>ERZ808240.352-NODE-352-length-61654-cov-5.369292_pt1 | contig 61654 bp, 57 predicted proteins | sample MGYA00521084_ERZ808240 | MGnify/ENA primary metagenome ERZ808240 (study PRJEB31516, sample SAMN03275571) | gut metagenome | biome: mammalia-associated habitat; material: feces | host: Papio cynocephalus | place: Kenya | collected 2012-08-06 ...
GGTCTCGCTTTTTACTTTGGAATTAAGAGCGGTTATTTTTGAAATAAGAGTCTCGACGTACTTTATCGTCGAATCGGACGAAGTGTAGTAATAAATTTCAACGTCCCTGTCAAGATCCGAAACTATTTGCTTCGTCTGCTTGGAGAGCGAATATATTTTATTCGCCGACACGTCGAGCCTGGTTATTCTCTCGGGCATCGCACCGACAATGAGATTTAAAACTATCGCGATAACTATAACGACAGCCGATGCCGCAGCAGAATAACCGCCGACCTTAACGTATTTTGTCGAAAACGACTTTCGCATATTTTTCATCTTGTTCTTTTTCTCCTCACTCATCACGACCACCTCTTTTTCTCAACGGACTGCACCGTAAGGAATAAAAATACACAGGTAACGGATATAAAGAAGAATATCGACGTTAAATCGAAAACACCGCTTGAAAAATCGTTAAAACGCGAGAACAGCGAGAGCTTTTCGGCTATCGACGGGAGAAGACCCTCGAGCCATTCTTTTTTAACTATATAAATTACCGCTATAGCAAGGTCTATAACAACAGCCGTCGACAGACCGATAACCGTATTTTTTGTAAGAAAATAAACGATAAATCCGACAAACAGACCCATTGCCATAAATACCGCCGCACCCGCAACCGCATTAGAGGAGATATATTCCGAAAGCGACGGCAGAAGCTCGCCGAGAAGTATAAATACAAGCGTGATTATCGCCGAAACGACCTGACTTTCGGTAAGAGACGAGAAAAACATTCCTATCGAAATAAGCGACGCACCGAGCATGAAGAATCCAAACAACGCCGAATACGCGCTTAAAAAGTTAACGTTTCCGTATGCAGAGAATATCAGCGGGTATAATCCCATAAGGACAACGGGAACGGCGGTAACCGCACAGCAGGATAAGAATTTGCCCGTTACGACTCCCGACGTTTTTATAGGCAGAGAGTAAAGGAGCTGATCCGTTTTCTGCTTCTTTTCCTCCGCAAACGTTTTCATTGTAATAAGGGGAATCAGAACGATAAAATAAATAAACGCCATGTTAACGAACGTCGATGAAAAATCGCCCGAACTGCCCTCTACGTTCATTGCGTAAATGTATATGCCCGATACGAGCATCATAATAGCCGTCGTGATATATCCCGTTATCGAGGTATAGTATGATTTTATTTCTTTTATAAAAACAGCACTCATATTATTTCGCCTCCGATGTAAGGGTTATAAATACGTCCTCGAGCGTGGGAGTGACAAGTTTCATTTCGAGAACCGAACAGTCCGTATCTTTTAACAATGAAAATACTTTTTCTCTTACGTCCTCGCCGTTTTCGGTAAGAAGAACGTATTTGTCACCCTCATTTTCGTCCGAATTTTTCGTTACCGTAACGCTCTTTACATGAGGAATCGATGAAAGAATCTTCGGTACCGTATCCCGTCCGCCTTTTATGACAATATCAAGTTTTGACTTTGAAGCAAATTTTTCATACAGCGCGTCGGGCGTGTCGGAAGCAACGAGTTTTCCGCGCGAAATGATAAGTATATGGTCGCACATCGTGCTTATTTCAGAGAGAATATGACTCGAAATAATAACTGTGTGTTCCTTACCGAGTTCTCTTATCAGATCTCTTATTTCCGTTATCTGTATCGGGTCGAGCCCTACCGTCGGCTCGTCGAGAATAACAACATCGGGTTTTGCGATAATCGCCTGAGCAATTCCGACTCTCTGTTTAAATCCTTTTGAAAGGTTTTTGATAAGACTCTGCTTTTTCTCATTAAGTCCCGTTTTTTCGCACGCGGTTTCCGCTGCGTTTTTTAATTCTTCGCCTTTTAATCCCTTTGCGCGTCCGACGAATCTTAAATACTCGGTAACCGTCATATCCGGATATAAAGGCGGTATTTCGGGCAGATACCCGATTTTCTTTTTAGCCTCGGTCTCATCCTCGAAAATATCCTTACCGTCGATTAATACCTGTCCGTCACTCGAGGCAAGACAACCCGTCATAATGTTCATGGTCGTAGACTTGCCCGCGCCGTTGGGACCGAGCAGACCGTAAATACATCCGTTCTCTACAGTGAAAGTCAAATCTTCAACCGCCGTAACCGAGCCGTATTTTTTAGTCAGATTTTTTACTTCTACCAAAATTATCTCCTCCGTTCATCGGGATTATAGACGCAAAAGATTTATTTAATCTTAAATATGCAAAATTTGTGTATTTTATTTCATTTTTATATTTAAGCCAATTTTAAGAAACATAGGTTATACTTATGTTACAGTAAAACAATTGCAAGTTTCTATATACTATATATACCCTACCTCTTTCAAATTTACATGAAGAAAAGTCCCGGTTTTATCCCCCGGGACTTCTTCATTTATACGGGACTGCCGCATTCAGCGCAGCAGCTGACTGTATTACTCAAACGTTTATTTACACATTTCTTCAAACTCGTCCTCACTTATTACTTTAACGCCGAGGTCGTTTGCTTTTTTTAATTTACTTCCGGCGGCCTCACCTGCGAGAACGTACGATGTTTTCTTCGAAACGGACGAAGACGTTTTACCTCCGAATTTTTCTATAATAGCGCTCGCTTCGTCTCTCGTATATTTTTCGAGCGTACCGGTCAGAACGAATGTCTGCCCTGAAAACCGAGTATCGGTTACGGTATCCTCGGCAGTCATATCAACTCCGAGAAGCGAGAGTTTTTCTATTAAATCATGCGTTCCCGGTCTTGACATAAACTCCGTAATACTTTGCGCCATAATTTCGCCGAAACCGTCTATCATCATGAAGTCCTCCGCTTCGGCGTTCATTACATCGTTTATATTTTTATATTTTGTGCATATGAGTTTTGCGCCCTTTTGCCCTATATGCCTTATACCCAGTGCATAAAGGAAACACGCAAGCCCCTTTGACTTTGAATTCTCGATTGCGTTTATTATATTCTGCGCCGATTTTTCCTTGAATCCGTCGAGCGCGGTTATATCCCCGCTTTTAAGCGTATATATATCGTATATTCCCTTTATGAGTCCTTTTTTAACGAACAGCTCGACGTTTGCCTCTCCCATTCCCTCTATATCCATAGCGTCGCGGGAACAGAAATGTATTAAATTTCTGACCGTCTGCGCGGGACATTCGGGATTTACACAGCGAACGGCCGCCTCACCCTTTTCCCTGACAACGGGGTTTTTGCACGCGGGACAGACCGACGGCATTTTAAACTCCGATGACTCGGGATTATGATAAGATACCTTTAAAATTTCAGGTATGATATCCCCCGCTTTTCTTACAATGACTCTGTCGCCTATGCTCAGTCCCTTTTCTTTTATATAATCCTCGTTATGAAGAGTCGCGCGCTCAACCGTACTTCCCGCGAGCAGTACGGGGGTAAATACCGCCGTGGGAGTCAGAACGCCTGTCCTGCCGACGGTGATTTCTATATCGAGAAGCGTTGTCTCCTTTTCCTCGGGCGGATATTTAAACGCCGCAGCCCATTTGGGAAACTTCGCCGTACTGCCGAGTTTTTCCCTGTCTGCAAAGTCGTTGACCTTTACGACCGCGCCGTCTATGTCGAATGACAGCGTGTTTCTTATTTCGCCGATTCTCTTAATTTCGTCAAGAGCTTCTTCTATCGTATCGCACAGCGTATAAAACGGAACAGTCTTGAATCCGAGCGACTTTATATAATCGAGCGATTCCTTATGCGAAGTAAGCGTTTTGCCCTCTATTCTCTGTATATTAAATACGAATATGTCTAGCATTCTTTTCGACGTTACTTTCGGATCCTTCTGTCTTAAACTTCCCGCCGCCGCATTTCTCGGATTTTTAAACGGCTTCTCGCCCTCCGCGTCCTGTTTTGCGACAAGGTCGGCAAATACCGCTCGGGGCATGTACGTCTCGCCCCTTACTTCGAGCAAAGGTAAATCTTCTTTGATTCTAAGCGGAATCGAACGCACGGTTCTGAGATTCGCCGTTACGTTTTCGCCCACGTCGCCGTCTCCGCGCGTCGAGCCTAATGTAAAAACGCTGTCCCTGTATTCAAGCGACACGGAAAGTCCGTCGATTTTAGGCTCGACAACGTATTTTGCATTCGGACAGACAGCCTTTACCCTGCGGTCAAAATCCCTCATTTCGTCATAGCTGAACGCGTCCTGCAAACTCTCCATCCTGACGGGGTGTCTTACACTCTCGAACTGCCCGTCCGCGCTTCCGCCGACTCTCGACGTGGGGGAATCTGACGTTTTCAGCGCGGGGTAAATACTTTCGATCTCTTCAAGCTCACGCATTAATTTGTCGTACTCGTCGTCGGGAATTTCGTTATCGTTCTCGACATAATATTTATATATGTGATAATTGAGAGTATCTCTCAATTCCTTTGCTCTCTTTTTAGCGAATATCAAATCCACGGTATAATTACCTCCGATATATTATCGTCAGTATTTTAACACAAAAAATTAAACTTAGCAATCTTATTACATAAATATATCCGCAATTAAAAGAAGTATTACGCCCGGCATACTCGTTATCGCACTGAATATCAGAGAAAATGCGTTTACATTGATATGGACGTTTAAAAGACAGCCTATTAAATTTACGCCGTACAGCGTTGCTATCCCCTGCAGCGCCGATAAAAGGATTCCGACAAAAAATCTCCCGCTTTTTATGTGAGCGCACAATATTGAAACTGCTCCTATCGCCGCGGAGGTATATAATATTATCATTTCGATTCTCCCTTTCCTTTACTGTAAAAATATATGATAAGGACAAACAAATTTATTACTTTAAATTCGGCTTGACCGAAGCTGTTTAAGAATAAAAAAAGTGAATATAATATTAAAGAGAGGAGCGTCGGTATTATGAATATGAACAGCCATTCGAAAGCGATAGTACAGTACTGCAGTGTGCTTGATAAAAACATAGTTTTGGAGGAAACGACTTATTATAACGGCAAGCGGTCGTTAAAATGCCTTAACTGCGACTACTGCAAGGGATGCAAAAATAAAATTTTAAGAGACCGTCTCGACGGTGAAATGACGGATTGACAATAAACGGTTATCTGTTATAATATATTAATGATTTAATATTTTAATATATATAAAACGGAGGACTGAAAAATGTCTGCATTTTTACTTACTCCCGCAACGAAACAGACTATTTGGGGCGGAAAAAGATTAAAAAGAGATTTTAATACGGAGAGCGAGTATGACTCTGTTGCCGAGGCATGGTCGCTCTCATGTCACCCAGACGGCGAATCAATCGTCGCTTCGGGCGAATATAGGGGCGAAAAATTATCGTCCGTCATAGAAAAGCTCGGCAGAAAATGTCTCGGAACTCACTGTGAGAATATCGAGGACTTCCCTATTCTTATTAAACTTATTGACGCGGCGGACAAGCTGTCGGTTCAGGTTCACCCCGACGACGAATACGCAAGAGCTCACGAAAAGGAAACGCACGGAAAAACCGAGGCGTGGTACATAATCGACTGCGACGAAGGCGCGGAACTTATATACGGATTTAAAGAGAATATAACGAAAGAGCAGTTCGAAAAAAGTATTAAGGATTCGACGCTTCTTGACTACGTGAACCGCGTAAAGGTAAAGCCCGGCGACGTCGCGCTTATAGAAGCCGGAACGCTTCACGCAATCGGCGCGGGAATACTCTTAGCCGAGGTTCAGCAGAGCTGTAACACAACTTACAGAGTATACGACTATAACCGCCCGGGACTCGACGGCAAGCCCAGACAGCTTCACATAAAGCAGTCGATAGACGTTACGAAATGCGAAAAGCCCTCGCGTTCGCTTGCCCCGGAGGGTGAAAAAAAGGTTTTCGACGGATACTCGACCCGACTTTTATGTTCATGCAAATTCTTTAATATGACCGACGTTGAGATTACGAAGTCATATATTGATTCCGCCGACGAAACTTCGTTCGTCTCACTTCTTGTTCTCGACGGAGAAGGCGAGTTCGTTTCATCCGGCGAAAAACTTAAAATAAGGAAAGGATCAAGCGTATTCGTTCCCGCCGGGGACGGTGAATTCAAAGTTAACGGAAACGTTAAACTTCTTCTTACGCGCGTTTAAATCATGTCAGTTATCAACGCATACGACCTTACGTTCGGATTTCTCGATTCGACGCTTTTTTCCTCGGCATCGTTCGACGTTGAGGAAAACGACCGCGTCGGACTTATCGGAGCCAACGGCACGGGTAAAACAACGCTTTTCAAATTAATATGCGGAGAATACGAGCCGAATTCCGGCAGTCTTTTTCTCTCTAAAAATACGAAAACGGGCTTTGCCGAGCAGTTCGCGTGCGCAGACAGTGACAAAACCGTTTACGACGAATTGATGACCGTTTACGCTCCTCTTTTTAAAATTGAAAGCGAACTTGAAGAATTACATTCCGAAATCGAAAAAAATCCCTCGCCAGAGCTTATAGATAAGCAGAGCGCGCTTACGGAGAAATTCCAGTCTGACGGCGGACTTACTTTTCGCTCAATGGGCAGGTCAACGCTTATCGGTCTCGGTTTTAACGAGGCGGATTTTAATAAATCCGTGCGTGATTTAAGCGGAGGTCAGAGGACAAAATTAAGCCTCGGCAAGCTTCTTTTATCCGACGCGAATTTAATTCTGCTCGACGAGCCTACAAACCACCTTGACATAAAGAGCGTCGAATGGCTCGAAGAATTCTTAAAAAAATACAACGGCACGGCTATTATTATCTCCCATGACCGTTACTTTCTCGACAAGGTAACTAATAAGACAATGGAGATCCGCCATAAGAAAATTTCAATCCGAAAGGGCAATTACTCGCAGTATATAAAACTGCGTGACGAACAGATTTTATCGGATAAACGCCGATTCGACAACCAGATGAAAGAGATCAAGCGCATTGAGGGAATTATCGAACAGCAGAAGCGTTTTAATCAGGAGAGAAATTACATAACCATAGCGAGCAAGGAAAAGCAAATCGAACGCCTGAAGGACGACCTTCCCGAAACGGACGCGATTATCCCAGTTATGAAGCTTGACTTTTCCGTAAATTCAGAGAGCGGAAACGAGGTTATAATTGCAGATTCGCTTGAAAAAAGCTATGACGGCAAAACACTTTTCAAAAACGTTACGCTCGACATCAGAAAGGGCGAACGCGTATTTCTGATAGGTCCCAACGGATGCGGAAAATCGACGCTTTTAAAGTCGCTCATCGGCAAAGTTTACCCCGATAAGGGTTATTCGAAATTCGGCGCAAACGTAAAACCCGGTTATTACGACCAGGAACAGCGCGGACTCAATCTCCCGAAAACAGTTTTGCAGGAAGTCTACGACCGTTTCCCGAATTTTACGATAACTCAGATTCGCGGATATCTTGCCGGATTCCTTTTCAGAGGCGACGATATTAATAAATTAATGAGTGAATTAAGCGGAGGCGAGCGAGCGAGAGCCGCACTGCTCGAGCTGTCGTTCTCGCATCCCAATCTGCTGATTCTCGACGAGCCTACAAACCATCTCGACATAGAATCGAGAGAAGTTCTCGAAGATGCGCTCGAAAATTACGACGGTACAATGCTCTGCGTTTCGCACGACCGTTATTTTATAAACAGACTCGCGACTAAGATATTGGCTTTTGACGGTACGAATATAGAACCGTTCGAGGGCAATTACGACGATTACATAAATAAAGTTATGTCCGAACAAACCGCAAAAGTACCGAAAGAAAAAAAAGTCAACGAGTACCAGTTAAGAAAAGAACGAGAGAGCGCCCAAAGAAAACGTCAGACGAAAATCAAAAGGCTCGAACAGTCCATTGCCGACCTTGATACACAAAAAGAAGAGATTCAAAAAGAACTTGACAAAAGTTCGTCCGATTACGAATCCATATTAACTCTCACATCCCGCCTCGACGAAGTTACAAAACAGCAGGAACTTCTGTATGAGGAATGGATGAACTTAAGCGAAGAATAAAGCAGAATATTAAAACGCATAAGACGGCTCACCGGTTCGGTGAGCCGTCACGTTTTTATTCTTCTGATTTTATTAAGGAGTATTATTCGTCGGAATTGACCGTCGATATTCCCGGCATAGTCTCTTCGAGAACATCAAGCACGATCTTAACCGTATCAAGAGATGTAAACATTGTAACTCCGTTCTGAACGGCGCACCGTCTTATCTCTACGCCGTCCTCGTAGTGAATACCCGAGAGTATAGCCCGCGTATTGATAATATAGCTTACATAGCCTGTTCTTATCGACCTTAATATCTCGTCGCTGCCCTCGCTTATCTTACCGCGGACGCGCGTTCTGATACCGTTTTTCTTTAAGAATTCGGCTGTGCCTATCGTCGCTTCGATATTAAATCCGAGCTTATAGAAACGTCTTACGAGAGGTAAGGCTTCTTCCTTGTCCTCGTCGGCTATCGTAACTATGACCGTGCCGTAGTCTCTCATTTTTACACCCGAAGCCTGTAAAGCCTTATACAGCGCACGGTTGAGACGTTTGTCGTAGCCTATCGCCTCTCCCGTCGACTTCATTTCGGGTGAAAGATACGCGTCCATACCGGTGAGTTTTTCAAACGAGAACGCGGGAGCCTTTACATACCATCTGTCCTTTTCGGGAATTGTAATTTCGTTATATCCCTGCTCCTTAAGGCTTCTGCCCAGCATGACCTTAGTCGCAATATTAACGAGATTGACATTCGTCGATTTTGATAAAAACGGAACGCTCCTTGACGCCCTGGGATTAACCTCTATAACGTAAACATGTTCGTCATGGTCTACAATGAACTGGATGTTGAACAGTCCGACGATTCCTATTCCGAGACCGAGTCTCTTTGTATAGTCGAGAATAGTATCCTTGACGTTCTGCGAAATCGAGAACGGCGGGTATACGCTGGTACTGTCGCCCGAATGAACGCCCGTACGTTCTACGAGTTCCATAATTCCGGGCACAAAAACATCTGTTCCGTCGCATATTGCGTCGACCTCGACCTCTTTGCCGACAATGTATTTGTCTATAAGGACAGGTTTATCCTCGTCGACCTCAACAGCGTTTTTAAGATACTTTCTGAGCATCTTTTCGTTTGCTACTATCTCCATGGCTCTGCCTCCGAGAACAAAACTCGGACGGACAAGAACAGGATAGCCGATACGCTCGGCAGCCTCAACTCCGCTTTCGATATCAGTAACGGCCTCGCCCTGCGGGTTAGGAATATTAAGAGATTTTATAACCGCGTCGAATTCGTCTCTGTCTTCCGCCTTATCGATTCCGCTGCAGTCGGTACCGATAATTTTAACACCGCGCCGAGTAAGCGCGTCAGCAAGGTTAACGGCAGTCTGACCGCCGAGAGTCGCGATAACGCCCTCCGGTTTTTCAAGGTGGACGATGTTCATTACGTCCTCCGCCGTTAACGGTTCGAAATAAAGTTTATCGGCTGTCGTGTAGTCGGTTGAAACCGTCTCGGGGTTATTGTTTATAACAATAGCCTCATAGCCCATTTCACGGATGGTGTGCACCGCGTGAACGGTCGAATAGTCAAATTCTACGCCCTGTCCTATACGAATGGGACCCGAACCCAAGACGATTACTTTTTTTCTGTCAGAAACTATCGACTCGTTTTCGTCGGCATAAGTCGAATAAAAATACGGAACGTAGCTGTCGAATTCGCTTGCGCACGTATCTATCATTTTATAAACCGGGAAAATATCATGCTCAACTCTGTAATTGTAAACCTCGTCCTCGCTCTGATTCCAAAGTTCGGCTACGTATGAGTCGGAGAATCCCATTCTCTTAGCCTCTCTTAAAAGCTCCGGCGAACACGGATTTTTCTCCATTTCCTTTTCGAAGTCTACTATCTTCTTTATCTTATCAAGAAAGAACATGTCTATCTGCGTAATATCGCATATAAGCGAATGATCCACGCCCATCCACATAAGCTGGCTTATCGCGTAAATTCTGTCGTCTGTACCCTCTTTTATATAATCGAGAAGCTCGTCCACGCTCATGTGCTCTGAGTCAAATTTCTCCATATGGATATGGTTTTTATTCGATTCGAGCGAACGAATAGCTTTCAGCAGACTTTCCTCAAACGTAACGCCTACGCTCATTACCTCGCCCGTAGCCTTCATCTGAGTTGACAGTGTATTAAGCGCCGCGGGGAATTTATCGAACGGGAATCTCGGCATCTTCGTTACGACGTAGTCAAGCGCGGGTTCAAAACACGCGGGGGTATTTGCAAGCTGAATTTCGTTAAGAAGCATACCGACAGCAATTTTTGCCGAAACTCTCGCAATCGGGTAACCGCTCGCCTTTGAAGCGAGAGCGGACGAACGCGAAACGCGGGGGTTTACTTCAATAACATAATATTTGAATGAATGAGGGTCTAATGCAAACTGAACGTTGCATCCGCCCTTGACCTCGAGCGCACGGATAATTTTAAGCGCGGAATCTCTTAGCATCTGATACTCTTTATTCGTAAGAGTCTGGCTGGGCGCGACGACTATCGAGTCGCCCGTGTGGATTCCGACTGGGTCGAGGTTTTCCATATTACAAACTGTAATTGCGGTATCGTTCGCGTCGCGGATTACCTCATACTCGATTTCTTTATAACCCTTAATGCTCTTTTCAACGAGGACCTGATGAACGGGAGAAAGAGCGAGCGCGTTTTTCATCATCTCTTTAAGACTCTCGGGATCGTCTGCAAATCCGCCTCCGGTTCCTCCCAATGTGAATGCGGGACGCAGAATGACGGGATAGCCGATTTCTTCGGCGGCTTTTAACGCCTCTTCAACGGAATATGTAATCTGCGAGGGAACGACAGGTTCGCCAATCTCTTCGCAAAGCTCTTTGAAAAGTTCTCTGTCCTCGGCTCTCTCAATACTTTTCGCATCCGTTCCGAGCAATTCTATTTCGCACTCTTTAAGAACGCCTTTTTTCGCAAGCTGCATGGCAAGATTGAGTCCCGTCTGTCCGCCTATACCGGGGACTATCGCGTCGGGACGTTCGAATCGGCAGATTCTCGCAAGGTATTCGAGTGTCAGCGGTTCCATATATACTTTATCCGCAATTGAAGTATCGGTCATAATCGTAGCGGGGTTAGAGTTTGCCAGTATGACCTCGTAGCCCTCTTCTTTGAGCGCAAGACATGCCTGCGTTCCCGCATAGTCGAATTCGGCGGCCTGTCCTATCACGATAGGACCCGAGCCTATGACCAAAACTTTCTTAATATCGGTTCTCTTAGGCATTGTCTTTCGCCTCCTTCATATTGTTTACAAACTGACCGAACAGATACGCGCTGTCCTGCGGACCGGGCGCGCTTTCGGGGTGATACTGAACGGAGAATATTTTATCTTTTTCACATTTAAGTCCCTCAACCGTGTTGTCAAGAAGATTTATATGCGTAATTTCAAGTCCCGTTCCCTTTACGCTGTCGGGGTCGACGGCGTAGCTGTGGTTCTGCGAGGTTATTTCGATTTTACCCGTATCTAAATTCATAACTGGGTGGTTTCCGCCTCTGTGTCCGAATTTAAGCTTGTACGTTTTCGCACCGTACGCGAGTGAAATCATCTGATGTCCGAGACAGATTCCGAATATGGGGTACTTTCCTTTTAACTTTTTAACAGTCTCGATAACTGGCGTAACGTCCTCGGGGTCTCCGGGACCGTTCGAGAGGAACACGCCGTCGGGTTTCATAAATTCTATTTCCTCGGCAGTAGTTTCAAACGGTACTATCGTTACGTTGCATCCGAATTTATTAAGACTCCTGACAATATTCAGCTTTATCCCGCAGTCAACCGCGACAACGTTGTATTTCGGATTGGAAGTACGCGAGTACCATCTCTTCTTACAGCTTACCCTGCTTACCGCGTCATGCGGAACAGGAGTTTCGGCGATTATTCTAAGACATTCCTCTTTCGGTCTGTCCGCGCTTGTGATAAACACTCTGCACGAGCCGTTGTCTCGTATACGTCTGGTTATCATTCTCGTATCTACACCGGAAATACCGGGAATACCGTTCTCCTCAAGAAGCTCCGAAAGAGTCTTCGTATATCTGAAGTTAGACGGCATATCATTGTAATCATGTACGATAAGCGCGCCGATACCGGGAGTCTTGCTCTCGAAATCGTCATCCGTGATACCGTAGTTGCCGATAAGCGGATACGTCATAACAACGCTCTGATCCGTGTACGACAAGTCGGAAACGATCTCCTGATAACCGACCATGGACGTATTAAAAACAATCTCGCACACCCTGTCGTTCACGCTTCCGAAGCTGAAACCGTAATACTCCTCGCCAAACTCGGTAACGATCTTACGATCTGCTTTTTTCATAAAATTTCCACCCCGTGTTCAAAATCTCGTTTAAAAAGTATTGTAACATATTTCTTTATTTTTTTCACCGTTATATTGCATGAATACTTAAAATATATTTGATAAATTTTCAAATCATTTGCATATTAAATGATATTATATTCACAATATACGGATTATTTAATTAATTTTGTTGATTATATTCATTATAATACATATTTATGCATTTTACCACCCCTTTCTTGAAATTTATAAAAAATAACGGCAAAGAGTTCATTTAAAAACCCTCTGCCGAAATAATATCAATAATAGTACCGCCGCCGATAACGGTATCGCCGTCATAAAGAACCGCCGACTGTCCGCGTGTAACCGCCCTTTGTAAATCGGAAAAAATAACGGTGACATCGCCGTTTTCGTTAACCTCGGCGGCTGCGTCCTGCTCTGTCTGACGGTAGCGAACCTTTGCTTTGCACTTGAATTTACCTGCGGGAGCTTCCCCGCCGATAAAATTAAAATCGGAAACTACCGCTCCCTTTGACATAAGCTCCTCGCTTTTGCCGAGAGTCACGGTGTTATTTTGAGCGTCAATATCGGTAACGTAAAACTTAGTCCCGAGAGAAATTCCGAGACCGCGGTGCTGACCTATGGTATATCTTATAATTCCGTTATGTTTGCCGAGAATATTGCCCTTTGAATCTATAAAATTTCCGGGAAGCGATTTTTTACCAGTATATTTTTCGATAACGGTGCCGTAATCGCCGTCGGGAACAAAACAGATGTCCTGACTGTCGGGCTTATCGGCATTTATAAATCCGTACTTCTGCGCAATAGCCCTAGTCTCTGCCTTATTTAATTCGCCTAAAGGAAAAAGAGTGCGCGAAAGCTGTTCCTGAGTCATGTTCCACAGAACATAGCTCTGATCCTTTGACAAATCGACGGCTTTTTTTAAAAGAAATTTATCTCCGCACTTTTCGATTCTCGCGTAATGTCCGGTAGCTATATGACTGCACCCCAATATATCGGCGCGCTCAAACAGCTTGTCAAACTTCATATATCTGTTGCAGTCGATACAGGGATTCGGCGTAAAACCGCGGAGGTATTCGCTGACGAATTTATCGATAACCTTTTCTTTGAAATCGTCGGAAAAGTTAAAGACATAGTAAGGCATTCCCAGTCTGTGAGCGACGCTTCTCGCGTCCTCGACATCGTCAAGAGAACAGCATGTATGTTCCCTCGGAATACCCGCGTCTTCATTATTATATAATTTCATCGTGCAGCCGACGCATTCGTTACCCTGTTCGGTAAGAAGCCCGGCGGTTACGGAGGAATCAACTCCCCCGCTCATTGCGACAAGAACCTTCATTATTTTCCTCAAAAATCAAAAAAACTCAAAATAATACCGCTGCATTTCTGCAACGGTATATATTATAGCACAAAATTAATCATTAAACAAGGGGGTAGATAAATATCTGTCGCCGGTATCGGGGAAAAGAACAACAATGGTTTTGCCCTCGTTCTCAGGTCTCTTTGCAAGAGTAATGCCCGCACTCAGTGCCGCGCCCGAGGAAATACCTACGAGAATACCCTCGTTCTTTCCTACTTCCTTGCCGAATTTAAATGCGTCGTCGTTCGATACCGTGATTATCTCGTCATAAACGCTCGTATCGAGAACATCGGGAACGAATCCCGCGCCGATACCCTGAATCTTATGCGCGCCCGCAACGCCCGTTGAAAGAACCGCCGAGCTTTCGGGTTCAACGGCTACAATCTTAACGCCGTCGATCTTTGATTTAAGATATTTGCCTACGCCGGTAACGGTTCCGCCCGTACCTACGCCCGCAACAAAGTAATCGACATGTCCGTCGGTGTCGTTATAAATCTCGGGGCCTGTTGTCTCGAAATGTGCCTCGGGATTCGCGGGGTTTACAAACTGACCGGGGATAAAGCTGTCCGGGATTTCTTTTGCAAGCTCGTCGGCTTTTGCAATCGCGCCTTTCATGCCCTTCGCGCCCTCGGTGAGAACAAGCTCAGCCCCGTATGCCTTCATAATCTGACGGCGTTCAACGGACATTGTCTCGGGCATTACGATTATAATTCTGTAACCTCTCGCGGCGGCGACGGAAGCAAGTCCTATGCCCGTGTTACCGCTCGTCGGTTCTATTATAACGGAACCGGGCTTTAACTTGCCCTCCGCTTCCGCCTTGTCAATCATCTTCTTTGCAATTCTGTCCTTAACGCTGCCTGCGGGATTGAAATATTCGACCTTGGCAAGGAGTTTTGCCTTAAGGTTATATTTCTTTTCAATATTAGAAAGCTCTAAAAGAGGGGTATTTCCTATAAGTTCTGCTGCTGATTTATATATTTTCGACATGGTAATTATCTCCTTTTCATCAATTAAAATTAATACAAATTAAATTTATAAACTCAATGAGCGGCAACATCGAAAACACATTCGTCCGTCATAATATATCGATTTATTTTTCAATTTCTCCGCCTCCGTTTTCCTTTGATGAATAGATAATAGCACTTAATTCCTACTTTGTCAATAGGTTTTTAGGATTTTAATTAAAATTATTTTTTGCACAGCAGATTATATGCGTTGTCGTACAGAATTTTTCTGTTCTCTTCATCACTCAGTCCGAGGTCTAAAAGCCTCTCGACCTCCTCTTTCGGATCCCACATCGGATAGTCCGTGCCGAACAGAACCCTGTCGACTCCGTAGGCAAAAATAATCTCCCTCGCCTTTTCCCTGCTTATCGCGTAGAACGACGACGATGTGTCAACGTAGAAATTTTTATGTCCCGCCATCTTTTCGACGTTTTCATTCCACACCGACCACACGCCGAAATGTGCGCCTATTACCGTAAGGGACGTATAGATATCGAGTATAGGAACAAGGCGGTTCGGATTCGAATTGTCAAAACGCCTGTCCCCGCAGTGCATGAGAATCGGCGTACCGCTTTTCTCACACAGCTCGTATATTTTAAGACACCTGTAATCGTCTATTTTAAAGCCCTGTACGTCGGGGTGAAGCTTGACTCCGTGAAGTCCCAGTTCTTTCAAATGCTCAAGATCACCCGCAATATCGGGACTGTCGGGATGAAGAGTTCCGAATCCTACATACCGTTCGGGGGCTGAATTTACCGTCGAGGATATAAATTCGTTTATAGACCTGACCTGATGCGGAGTCGTCGCAACGGATTGGACAAGGTATTTTTCAACCCCCGCGCGCGCTCCGATTTTTTCGAGCGTTGAAACTTTTCCGTCATAACGCATGGGCATGTCGTAAAATCTGCCTATGCTCGCCGACGCTTTCTCGGCTATTTTATCGGGATATATGTGACAATGCGCGTCAAATACTTTATACATATTTACCTCTGAATATTCTTCTTTAATTATTTTTAAAAAATGCAGCCGGATTATGAAAGCCGACTGCATAATTTCGGATATTTTTTAACTAATCTTAACTATCCAGTTGTGAGTATCGGGTTTTGTACCCCACTGAATGCCGGTAAGTTCGTCGTAGAGCATCTGCGTTGTCTCGCCAATCTTTCCGCCGTTGATGATATAATCCTTGCCTTTGTAGCCGAGTCTGCCTACGGGTGAAACGACAGCGGCCGTACCGCAGCCCCACATCTCTTCGAGTTTGCCGTTTTCGGCTGCTTCGATAAGCTCGTCAACGCTTAAACGTCTCTCCTCGACCTCGTAGCCTTTATCCTTAAGAAGCTCGATAATCGACTTTCTCGTAACACCGGGAAGAATAGAACCGAGAAGAGCGGGGGTTACAACTTTTCCGTCAATCTTGAACATAACGTTCATCGCGCCGACTTCTTCAATATACTTTCTGTCAACGCCGTCAAGCCAGAGAACCTGCGAATAACCAAGCTTTTCGGCTTTAAGTCCCGCTCTCGAGCTTGCAGCGTAGTTACCGCCGCACTTAATGTAACCGGTACCGCCTCTGACGGCGCGGACATCGTCTGTCTCAATCATGATGGAAACAGGATTAAGCCCCTCTTTGTAGTAGCTGCCGCAGGGAGAAGCGATAATCATAAATACCGCGCTCTTGATAGTATGAACGCCGAGCTGCGCTTCATCCGAGAACATGAACGGTCTTAAATAGAGCGATGTGCCGGGAGCATGGGGGGTCCAGTCCTTCTCACAGTCAACGAACGTTGTATAAATCTTAAACGCGTCGTCCTCGTCTATCTGAGGCATTGCAAGTCTCTCCGCAGACGAATTCATACGTCTGATATTCTCAATGGGTCTGAACATCTGAACACCGCCGTCAGCTCTTCTGTAAGCTTTTAAGCCCTCGAAAATTTCAGCGCCGTAGTGAAGCGCAACAGCCGCGGGCGAAAGAGTAATATCGCCGAACGGTACGATTCTCGCGTCGTGCCAGCCTACGCCGGCTGTCCAGTTCATAACAAACATGTGATCCGTGTAGTAATTACCGAATCCGAGATTGCTCTCGTCGGGTTTAACTTTGGGAGCGCTTGTTCTTTCAAATCTGATTTCCATTTTATCAACACCTCTGAAAATTAATAATCGTAACCTTTCTGCACAGCGTCGAAGTTGTGCTGAAGCATATCAAGATGTCTTGCCGAAACAACCTTTTTAAGAGCGTCCTCTATATGCTCGTAAGGTATTTCGTCAAGCTCTTTTATAAGCTTTCCGGTAATAACCATGTTTGCAAGCGTGGGTATTCCGTTTTTCTCCGCTATTTTCGTTGCGGGTATATAATATACGTCCACGTCATCTCTTTTAACTTTTCTGTCTACAAGCGAGGAATCTACGAATATCTTTCCTCCGCTGACAACCGAATCCTCATATTTATCAAGCGACGGAAGATTCATAACGACAAGCACGTCGGGGTCGCTTACTATCGGCGAACCGATAGGCTCGTCAGAGATAATAACCGAGCAGTTAGCCGTACCGCCTCGCATTTCGGGTCCGTACGACGGAAGCCAGCTTACCTCTTTGTTTTCTATAAGTCCTTTATATGCGAGAAATTTTCCGGCGAAGAGTATTCCCTGTCCGCCGAACCCCGCGAAAAGTATACGCGTCGTACTCATTTTCCCGCCTCCGAATCTGCATATATATCCTTGTAAACGCCGAGCGGATAGTAAGGAATCATCTTATCCTCAACCCACTTCATAGCGTTGTCGGGAGTCATACCCCAGTTTGTCGGACATGTCGAAATAACCTCAACGAGAGAGAATCCCTTGCCCTCAAGCTGATACGTAAAAGCTTTTTTGATAGCCTTTTTGGCGTTCCTGACGTTTTTAACGTTGTTTACGGCAACTCTTTCAAGATATGCCGCGCCGTCAACGTTCGAAAGAAGCTCGCACACCTTAACGGGATAACCTACGGTATTTACGTCGCGTCCGTAAGGCGATGTCTGCGTAACCTGTCCGGGCAGGGTCGTGGGAGCCATCTGTCCGCCCGTCATACCGTAAATCGCATTGTTTACGAATATAACGGTGATGTTCTCTCTTCTTGCGGCGGCATGAACCGTCTCGGCTGTACCGATTGCCGCTAAGTCTCCGTCGCCCTGATATGTAAATACCATATTGTTCTCGGGGTCGGAACGTTTAACGCCCGTAGCTACTGCGGGAGCTCTGCCGTGCGCAGCCTGAACGCAGTCGCAGTTGAAATAATTATAAGCCATAACCGAGCATCCGACGGAGGCTACGGCTATCGTTCTGCCCTCTATACCGAGTTCGTCGATAACTTCGGCAACGAGACGGTGAATAATGCCGTGCGTACAGCCCGGGCAGTAGTGAAGCACCGCGTCTGTGAGCGCGTGCGGTTTGTCGAATACAACAGCCATTACTCGTTACCTCCCTTTTCGTTTACATCCTTTATCATTTTAAGAACGTCCTCGGGGTCGGGAATCATTCCGCCCGTACGGTTACAGAGATAAACGGGCTTTTTACATCTTACCGCGAGTTCAACGTCCTCTATCATCTGTCCCATATTCATTTCGACGCATATAAACGCCTTGCATTTATCGGCAGCGTCTCTTAAAACTTTCTTCGGGAACGGCCAGAGAGTAATCGGTCTGATAAGTCCCGCCTTGATTCCGGCTTTTCTCGCCTCGTTTACGGCGTTCTTCGACACTCTCGCGCTTATACCGAATGCAACGAGGCAGATATCGGCGTCGTCCATGAGATATTCTTCATACATAACCTCGTTTTCTTCGACAACCTTATACTTATCATACCTCTCAAAATTCTTTTTTTCAAGTTCTTCGGGGCTTAAAAATAAAGAATTTACGATATTATGCGCTCTTTTCATTTTTGTTCCCGTCAAAGCCCACGGTTTTTCGTATTTTTTTACTTCTCCGATTTCGAGATCGACGGGTTCCATCATCTGTCCCATGGTTCCGTCTGCAAGAATCATTGAAACCATCGAATATTTATCCGCAAGTTCAAATCCCTTAACGGTGAGATCCGCCATTTCCTGAACGGAAGCGGGGGCTAAAACTATATTATGATAATCTCCGTGTCCGCCGCCCTTTGTCGACTGAAAATAATCCGACTGGCTGGGCTGAATACCGCCGAGTCCGGGACCGCCTCTCTGAACGTTTACGACAAGTGCGGGAAGATCGCATCCCGCGAGGTACGAAATACCCTCGCTTTTAAGCGATACTCCGGGGCTTGACGACGAGGTCATAACACGCTTGCCGGTAGAGGAAACTCCTATTACCATATTAATAGCGGCAACCTCGCTCTCCGCCTGCAAAAACGTGCCGCCGACTTTTGGCATACGCTTAGCCATATATGCCGCGACCTCCGTCTGCGGGGTTATGGGATATCCGAAATAGTGAAGACATCCGCATCTGATAGCGGCCTCGGCTATCGCCTCGTTGCCTTTCATCAATACTTTTTCTGCCATTATTCTCACCTCTCTACCTTAATAACGCAGTCGGGACACATCGTTGCACAGAATGCGCACGCTATACACTCCGACATATCGGTTATTTCAACGGGATGATGTCCCTTAACGTTTAATTTGTCCTGCGCTAAGGACAACAGGTGCTTCGGACATGCCGAAACGCAGAGTCCGCAGCCCTTGCAGAGGTCTGATTTAAAGGTAAGTTTTGCCATTATTATACCTCCTGAGTGATTTTATGCTGTAATTTAAGAGGAAAAACGTTATCTATTTTATCTTTTAATTCGTCGTACAGACTCTGTTTCACGCTCGTCATTTTAACGGGCAGTCCCGTTATACGCGAAACATCTGACGCATATTCAACGGAATTTAATACCGTCCGAGCCGTTGTTTCCTCTCCGAGGTTTGAATTATTAACGATTCCCGTAAAAGCAATACCGCCCGCCTGTTCAATTTCCCGCATTATTTCAATAACGCTCCCGGCATCTGCGGTAAAGGGTCTGTATTTATTTATAACCAACAGCATTTCATAGTTGTTTTCTTCTTTTATAGACGGGGCGTATCTGCCCAGAGCATATGCGCCCCTGTCGTCTCCGCCTATGTCGAGCACTGCGAATTCGCTTTTATTATCTGTGACCTCGTACATCTCCTGCGGAAGCGCTGGAAAATCGACGTTGGAATTGGCGAATTCGGACGAGATAAGCTTTATGCCGTTCTTTTCAAGCTCGTCCTTGCTGTCTTTTGTCCTGAAATAAGGATTTACAATGTCAAGGTCGGCAATTACGACATTTTCGCCGTCTTTTTTTAATTTCAATGCGTAATTGACGGCAATATTCGTTTTTCCGCTGCCATAGTGTCCGGCAAAAAGCGTTACTCGTTTATGCTCCATAATAATATCTCCGAAAGCTTGATTAAAGCTTGTTTCTCTGAATCTTTCCGCTTATCGTCTTGGGAAGCGACTCTTTAAATTCAACTATACGCGGATATTTGTAAGGCGCAGTCTTTTTCTTGACGTAGGTCTGAATCTCTTTTTTGAGTTCGTCCGTACCTACGGTTCCCCTGGTAAGAACAATGCTCGCCTTTACGACCTGACCTCTGATCTCGTCTGGAGCGGCGGAAACGCCGCATTCAAGAACATAGGGAAGCTCCATGATAACGTTCTCGATTTCGAACGGTCCGATACGGTAGCCCGAAGATTTGATAACATCGTCGGTTCTGCCGACATACCAGAAGTTTCCGTCCTCGTCTCTCCATGCAACGTCGCCCGAGTGATAGATTCCGTCGTGCCACGCTTCTTTTGTCTTTTCCTCGTCTTTATAGTAGCCCATGAACAGACCGTTGGGAACAAATTTGTCCGTACGTACGACGATTTCGCCCGACTCGCCGACGCCCACTGGATTTCCGTCGGGGTCTACGATATCTATATCGTATCCGGGAACGGGTTTACCCATTGAACCGGGCTTAGGCTCCATACCGTAGAGGTTCGCGATTGTAAGGGTCGTCTCTGTCTGACCGAAGCCCTCCATTACCTTTAAGCCGGTAGCATTTTGGAACTGATAGAATACCTCGGGGTTGAGAGCCTCGCCCGCCGTTGTAGCATACTGAATTGACGACAGGTCGAACTTCGAAAGGTCGTCCTTGATAAACATTCTGTACATGGTCGGAGGCGCGCAGAACGTTGTGATGTTGTATTTCTTAAACATCGGAAGAATGTCGTCTGCGTCGAATCTCGTAAAGTCGTATACGAATACCGCGCCCTCGCAGAGCCACTGTCCGTAGAGCTTACCCCAAAGAGCTTTGCCCCAGCCTGTCTCGGCAATTGTAAAGTGAAGTCCGTCGGTCTTAACTCTGTGCCAGTATTTAGCGGTTACGAAGTGACCGAGAGGATATTTGAAGTTATGAGTCGCGATTTTGGGATATCCCGTAGTACCGGAAGTAAAGAACATGAGCATGGGATCGCCGCCGCACGCGGTGTCCGCCGTTCTCTCGAATTTTCTCGAGAAAAGTACGAATTCCTTATCGAAATTATGCCAGCCCTCACGCTCGCCGTTGACGATTATCTTAGTTTTAAGAGTCGGTGAATTCTTATGAGCGAGGTCAACCTGATGAGCGGTGTCGCCGTCGGCGGTACATACGATAGCGGAAATTCCGCCTGCGTTGAATCTGTAATCGAAGTCGTGTTCTACGAGAAGATTCGTAGCGGGAACGACTACCGCACCGAGCTTGTGAAGTCCGAGAATCGCAAACCAGAACTGATAATGACGTTTCATAACAAGCATTACCCTGTCGCCTTTTTTGATTCCCAATGATTTAAAATAGTTTGCCGCCTGCGCGGATTTCTGCTTAATATCTTTAAATGTGAAAACTCTCTCAGTCTTGTCTGCCGAAACGTGAACCATGGCGGTCTTATCGGGATGAAGTCTCGCGACCTCGTCTACAATATCGAATGCAAAATTGAATTTATCCGCGTCGGTAAATGAGATATCTTTAAGACATCCGTTTTCGTCCTCAACGGGGTGTATAAACTTCTCGCAGACAAGATTTCTGTGTTCCGCAGGGGTAAATTCATTGATGATGTGATGATCCGCAAATGGTTTGAATCCGTCATCGCTTGCTATAACCATAGCAAGAAATACGCAGTCCTTGCCGTCGACGGCTATCATTCCGTGAGGGGTCGAACTGTTGTAGAAAATACTGTCGCCCTCGTGAAGAAGTTCCTTATGTCCGCCGACCTGAACGAGAAGCGTTCCGCTTATAACAAGGTCGAATTCCTGTCCCGAATGGGTCGTGGTGTGAATCGGCTTTTTCTGAAGCTCATCGGAATACTCGTATCTTACCCAGTAGGGCTCGGCGAGTTTCTTTCTGAACATCGGAGCAAGGTTCTGAATCGTGATGCCCTCTTCGGTAGCGGTCGTCTGTCCTCTGCCCTTTCTCGTTACGGTGTAGGACGAAAGACGCGCGCTGTGACCCTCTAACAGGTCTGTAATCTCAACGCCGAACGCGAGAGCGCATTTGTGAATGAAAGTAAACGGGAAGTCTAGTTTGCCCGCTTCGTAATCAAGGTAGCTTTCCTCGGAGACCTCGGTCTTTTCCGCCATTTCGGCAGTCGTAAATCCGGTGATGTCTCTAAGCTCGTGGATACGCTGAGCTATTTCGAGGATCTTTGATTTTTCGTTTGCTGTTTCAGTCATTTTAATTCCTCCGCACTGCTTTGAGACAATAAAAAAACGTCTCAAAGCTTTGATAACTTTGAGACGAATAAAATATCCGCGGTACCACTCAAATTGCACTCGGCTATCGCCCTGTGCCTCTCAAGGATCTATCAATCCCTTTCACACTAACGCAGTTCACTCGGAAAACACTACTGCACTTTTCGCGTCTCCGGCTCGGAAGCGATGGGTCACGGGAACAGCAATATCGGTTCACACCAAGCACCGACTCTCTGAAATTACTTAAAATCCCGGCCGTCTTCGTCACAGCCTTTAGCTGTATATTAACACCCTAAAAGCAGAATGTCAATACCTAAATCGTAAATTTTTTTACACTGTAATACATTTTTCTACATTAAAGACTCAATAAGTCGTTTTACGTCGCCCACGGTTTCAACGTCGGACGCGTCGCGGTCGGATATTTCTATATCGAATTCGTCCTCTATAGCTACCGCCATGTTGACCATCTGCAAAGAATTCAGCCCGAGATCGCCTTTTAAATTCGTATCCTCGGTAATTTTGTCCGCATCAACGTTTACGTATTCCTTTAAAATATCGATTATTTTTTCATACATGCTGTTTTTCTCCTGTCTAATTCGTAATATATTTTGATTACTTCGTTTCTTATTACTTTCATAGTCGACGTTTTCGGCATAGGCTTTAACACGAATTTAACCTCGTGAATCCGTTTATATCCGGGGAGCAGACGATTTATTCTGTATATTTCATTTGAAACCGTCTCCATAATCTCGCTCGGCGTTCTGCCGGCAAAACTGCCCGGTTTAAGCCCCACGACCGCCGCCAGGATATTGGCTTTTCCTCCGCCTTCGAGCTCTTTTTGAGTTTGAAAAACAACCGCTTCTTTTATTACGGATGAATTCTCCTCAATTGTATTTTCTATCTCTTCGGGATAGATATTCTTGCCGTTGTCAAGAATTATGAGATTCTTTTTACGCCCTGTTATGTAAAGATATCCGTCGTTATCAATTCTGCCGTAGTCACCCGTCTTAAACCATCCGTCGGGCGTAAATGATTTTTCGTTTGATTTTGCGTCGTTATAATACCCGTGCGTGACGTTCTTTCCTCGGATGAAAATCTCCCCCGCACCGTCGGAATCGGGAGAATCGATTTTCACTTCGCACCCGTTCATCGGCAGTCCGACGGAATCCGGATGGGTGCTGACATCAAAATTAACAGCCGCCAGCGGTGACGCCTCTGTCAATCCGTAGCCGATTATTATTTTAAATCCGACATCGTCTAAAAATTTCATTTTTTCGGCGTTTACCGACGCTCCTCCGCATGCTATAAGAGGCAGTTTTCCTCCGAACGAATCGGCGATATCTTTAAACAAAATTTTTCTTAAATCTATGCCGTGACTCCTTAACGAATTGCTTAATTTAACCGCCTTTAAAAGCCTGTCTTTTTTGCCGAGCTTTTCACTTTCGCTCATTATCGTATCGTAAAACGCGTCGGCGATTAGCGGAACGGCTATCATTCCATCCGGTTTAAATTCGGTTATATTTTTCTGTACGTTTCTGAGCCTGTCGTTAATATACAGCACTGCATTTATATATATTGCAGTAAGAACACTGCATCCGAGTTCGTACGCATGATTCATGGGAAGCACACTGAACGCCGTCGGAACGTCTATCATTCTCGAAAGAGAATCGACGTTTGCGCACAGATTGCCGTGCGTGAGCACAACTCCCTTATTGGCACCGGTAGTTCCGGATGTAAAGATTATAACGGCCGCATCGTCAGACGACGGAAAATAACTGTTAAAAAAATTCTCAGCCTCTAAATATGAAGAAGCGGATGATATGAATTCCTCAAAATCAACAATTCCATCTCTTTTTTTATCGGAAAGAGAAATACATTTAAAATCGGGATTATCCTCTTTCATAATAAGTCCCGCCGAATAATAGGGAGCCGAGCAAAACACTGCGGACGCGTCCGCTTTTTTCAGAAGTTTCACTATATCCGCGTCGGGCAGTTCCTTATCTATAGGCACGGCAACGGAACCGACCGTCGTCAGAGCAAAAAAAGCGACGACCCAGCGGTACGAATTCTCCCCGACGATACCGATATGTCTGCCGGTAAGCCCCGCATTTTCGAGCGCGAAACTCAACTGTTTTACGTCGCGGGCGAATCTGTCAACAGAATACGAAACCGTCTTTTTATTCTTTTTTTCGACAATGCAGGTTCTGCCCGAATATGAGTTTCGAGCCCTGTCAAAAAGTTCACGCACGCTCTTGAGTCCGCCGAGAGAAAAAACGCTTTTTCGGCATTTTTCGAGCTGTTTTATAAAAGCGCGGTTTTGTCCGGTCATATTATCCGCCTCAATAATAAACAAATTTTATATGTGTTAATAATTAATTAATACTTATTCTTTGCAAATTTCACAATTATCATATCATATTCGCTATTTTTCGTCAATTATAAATATTTTCTGTCAACATTTCGTAACATTCTATCATTATTTTATAGTTTAATAATGTATATTCTGTTGATTAAATTTGAATAAACTCTTACGAAGACGAAAGTTTACACAACGTTCACATAAAAAAAGACGGATTCGGTTTTGCCCCGATTCCGTCCGTAACATCTGTTTAATACCGTTTTATTCTTTTTTTTCGTTCTGCGCTTTAATCAGGTCTCTTATCTCCTCGAGAAGTTCCTCCTGCGTAGGCTTTTTTTCCTCTTCCTCTTCTTTAGCCTCTTCTTCTTTTTTAATAAGCGTTTCAAACTTATTCTTAACGCTCATCACGATTTTAAGTACGAGGAAAATCGACAGCGCAATTATAAGGAAATCAATAACGCTCTGAATGAAATTTCCGTAATTAAGCGCAATTTCCTGCTGAATAACATTTCCCGCAGAGTCGAGCGCTTCGGGTTTAAAAACATATTTAAGGCCCGTGAGAGAAACTTCGCCCGTAAGCAGACTGATAAGCGGTGTAATAATATCGGAAACAAGAGAGGAAACGATTTTTCCGAATGCGGAACCGATAACAACGCCCAAAGCCATGTCTACAATGTTTCCCTTCATGGCAAATTCTTTAAATTCATTAAAAAACTTTTTCATATCTATACCTCCGTCATGTACTTTTTACAGTATATAACAAGGTTCGGCACTATTCAACGCTTTTCAGGAATTTTGACGGAAAAAAATCATTTATAAATACGCACATAAGTCTTGATTTAAATATTAATATACATTATAATGCAAGTGCAAAATACTGTTTAGGAGTTTTTATATGGACAAGTACGCAAGATTCAGATATCAGCCGTGTATTCCGCTCGGAAAAAACGGCAGAAAAGTTACGGGTTCGACGGAGCATATTGCTCTTTCCAGAACGGCCGCGGGCGAGGGCATGGTTCTTTTGAAAAACGAAAACAACGCCCTGCCGTTAAAGAGAGGAACGCGCGTCGCTCTCTTCGGCAAAGCGACTATAGAATACATTAAGGGCGGCGGAGGAAGCGGAGACGTTTTCACTTCGCACGTAACAAATATATACGAAGGCTTCGCCCAAAAAGAAAAAGAGGGCAAGGTTAAAATATACATGCCCTGCGTCGATTACTATAAAGAATACGTAAAAGAAGAAAGCAAAAAAATTCCGACGAGAGAGCAGATAGAGAGAACATGGGACAAAGTCAACGCCATGTCATTCTGCAAGGAAAAGGACGATATAATTTACGACACGTTCGCAAGCATGCACGTGACGGAAGCCGATGCTCCCGATTCGCTTATTTCCGACGCGTCGAAAAACGCAGACACCGCGGTTATCACTTTAAGCCGTTTTTCGGCAGAGGGCGTAGACCGAAAGGCAACACCGAACGACTACTATCTTTCCGACGTTGAGAAAAGCCTTATCGACAGGGTTTCCTCCGCGTTCGAAAAAACCGTTGTCGTTTTGAATTCGGGCGGAATCATGGACTGCGAGAATTTCGCCGAGAATAAAAACGTTTCCGCTTTAATATACGGATTCCAGGGCGGACTCGAGGGCGGAGCCGTAATCGCAGATATCATATGCGGTGACGTTAACCCCTCGGGCAAGATGGGCGACACCATTCCCAAATCATATGACTTTTATCAGAACGCCGCCGAATTCCCCGAGGGCTTTGAGCATCTCGATTATTTCGACGACATATACGTAGGCTACCGCTATTTTGAGACAATCCCCGGCGCGTACGACAAGGTTCGCTATGAATTCGGATTCGGACTGTCATATACTTCGTTCGATTTTTCCGGCGCGTTCGGCGGTGAATCTGACGGCAAAATAATCGCAGTCGTTACCGTAAAGAATACGGGCAAGGTTCCCGGCAAAGAAGTTGTACAGCTTTACTACTCTGCGCCTCAGGGCATATTATTAAAACCCGCGAAAGAACTCGGCGCATTTAAGAAAACTAAGCTCCTCTCCCCCGGCGAGAGTGAGACCGTTACGCTCTGCTTTGACGTAAATGACATGGCAAGTTACGACGATCTCGGCAAAATCAAAAAATCGGCGTACATTCTCGAAAAGGGCGAGTACAAATTCTTTATCGGAAACAGCGTCAGAAACGTACAGGAATTAGATTATAAATACATTCTTAATTCAGACGTTACGGTTAAACAGCTGACAGAGCTTTTACGTCCGTATAAACTCGAAAAACGCCTGTTGTCAGACGGCACATTTGAAACTCTTCCGCAGGGAGAGGAAAAATATCACTCAGGTAAAAACGTTCTTTCACCCGCGAAGGCTCCCGAGACAACCGTCATGTTTGACGACATCGGCGAGAACATTACGCTTGACGAATTTATAAAGCAGTTTACCGACGACGAGCTTATCGAGTTCACGGGCGGTCATCAGAATCAGCCCGGCGTATGCAACACGGGCGCATTCGGCGGACTTAAGAGACTCAACGTTCCCGCCGTTCCGACAGCCGACGGTCCCGCGGGCGTAAGACTCGACGAAAAAACCGGCGTTCCGACCACGGCATGGCCGTGCGCTGCTCTCCTTGCATGCACATGGAACACAGACCTCATATATGAAGTCGGCAAATCGGGCGGAGCCGAACTCAGAGAGAATAACCTCGGCGTATGGCTCGCCCCCGCCATGAACATTCACAGGAATCCCCTGTGCGGACGTAACTTCGAGTACTTCTCCGAGGATCCCGTTCTCGCAGGCAAGTGCTGTGCTGCGGAGGTTCGCGGTATTCAGTCGAATAAAGTCGCGGCGGCGGTTAAGCACTTCGCCTGCAATAACAGAGAGTCGAACCGCTTTGAAACCGATTCAAGAGTTTCCGAAAGAGCGTTAAGAGAGATTTATTTAAAAGGCTTTGAAATAGTTGTCAAAGAAGCCGACCCATGGTGCATTATGTCCTCGTACAACAGAATCAACGGTCAGCATACGTCTCAAAGCTATGAACTTCTTACCGAAATGCTCAGAAACGAATGGGGCTTTGACGGCATGGTAACGACCGACTGGGGCGCGGCAAGCTTACATTCCGACGACATTCTCGCCGGCGGAGACATGAAGATGGGCGAAGGCGACCCGAAAGAACTGAAAAAAGCCCTTGATTCGGGCAAAATCACGAGAGCCGACCTTGAAGCGTGCGTAAAACGCATACTTTCCCTCACGCTCAAAACCGCAGAATACTGATTTTTAATACAAATAATAAACCCGAAGCCGCGCGTCAAATACGGTTTCGGGATTTATTTAATCTATATACGAATAATAAACGGTTTTTGTAAATTCGGCATTCGGATGACCGAGCATTACGGATAATTCAGAAATATCAACACCGTTGCGAATGCAGTTAAATGCAAACGTATTTCTCAAAACTCCGAGTCCGAATTTTGAATACTTAGAATACAGCATCGTATTTTTAAGCACCGCGTCATACGTAACGCTGATACTTCTTTTAAATCTTGACGCTCCGTCGGAATTTTTCATTTCCTCGTATCTCGGCAGTGATGCAAACACCTTTCCTATAAGATTTTTCGCCGATTTTGTAAGCAGAATTCTGCGTTCGAACGGCAAGTCAATATTGCCCGACAAATCGGAAAAATCTCCGCGGAAAGAAATACACGCCGAATTAACCTTCAAATAATCGCCGTCTGAAGAGTCGGTCTTTAATGAAGCCAGTTCTCCCGGGGTAAGCCCGGTATACATCATAAACATGACAGAAGAACCGAGATTGTAGTAAGGTTTTGACTCACCGTAAATTCTCAGAGCTTCTTTCATTACGCGGTTTCTCTCGTTTGTTTTGAAATAAGCAGGCGCAAAAGTATTTTTATCATGAATATAAACTCCGAAATTTCTTGACGGAATATCGGTAAACCCCATAACGGCTTTATAACGTTTTAAGCACGAATAAATAAACATGACAAACTGTTTAGTCTCAGACATATTTCTGCCCGAGAGCAGTAAACTGTTTGCGCAGAACAGAATGTCATCCTCCCCTGCCAGCACTGCGGGAATATCGGGAGTCACAAAATCAAGCGTGCCGAAATTATCACGTACAGATTTATTTTCAATCAAATCCATGCACAGTCCGGCAAGCTCAGGAAATGTCAGAAAAGGATTCATCATAATTTTGTCATTAATTTTTACCTCGCGTCTGCGCCGAGATAAAACCGCGCGGACATCCGATTTTCTTCTGCCCGTGTAAACCTCTACGCTCAACTGACCGCGTATCGGAACATGGCGCAGTTCACCCGTCCAGTACGGTTTGTCTTCCTCTCTGAATATTCGGCTTTCTGTCATCGCTCTGTCTGACAATTCTAATTACCCCTTTGAGGCTTCTTCATCATCGGTTATTGTAAACAATTCGTTCGGCGTGCATGAGAATATGACGCACAGCGCCTCGATATTATCGTACTGTATCGATTTCGTCTGATTGTTAATCATACGGCTGAAATTCTGATAGCTCATCCCCATTTGCTTATACAGCCAATACTTTGTTTTTCCCTTTTGTTCCAACAGATTCAGAACATTTAACTTTATCATAAGATATGTCTCCGTAATATACTATTTAATGAGATAATATCTTATTTTTTCACGTTTTATATAGACTAATTCATTAAAGAATGAAAACATATATAATGTTCTGATTATATAGTATATAGATAACTTACCCATACATTAGTTTTTTTTTAAATCCGTCCGAACTCAAAAATACAAAAATCACAACATTAACACCCCGAAAGAATCAGGAACTTTCGGGGTGATGTCTTTATATATTTAGAATACCGTTAAAGTATTCTTAAAAAAGTTCGGGGCTGAGTCTCGCTGAAAATCTCAGTGCGCTTCTCGCTTCCGACGCGGATATCTTACCGTCAGAATTCAAATCACCGGCGGACAGACCCATAGAGTTCGCATTATCGAGCTTTGAAGCAATTCTGAGCATTGTGCGTGCGTCCGCGGCGGTTATTTTACCGTCGGAGTTTACGTCGCCCATAACTATTATTACATATTTTTCATCGAAAAACGTAAGAACATTGCCGTTTTTTATCAGTGAGCTCTGTGCCGAATCCAAAACGGAGGAAACAAACTGCGAATCAAAATCCTGCTGTGTGATTCCGCCCGCTTTCGGAGGTTTAACCTTTATAATCTTATTCTCGTAATCTACCGTAATATAGCTTCCGCTGACGGTTTCAAGTCCCGTGTTTTCATTGTCGGAAGGCTTGTCATTATCCGTCGAAGGTTCGGTATTGTCAGGCTTTTCCGTTACCGAAGTATCAGGCTCGGGCTTTGTTACAGGCTCGGGCTTTGTTACAGGCTCGGGCTTTGTTACAGGCTCAGGATTTGTTACGGGTTCAGGATTCGTTACGGGTTCAGGCTTTGTTACAGGCTCAGGATTTGTTACGGGTTCAGGATTCGTTACGGGTTCAGGGTCTGTTACAGGCTCGGGATTTGTTGACGGCTCGGGATCTGTTACCGGCTCGGGCTTTGTTGACGGCTCCTCAGCCGAGCAGACCGTACAAATACCGTTTTCAAACGAATGTCCGAGCGCGGGAATTACTTTAGGCTGTGAAATAACTTCTCCGCACAATGAGCAGACGACAGTTCCGGTGCTTCCGTTCTGCGTGCATGTCGGTGCAGTTTCACCGCGGGTCTCAGTCTTTTCATGACTGCACTCTGTCGGAGCTTCGGAGTCGGAATCCGTATAGTCAGCCCAAAGAAAAACATTTTCCTTTCCGTTTTCCGTCCACAACGGAGAAACAGACGAGTCGGAAACAAAGCTGTATTTATCAAAACGCGTATCGATATTAAAAACAATCTCTGCAAAAATATATTGATTTTCGGCATTTCCGTCGGGCATAAATCTCAGCTGAAGGTAATTTCCGCTCGAACCGGCCTGTATACTTCCCGAGCATGCGTCATCAGGCATATTAAGTTCGGAAAAAGATAAGCCGTTCGGAATCGTAAATCCGGTTACGACAGACGATGCAAAATCTGCATTTTTTGCGCCTACAGTAAGCGTATACGTATTATTTTCTTCGTCAATCGACGATTTAAACCACGCGCACGGGCTTTGCATACCGCATCTTTTACATACTCCGTCAGAAAAATCATGACCGAGAGGTTCTGCATATTCGCCCTCGTCCAATACGGCATGACATTCTGAACAGTATTTTATTCCCTTGATACCAGATTTCGTACAGGTCGGCTCTATATCCTTCGTTTTTGCAGACGAATGAGAATATACTCCGGTTTTTAATGATTTGAGAGCACATGCGGGATTAATATAATAGTTCGTTAAACTGCTTCCGTCGCCTGCGTACCATACGACGTTCATCTGCGAATCAACCGTCGGCTGACAGTCGGAGAGAACGAGAAATTTACTGTGTTCAATATCTCCGATACGATTTCCGTTCGAATCAATAAAACAATACGCAGTCTGAATCTCGTCGGAAACATTACTTCTCCGGTTCCACATCAGGGCAAAAAGATTATCGTTTATTTTAACAAGTCTCGGCGTGTATCCGGCCGCCGAAGAATCGTACGACGTTATTCTAACCGTATTAACCGCATTTAAATTCTTATCGGCAACAGCGAGATAAATATCTCCGTGATAGTCTGAATAATATCCGTTTTCATTTCTGTCTGTTTTTGAATATGAGACAAGAACATTCGAATCCGTAATCTCCATGCCTCCGACGCTGATACCCGTTTCATTGTCTCCGGCGTTACCGGCAATGTCAACGAGGGTTAACACCCCGACTTTACCCGAAACCGAACCAAGCATGCCCTTCGTGAGGACTACGGCACGGGGGTTCGCGTCACCGTGGTCGACTCTGTAAACGCCGGAATTATCAACTTTTATAAATTGATTAAACGAGTGGCTGACATATCCTGTTTCTATATTCCAGACCCTGCTTGCCGAATCATTCAGACTCATTGATTCCTCATTAATCATAAAAGTCATGTTTGCCTGATGATTATGTCCGTCTTTACTTGTATACATAAGATGCGACGTATGAATATACAGCATACCGTCGTACTCGTCCACACGCAGACATCCCGAATCAAACGGCGTATGCGTATTTATTCCTGAAATATCGCATATACCGAGCGTGTTAAAATCCTTAGAATACTTTACAACACTTACAACCGTTACTTCGTCGGATTCATCGGGGTTGTCCTGACCAAAAACAGCAAAGTTATATTTTTCACCTGCAAAAAAACCTCCGAAAAGTGGAAGCGGAGCGTCAAGTGCCTTTTCGGAAATAACATTGCCGTCCAAATCAGAAACGGAAACAGCAAGTTTTCCGTTTGAAAAATACACTCTGACAAAATTACCGTCCGAAATGTAAACATATGAATTACTAACGCTCGACCACTTTGTGCTCGCCGCTCCGATCCCGGTATAATCCCCCGAATATTCGTTGTTCAAAACCGGATTTTCATCCTGTGCAAATATCGGCGTAAAAACAGCCGACGAAAGAATAAGGCATAATGTGAGCAGAAAAACAATCGCTTTTTTTATAATATTATGCATATGTATCCCTCCTGAAATCAGTAAATGTAATACAAAATTCGATACATTCCGAAATATATTATATAAAAGATGTATAACATCCATCAACAGATATAAGAACAATTTGTAAACTTTATGTGAACATTTTTTTAATACACAAAAACCGCGGCGAAAACGAAAAATGCATTCCGTTTTCTCCGCGGTTATTGTCATTTTGAAGTTCGGGTATTTTAATATTCCCGAGCGCCTTATCATTTTGCTACGATATTTACAAGTTTGCCGGGAACATAAAGCTCCTTGACAATGTTCTTGCCTGCAATTTCGGCTTTTATGGTCTCGTCCTCTTTTGCAAGAGCAATAACTTCTTCGGCTGAAAGCGAAACGTCTATGTTCATTCTCGCTCTGATTTTACCGCATATCTGAACAACGATTTCAACGCTGTCAGCTACGCACTTAGCCTCGTCGTATTCGGGCCAAGACTGCGCGGTAACCGTACCGCCGAAATTGAGAACGCTCCACTCCTCCTCAGTAACATGGGGTGCGAACGGATTAAGAAGGATAAGTAATGTTTTAAGCTCGCCCTTCGTAATCGAACCCTTGTCGTATATCTCGTTGAGAACCGTCATAAACGCGGCAATCGCCGTATTGAACTTCATGTTCTCGATATCCTCGGAAACTTTCTTAATGAGCTTATGCATGGAAGCTTCAAGCTCTTTCGAATATTCGTCGGAATCGGTTACAATCTCCTGAAGGTTCCATATTCTGTCTATGAACCTCTTACAGCCCTTAACACTGCTTTCGGACCACGGAGCGGCCTTCTCATAGTCGCCCATAAAAAGAACGTAGGTTCTTAAAACGTCCGCGCCGTACTGGTCGACAACCTCGTTCGGGTCAACGACATTGCCCTTCGACTTACTCATCTTGTCGCCGTCGGGACCTAAGATAAGTCCCTGCGCGGTTCTCTTAGCATAGGGTTCGTCATAGGGAACTACGCCGATATCATAGAGGAACTTATGCCAGAATCTCGAATAAATAAGATGTCTGGTTACGTGCTCCATACCGCCGTTATACCAGTCTACCTGACCCCAGTATTTAAGTTTATCCGGGTCTGCAATCGCGTTGGGATTGTGCGGGTCGATATATCTTAAGAAATACCACGACGAACCCGCCCACTGGGGCATGGTGTCCGTCTCGCGCTTAGCGTCGCCGCCGCATTTCGGGCATTTACAGTTTACGAACGAATCAATTTTAGCAAGCGGACTCTGTCCGTCCTGTCCGGGTTCAAAATTCTCAATATTGGGCAGTTTAAGCGGAAGCTCATCATAGGGAACGGGAACTATTCCGCACTTCGGGCAGTGAACGATGGGGATCGGCTCACCCCAGTATCTCTGACGGTTGAACGCCCAGTCCTTCATTTTATACTGAACGCCTTTTCTGCCTATTCCATGCTCCTCAAGATATTCGAGAACTTTTGCAATCGAATCCTTTTTATTCGTATATCCGTTGAGGAATCCGGAGTTAACCATTTCTCCGTCGCCGGTGTAGGCTTCTTTCGAAATGTCTCCGCCTTTAATAACCTCTATTATGTCAACACCGAACTTCTTCGCAAAGTCATAGTCTCTCTGATCGTGCGCAGGAACCGCCATGATAGCTCCTGTACCGTAGCCCATCATTACGTAGTCGGAAATGAATATCGGAATCTCCTTGCCGTTGAGAGGGTTAATTGCCGAGAAACCGTTAAGACGAACTCCGGTTTTATCCTTTATGAGCTGTGTCCTCTCAAATTCTGTCTTTTTAGCGCATTCTGCTCTGTATGACTCTACCTCTGAGAAATTCGAAATCATATCCTTATATTTGTCAATAAGAGGATGTTCGGGAGCCATAACCATGAACGTTACGCCGAAAAGCGTATCGGGGCGGGTTGTGTATATTTCGAGCTTTTCGTCGGTGTCCTTAACCTTGAAATCAACAAACGCGCCCGTGGACTTGCCTATCCAGTTGATCTGCTGAAGCTTGATATTCGGCAGATAATCGACTCTGTTAAGACCCTCTAAAAGTCTGTCTGCGTATGCGGTAATGCGAAGATACCAAACGTCCTTTGACTTCTGAACGATCTCGGAATGACAGATATCGCAGTGACCGCCCTGCGAGTCCTCGTTGGAAAGAACGACCTTGCACGACGGGCAGTAGTTTACGAGGGTCTTGTCTCTGAAAACGAGACCCTTTTCGAACATTTTAAGGAATATCCACTGTGTCCATTTATAATAGTCCTCCTGCGTGGTGTCTATTACTCTCGTCCAGTCGAACGAGAAACCGACTCTCTTAAGCTGGTCGGAGAACTTTGCGATATTCATATCGGTAACTTTTCTCGGATGTATACCTGTTTTTATAGCGTAGTTCTCGGTGGGAAGTCCGTACGCGTCAAAGCCTATCGGGAAGAGAACGTTATAGCCCTGAAGCCTTCTTTTTCTTGAAATAACTTCAAGTCCCGAGTATGCCTTTATATGTCCGACGTGCATACCCGCGCCGGAGGGATAAGGGAACTCAACGAGTCCGTAAAATTTCGGTTTCTCTGAATTATCGACAGCATGGAACGCTCCCAATTCCTCCCATTTTTTTTGCCATTTGGGTTCAACGGTTTTAAAATCGTAGTACATATCTATTCTCCTTAAGCAATATATAACATTTATAATCAGCCGATATCGCCGAATTCAATTTCCTCTGCGTCCGACCACAGTCTTTCGAGGTCGTAATACGCTCTCTGTTCAGGAGTGAATACATGAAGAACAACGTCGCCGTAGTCTATGAGAATCCAGCCCGTAGCCTTACCCTCTATGTTTTTAGGCTCAATACCGAGTTCGGACGAAACCGTGTCCTCGACCTCCTCACACAGGGAACGTACGTGGGTGTTGGATGTGCCGGAAGCGATTATGAAATAATCGGCAATAACAGTCAGTTCGTCGATTTTTATAGCCTTAATTTTTTCTGCTTTCTTTTTGTCAAGCACGTGAACTATTTTGTCAACAAGCGTGTATGAGTCCATTTATTCGATTCCTTTCAATAAAATATCGTTGTAAGCGTCAATCGTATCGGGGTGTATCGGCTTAAGAGCATTGCACAGCTCGTCAATCGTAAATCTTAACCCCTCAGTCATGGCTTCGTCGAGACTTATCTGCGCCTTTTCACGCATCTCCTCGACTCCGTTATAGTTTCTGTCTGCGGAAATAAAGTCGGCGGTAAAAAGCACTTTTTCAAGTTCGGTCATCCCGGCACGTCCCGTCGTATGGTAACGGATTGCGGAAATAACGTCCTCGTCGTCTATTTCGAGTTCGTATTTACAGTAAACGCTTCCCGCTATCGCGTGCCAGAGTTTCGGACTTTTCTTTTCGAGTTCGGTAAGCTGAACGCCGTATTTTTCGAACAGAGCGAACGTCTCCTCTTTATCCGCATTCTTCATGATATCGTGGAGAAGTCCCGCCTCGTATGCCTTCTTTTCGTCAGCGCCGTATTTCCTCGCAAGTTCAGCCGACGTTTCCGATACGTTTATAGAATGAACGTATCGATATTCGTCGAGCTTTTCGCGCAGAATCGCTCTGTATGTTTCATACTTGTTTTTCACGGTACAATCCCCGCCTCTCAATATATTTTTTTACGCCCTCGGGTACAAGATTGGAAATATCGCACCCGTTTTTTACGTATTGTCTGACCTGCGTTGAGCTTATCTCCAACGGCAAAACGGGACAAATCATAATTTTTTCGGGGCGCTTTATAACCAAACGCGCATATTCTGTGAGTTCATCGGAACAAACATCGTTCTCCCGGCTCATAGCGCACAGCGTAACGTTATCAAGAATTATATTATAATCCTTCCATTTATCGAAACTTAAAAGCATATCGGAACCTGTAAACAAAAACAGCTCGTCGTCCGGATATATTTTTTTTAATTCGCGGACGGTATCGACGGAGTAGCTTTTTCCCTCTCTTTTAAGCTCTATATCGGAAACGAAATATTTATCGTATTTTTCAAAAGCGATACGGCACATGTTAAGCCTGTCCGAATCCGAAATACCGCCGTTATCCTCCTTAAAAGGAGAAACCCTCGCGGGAATTATAAACAGTCTGTCAAGTTTCATTATATCGGACATGCGCTCGGCAAGATAGATATGACCGTTGTGCACGGGGTTGAAACTTCCTCCGAAAATACCGGTTCTCATATATGCCTCCGAATTAAAAAATCCCTCAGGAACAAAGTCCTAAGGGACGAATAAATATCCGCGGTACCACCCAAATTCAGCGGATAAAATCCGCTCTCCAGGATCTATAACGGGATCAAACGCCGTACCCTATGATTTCAGGCGCGGAGCTCAGGAATGAGTTATACGCATAAACATCGCTGTCGGCTCGCACCGTTCGCCGACTCTCTGAAAGACCCGAATATGCCTTGTTTCCGTCATTGCCTTTGAATATACCTATTTGAAAATGATTTTACCACAAAAAAACGCAAGAGTCAAGGATTAATTGTTCGCATTTCTTGCTCTCTTGGCCGCGGCGGCAAGCCGTCTCTGCTTCTCCATTTTTGAAGCCTTCTTCGACTTTACAACAGGCTTTTCTTCAAACCTCGAAACGTGTTTTTTCATTTCGGGCTTCTTCTCGGTCTTTCTGTGAAGCTCGGGGTTATATCTGTACAGAACGATTACTCCGCCGATAACCTGAACGACGTCTGCGCCCGTAGCCTCGGCGAGTTTGTCCGCCGCCTGTCTCGGAGTGTCGGGCGAAGTCTCTACGAGAACCTTAAGTTTAATAAGCTCGCGGGTGTTCAGCGCACCGTCGGTCGCATCTATAAGAGCGTCTGACAGTCCGCCCTTGCCGTACTGAAACAGAACCTCTAATTTATTTGCCTGCGCTCTGAGCGAGGCTCTTTCTTTACTTGTCATTTTATACCTCTTAAATATAATCTTTGATTTTCTCGCTGAATAAGCGCAGAGACTTGCCCCTGTGACTTACGACGTCCTTTTCTTCGCCCGAAAGTTCGGCAAAGCTCTTATCGCCTACATAGAATATCGGGTCAAATCCGAATCCGCCCGCGCCCTTCGGCTCGTATCCTATGTACCCTTCGCACGTCTGCTCGACTTCTAAAACTCTGCCGTCGGGAAAAACACAGCAGACTGCGCTTACAAACCGCGCCGTTCTTTTCTCTCTCGGCACGTTTTCGAGTTCTTTTAAAAGCGTATTAATTTTAACGTCGTAGGGAACGTCGTGACCGCCCGCATATCTTGCGGAATGAACGCCGGGACGTCCGCCGAGAGCGTCGACGACGAGACCCGAATCGTCCGCAACACAGACCATGCTGCTCTCCTTACAGCCCGACTCAGCTTTTATTCTCGCGTTTTCTCTGAAAGTTTCGCCGGTTTCCTCCGCGTCTGTAAGCGTAATTCCTACGTCCTCGCTTCTGACGGCGTCTATGCCGAGAGGTGCGAGAATTCTTTTAAATTCAACGCACTTATGCTCATTATGAGTTGCTATTAAAAATTTCATACGATATCGCCCTTTCCGAGAGCGTTCGAAACGAAGTTAACTGCCGATTCGATTTTTCCGAGAGCCGGCTCTATACCATTGAGAACGTCTCTGAACTGAAAATGACTCCGTATTCTCTTAGAAATCTTAACAGGGGCGCGTCTGTCGCGCGTAAGAGATTCAAACGACGACTTAAACGCTTTCCTTATCGCCGTCATCGGATTCGGCTCCTCGGGCAGTATCTCCCTGTCCGTCAGAGTCAGCTGGTACGCCGTCCTGTCCGCCGACTTCAATAGAGTCCACAATTTCTTTGAAAAGTTCTTTGACTGCTTTTTCTTCTTCGCTCTCCTCGACCGGAGTGTATTCAAGCGGTTGTTCATATACGGGTAACACCTCGTCATCATTGATTTTATCGGGCATTTCCTCAAACAGGCTCTGTGCGAACGCCTGAGGATTGAAAGGCTGTAAATCGTCGATGCCCTCGCCGACGCCTATGAATTTAACGGGAATTTTAAGCTCGTTCTTGATAGCCAGAACGACTCCGCCTCTCGCGGTACCGTCGAGCTTTGTAAGTATAATACCCGTAAGTTCGGCAACATTCATAAATTCTCTCGCCTGATTTACGGCGTTTTGCCCCGTCGTAGCATCGAGAACAAGCAGTATTTCGCGGTCGGAGTACGGAAGCTCTCGGTCGATAACTCTGTAAATCTTAGCTAGTTCCTCCATAAGGTTCTTTTTATTATGAAGTCTGCCTGCCGTATCGCATATAATTATGTCGTACATACGAGCCTTGCCCGCCTGTATGGTATCGAATATAACTGCGGCAGGGTCGGCTCCTTCCTTGTGCTTTATAATATCGACATCGGCGCGTTTTGCCCACTCGTCGAGCTGGTCTATAGCCGCGGCTCTGAACGTATCGGCAGCTCCGAGCAAAACCTTTTTGCCCTGCGCTTTATACATAGCCGCCATCTTGCCGATAGATGTCGTTTTTCCGACTCCGTTAACACCGATTACAAGTATAATTGACGGCTGGGTAATAAGTCCCATATCTTCTCCGCCGTCAAGCATTTTCGCAACGATATCCTTAATCTCGTCCTTAGCCTGTTTGGTAGACTTAAGATTCTTTTTATTAACTCGCTCTTTTAACTCGGTAACAATCTGCGCGGCGGTTTCAACGCCTACGTCGCTCATTACAAGTATTTCCTCGAGTTCTACATATAAGTCGTCGGTAAATTCGTCGAAAGAATCGAGCATGTCGTCGATAGCGCCCGACATCTTGTCTCTCGATTTTTTAAGACCCATACTTATCTTTTTAAATAATCCCATTTATTTCAGCTCCTGTTTATTATTCAAGTCCCAGTTCCTCTGCCATCTGCGAGGTTTTCAGTTCCAGTATTTTCGAAACGCCCTTTTCCTGCATGGTAACGCCGTACATGATATCGGCTTCCTCCATGGTTCCGCGTCGGTGCGTTATGAGTATAAACTGCGTTTTGTCTGTCATGCTTCTTACATACTGAGCATACCGCAAAACGTTGACGTCGTCAAGCGCCGCTTCGACCTCGTCGAAAATACAGAACGGCGACGGCGTAACTTTAAGTATAGCAAAAAGCAAGGCGATAGCGCACAGTCCCTTTTCTCCGCCGGAAAGCAGGCTTATATTTTTAACGTTCTTTCCGGGAGGCTGAGCCTTTATCTCAATTCCGCACTCCAATATATCGCTTTCGTCCTCAAGAATAAGGTCCGCGCTTCCTCCGCCGAATATAGCGGAAAAAGTCTCCTTGAAGCACGCGTTTATAATATTGAAACGGTCTCTGAACTGCTCAGCCATTTTGCCCGTCAGTTCGTCTATCATTTTAATTAATTCGGCTTTTGACTTCTCGACGTCGGTAAGCTGTGTTTTCATAAATTCGTATCTCTCGCTTACCTCGCGGTATTCTTCAATCGCCGAAACATTTACGTTTCCGAGAGCTTTAATTTTTGATTTTACATCGTAAAGTTCGCGTTTTGCTTCGGGAATATTCTCTAAATTAATATCGAGCGCTTCCGCTTCGCGTCGGGTTAATTTATACTCTTCGAAAAGCTTGTTCTGCGTATCGGTCTGCTCTTTTTCGAGCGCGGTCTTTTTTGAATCGAGGCGTACAATTTCGCTTGCAAGCCTCTCCTTTTCGTCGTTCTTTTCGCGCTCCGAGGCTCTTAAATCGCTTACGTTCTTATCGCACATATCGCGCTCTTTTACAAGCGAAGCGACAATCTCGTTTGCGTCCTCTTTCTGCTTTCTCACGCCGAGAATTTCGTTTTCGAGCGATTCTATTCTAAGGTACAGATTGTCGTTCTTTTCTTTGAGTTCGTTTATCTCGCCGTCAAGCTGTTTTAACCTGTCCGACTGACCGTTTTTCCTGCTCTCGAGCGACGCTATCAGCTCGCGCTGATTTTGAATATCCCTCGAATCGGCAGCAATGGCAACGTTAATCTCGGAAATTTTCGAATTTATCTCCTCTCGCATGGCGGAAAGTTTTTCACGGTCAACGTTGAGATTTTCGAGTTTTTTCTGAACCTCGTCGAGCGACGCCGTTATTTCGTCCTCGCGCTTCTGAGCCTCGAGTCCCGCAAGACGCAGAGCCTCCAGTCTCTCTTTTGCCGAATTTTCCTCATTTTTAAGGCTCTCAATATTCTCTTTTAATGAATTGCAACGGCTTTTTGCCGAATTCAATGAGGAATCGGAACGGATTTTATCCTCCTGCAATGAAGAAAGTTCGGCCTTTGCGGATTCTAACTCTGCGTTCTCCTTTGAAAGTTCCTCTTTTGATTTTTTATATTTTTTTTCTAATTCTTCAACCTGCGCATTTTTATCATTAAGCTGTTTTTTAAGCGTCTCGATTTCGCTCTGTCTTGTGAGGAATCCCGCGCTTTTTATCTTCGCTCCGCCCGTCATTGAACCGCCGGTATTTATAACCTGTCCGTCGAGCGTGACTATTTTAAATCTGTTTTTATATTTTTTTGCCGTCTCTATGGCGCAGTCAATATCCTCGACTACAACTGTTTTTCCGAGCTGGTTTTCTATTATGTCGTAATACTGACTATCATACTCGACAAGTTTGCTCGCAATATTTATAAAGCCCCGGCAGTTTTCAAGTCCCGTTTCACCGAGTTCCCGTGCCTTAAGCGAGGTCATCGGAAAGAACGTCGCCCTGCCTATATTGTTTTCCTTAAGGAAATTCATCGCGCGTTTCGCGTCGGATTCTGAATCGGTTACTATATGCTGAATCGACGCGCCGAGCGCCGTTTCTATCGCAAGGGAATATTCGGGCTTTACGCTTATTATCTGCGACATGGTACCGTGAATTCCGCGCAGAGTTCCGCGCGAGGACTCCTTCATAACAGCCTTAACGCTGCCGGAATAACCCTCCATATTCTTCTCCATATCTTCGAGAAGCTGTATGCGAGACTGTATCCTCTGAGAATCAAGCACTGCGGAATCAAGAGTGAGTTTCATCTCGCCAGAAGTCTGGGTTTTCGTACGAACTCTTATCATACGTCCCGACACGGAGTTTGTAAGAGACGTTACCTTATCCGAAAGTTCTGCGGTTTTTTCCTCGAGCTTTTCTTTTTCGTTCTGTGCGTTTTCAAGTTCGGATTCCCTGTTTTTTATATTCTCCTTAAGAGAATCCATACGCAGTGAAATCTCTTTCGCCGACGAATCGGCTGCGGAAAAACGAACCTTTTCATCCGAAAGGCGTTTTGTCAGAACGTTCATTTCGTCCGAAATTTTAATATACTCGCCCGAAACGGATTCATTCTGTTTTGTAAGAGAATCGAGTCCGTCGGAAAACGACCGCGTTTCGTTTTTCTTTTCTTCTATATGAGCGTTAAGAGTCTCTATCGTTTTTTCTGCGGAAAGTATCTGTTCATCTATCTGATTTGCCGAAAGATTTTCTTTCGTCTTGTCGTCCTCTATTCTCTTAATCGTCTCGTTGTTATGCTCTATCGAATTTTTATTAAGAGCAATAAGTCCCTCGAGAGAAACCGCCTGTTCTTCAAATGAAGAAGAATTCTTCTGAACCTGCTCTATCTGCAAAGTTATGTTTCTGCTTTTAAGCGTATACTCCTCGCTTTTTTCGATTATTTCGGCAAGTTCCTTCTCCGCTTTTTCATGCTGAGCCTCGGCGGCAGCTGTTTTATTATACTGAGTGCGGATAAGCTCCGATGATTTTGAGAGTATGTCGAGCCATATACCGATTTCGAGATTTTTTCGTCTGTCTGCGAGAACGAGGAATTTCTGAGCCTTTTCGCTCTGCTTTTCGAGCGGACCGACGCGGTTTTCGAGTTCCGACATTATATCTCTTAATCTCAAAAGATTTTCTTCTGCTGAATCAAGTCTTTTGAGCGCGTCGGCGCGCCGGTATCTGTAATGTGAGATTCCCGCGGCTTCCTCGAACATTTCGCGCCTGTCCTGACTTTTTGCGGAAACCATGTCCTCTATCTTGCCCTGACCGACCATTGAATAGCCGTCTCTGCCCAGTCCCGTGTCCATGAAAAGCTCGTGAACGTCCTTGAGTCTTACGCTCGCTGAATTTATTTTATATTCGCTCTCGCCCGAGCGGTAAAAACGCCTTGTAACAGCGACCTCGTCGTCGTCCCTGTTGAGCGCGCGGTCTGTATTGTCAAGTCGTAACGTAACCTCGGCATACCCCTGAGCCTTACGCTTATCGGTTCCGCTGAAAATGACGTCCTCCATCTTCGCGCCTCTGAGAGACTTCGTGGACTGCTCGCCGAGAACCCATTTTACGGCGTCGGCAATATTACTTTTACCCGAACCGTTAGGCCCGACAACGGCGGTCATGCCCTTGCCGAAATTAAACACCGTTTTATCCGGAAAGGACTTGAAGCCCTGCATTTCAAGTGATTTTAAGTACATTTTTACTCCTTATAATTCGATAACGGGATTGAATCTTTCAACTCCGGCGCGTTCCTTTACTTTAAGATTAACGCCCATGGATGAAAGATAATTTATGTTCCGTCTGTTCTGTCCCGCCATTCTCGAAACGTCGCGCGGCGCAACATACGCCGTAACGTTTCCCTTTATATCGTTTTCATTAATCTTCTTAATAACGGCGTCGAGGTACATTCTGCCCTCGCAAAGCTCTCTGAACGCGGGATGATACGCCCCGGTTATATAGCCGTCGTCAAGCCCTCCGCCCGAATGAAGCCCGACGCGGATTACTTTTATATTATTATCATAAAAAATTTTAAGCAGTTTCGCGCATAAATTTACGGCTTCGTCAACAGTCTGCGGTTTATATTCTCCCGAACGGTAAAGCTCTAAAAGACGCGTATTTTCGAGTACCGCCGTAGGATAAATTCTTACAGTCTCGGGAAACAATGAAGCTATCTTTTCTGCTGTCATGACAGCGGTATCATCGTCGTCGCCGTACAGCCCGGTCATCATCTGAAGCCCTAATTCAAATCCGTATTTTTTTATAAGTTCGGACGCTTTTTCAACGTCAGACGAAGTATGTCCTCTCTCGTTCATTTTTAAGACTCTGTCTGACATGCTCTGCGCGCCGAGTTCGATTGACGTTACGCCGTATTTTTTTAATATATCGAGTATTTCGTTATCAATGCAGTCGGGACGGGTCGAAATTCTGATACCATTAAAAAGCCCCTTGCCGACATATTTATAAGCCGATTCGAGCAGAGATATCATATACTCCCTGTCTATCGCGGTAAAACTTCCGCCGAAAAACGCAATTTCGCTGTGTTCGGGGGATGTTTTTGCGCTTTTAAGAGCGGTCGAAACCGCGTCGTCAACGTCGGACGGCATGAGCGGTTTTTTAACGCCGGTGATGGTTTTCTGATTGCAGAAACTACACTGATGGGGACATCCGAAGTGAGGAACGAATAAAGCGACGTTTACGTGTTTCATCTTACAACGCCCATAAGTTTAAGAGCTTCCTTAGCGGCGGCCTGTTCCGCCTGTTTCTTGCTTCTGCCCTCGCCGGTGCCTATGTTATTCGAATTCAGATGCACCTCGACGACAAATTTTTTATTATGGTCGGGACCCGATTCCTCGACAAGTACGTATTCGAGCATTTCACCGTGATTTTTCTGAATAATTTCCTGAAGCGCGGTCTTATAATCCGTAAGTTCGGGCTGTTCTATGTCCGCATGGGATATAAACGATAAAACGAATTTTTTTGCCTCGCCGAACCCCGCGTCAAGATATATGGCGGCAATAACGGATTCGAATGCATCTGCAAGTATCGACGGGCGCTCCCTGCCTCCGGTGCATATCTCGCCCTTGCCTAAGAACATAAACTGACCGAGATTTATCTGTTTTGCGAATTTATGAAGAGATTTTTCACACACCGCGGCGGCTCTCATTTTAGTGAGCTTACCCTCGGGGAGAGAGGGATAATTCTTAAAGAAGTATTCCGCCGAAATCATGCCCAGTACGGAATCTCCCAAAAACTCCAGTCGCTCATTAAATTTTACTTTGTTATGCATTTCGTTTGCGTAAGACGAATGAGTCAATGCAGTTTTCAGCAGTGATTTATCCTTAAATTCGTAACCTATTATTTTTTCGAATTCTTCCATAATAATTCTGACCTTTCGAACGTATTTTCCGCTTTATGTAAACGGAAAATACGCCATATAAAAATCATAATGATATTGAATCGTAATAATCGAGACTTCTTTTTGCAAGAGCCGAATAACGTTCTTTCTTATCTCTTATCCTCTCGCCCAAAGGCTCTAAGAGTCCGAAGCTCGCGCCCATGGGCTGAAATTTCGTCACAGTCTCGTCGCTTATGTAGTGAGACAGTGCGCCGAGCATGGTTATATCGGGTAATTCGAGCGCGTCTCTTCCCAGAATTCGTCTGACCGCGTTTTCGCCCGCGAGAATTCCCGAAGCCGCCGACTCCATATAACCCTCGACTCCCGTTATCTGCCCTGCAAAGTAAACGGACGGATATTTTCTCATTGAAAAATCGCTGTTTAAAAGTCTCGGGGAATCTATAAACGTATTTCTGTGCATCACTCCGTAACGGACGAATTCCGCGTCTTTCAATGCGGGGATCAGCGAGAACACGCGTTTCTGCTCGCCGAATTTCAAATTCGTCTGAAAGCCGACGAGATTGTACATAGTCGCCGCCGAATTCTCCTTGCGAAGCTGTAAAACAGCCCACGGTCTGTGACCGGTGTTCGGGTCTTTTAATCCAACGGGCTTTAACGGACCGAATCTTATCGTGTCAGCTCCGCGTTTTGCCATTATTTCAATCGGCATACAGCCCTCGTAAACGGTTCTCTTGTCGAACTCGTGAACGAGCGCAATTTCGGCATTTACAAGCTCGTTATAGAAAAGCTCGTATTCCTCTTTATTCATCGGGCAGTTTATATAGTCGTCGTCACCGCCCCTGTCGTATCTCGACTGCGTAAACGCATGAGACATATCAATGCTGTCGGCAGTAATAACCGGAGCCGCCGCGTCGTAAAAACTTAAAAAGTTTTCGCCCGTAAGGCGTGCGATTTCCTTACTCAAAGCGTCGGAAACAAGCGGTCCTGCCGCTATTATCACTGCCGAAACGTCGGTCGGAAGAGTCGTTACTTCTTTACGTATAAGCGTTATATTTTCGTCGTTTTCGATTATGCCTGTTACAAGGGACGAAAATATATCCCTGTCAACCGCGAGGGCTCCGCCCGCGGGGACAGCCGACCGCTCCGCGCAAGCAACGCATACAGAGTCAAATCTCTTCATCTCCGCCTTCAGAAGTCCCGCCGCCGACTCGGTTCGTATCGCCTTAAAAGAATTCGAACATACAAGCTCGGCTAAATTTTCCGACTTATGAGCGGGGGAAAACCGAACAGGCTTCATCTCGTAAAGGTCAACCTTTATTCCCGCATTTGACAGTCTGCGCGCGGCCTCGACTCCTGCAAAGCCTCCGCCTATCACGGCGGCCTTTTTTATATCATTCATCGGAGTCCTCGTCCTTTTTCTTTTTGGAAACTCTGCTCTCGTAACCGCATCCCTCGTTATGACATTTAAGCACTCCGCCCCTCGCTTTGAAAAGCGACTTTCCGCACTTGGGACAAATCTCGGAAGTGGGTACGTCCCATGTCATAAAGTTGCACTCGGGATAATTCGAACAGCCGTAGAACGTATGACCTTTTTTCGACTTTTTGCCGATAATATCGCCGCCGCAGACGGGACATTTCGCGTCGGTTTTCTCGACGTACGGCTTTGTGTTTTTACACTCGGGATAGCCGGGACAAGCAAGGAACTTGCCGTATCTGCCGACTTTAATAACCATGTTTCGTCCGCATTTTTCGCATACGACATCTGTCTGATCCTCTTCGAGCTTGATTTTAACGCCCTGCATGGCTTCCTTAGCCTTAGCGAGAGTCGCCTCAAAATCGTCGTAAAACTCATGGAGCATTTTAATATAATCGCAGTGCCCCGCCTCAACCTCGTCGAGTTCGGATTCCATGCCCGCTGTAAATTTCGTATTAATAATCTTCGGAAACTGTTCTTTTAAAAGTTTTGTCGTCGCGGTGCCGAGTTCCGTAGGCTTTAACTGCTTATGGTCTCTTACAACATAATCCTTAGACGTTATCGTAGAAATAATCGTAGCGTATGTCGACGGTCTGCCGACTCCCGTTTCCTCAAGCGTTTTGATAAGCGAGGCTTCCGTATATCTTGCGGGGGGCTGTGTGAAATGCTGTTCGGGAAGGAGCTCTTTGAATTTTAAAACGTCGTCCTTTTTCATCTCGGGCAAAACGCTTTCGTTTTCCTCGTTCTCATCGTCCGCGCTCTTATAAAGAACGGTATATCCGTCGAATTTAACGGAGAATCCGCTCGCGGAGAACGTGCAGAATCCGTCCGCGCCGTCCTTCTTAGCCTCGATTTCAACCTTTACCGTATCCTGAACGCAGTTGGACATCAGCGACGCGATAAAACGTTTCCAAATAAGATTGTAAAGTTTATACTGGTCTGAGGTAAGCGACGCTTTAGCCTCCTGCGGGGTAAGTCCGGGAACAGTCGGTCTAATCGCCTCGTGTCCGTCCTGAACCCTGCCTTTTGACTTAAAATATCTCGGCTTTTCGGGAAGATATTTTTCGCCGTAAGCCGTTTTAATATACTCGTTTCCCGCCGTTCTCGACTCCTCGGAGATTCTCAGCGAGTCGGTTCTCATGTACGTTATAAGACCGATTGAGCCGTAACCGGGGATATCGATACCTTCGTAAAGCTCCTGTGCGACCTTCATCGTGCGTTTGGAAGTAAATCCGAGACGATGAGAAGCGTCCTGCTGCATTGTCGAGGTTATAAACGGAGGCATTGGAGATTTCTTCCTCGTGCCTTTTTTAACGTTTGAAACCGTATATACTGCGCCGTCGAGCTTTTTAAGATAGGCGTCCGACTGCTCTTTATTTGTAATTTTAATCTTGCCGTTTTCGTCAGAAGTCAGATTCGCTTTTACGATACGTCTTGACGACGGGGCGGAAAGTTTTGCCGTTATCGACCAGTATTCCTCGGGAACGAAAGCATTGATTTCGTCCTCGCGGTCAACGATGAGTCTGACAGCGACGCTCTGTACGCGTCCTGCTGAGAGTCCTCGGCGTATTTTCTGTGAAATAAACGGGCTTAAACGATAACCGACAAGCCTGTCGAGAATACGTCTCGCCTGCTGTGCGTTTACGAGATCCATGTCGATTTTTGACGGATGTTTCATTCCGTTTTCGACGCTCGTTTTGTTTATTTCGTTAAACTTTACGCGCTTAACCTTGTTTAAATCAAGGTCGAGAAGCGTTGCAAGGTGCCACGAAATAGCCTCTCCCTCACGGTCGGGGTCGGTTGCGAGATAGACGTCGTCGCTCTTGTCCGCGAGTTCATGAAGTTCCTTGACAAGCTTTTCCTTTCCTTTTATTACAACATATTTCGGTGCAAAATCGTTTTTAACGTCAACGCTGAGTTTAGCTGCGTAAAGGTCTCTGACATGACCCATAGAGGCTTTTACCTCATATCCGGGTCCGAGATATTTTTTTATTGTGCCCGCCTTGGTGGGCGACTCCACAATTACGAGATTAGACATAGTCTGACCATCCTGTTATCATAATTTATTTAGAGTACCTTCCTCCGGCGTGCACAAAACACACTCCGTACAGTTCAAGTTCGGTAAGCGCAGTCAGGACATCCCTTACCTGCATACCGCTCTGCTCGGAAATAATATCCGCATATACGGGTTCGGATTTAAGATACGAATATACTTTTTTCGCCTCCGCCGTTACGCCCTCGGGCAGTACGACAGCGGAAGAATCTTTTTTACATTCGCCGGATTTTTCTTTTTCGGCGCATAAATCATAAATCGTAAGACCGTCGGTTCGGTCTTTCTTTTCGGGTAATTTTTTTGTTTTTAATATTTTCGGTATACTATCCGAATGAGCTATCGGAGGAACCGAAGTGATTTTCTCGTCAAACGACGATGCATTTTCGAGCTCCGGATACATATACGAGAACTCGCTTATTATATCGAATGATGAAAATACCGCCTTCGCGCCCTTTCTGATAAGTTTATTCGTTCCGAAAAAATTTGAATTCGTAACGTCACCGGGCACTGCGAATACCGGACGTCCCTGCTCCGAGGAATACCGTGCGGTAATCAGAGAACCGCTCTTCTCCTTTGCCTCGATTACAACCGTGCCCAGCGACATACCTGAAATCAGTCTGTTGCGAATCGGGAACGTTGTCCTGGAGGCAGGAGTAAACGGAAGAAATTCGCTTACTACGGCTCCGTTTTCCGAAATTCTTTTTCTCATGTTCTCGTTGGATTTAAGGTAATCATATCCAAGCCCGCAGCCAAGAAACGCAATCGTTTTGCCTCCCGCGTTCATCGCACCCTCGTGGCACGCGCGGTCAACTCCGACGGCTCCTCCGCTCACAACGGTAAATCCCGCCTTTGCAAGATTTGCCGACAGTGCGCCCGCAACTCCCAGGCCGTAATCCGAGCAGTTTCTCGTACCGACCATTCCGATACTGAGTTCGCTGTCAAGCACCGACGCGTCGCCCCATACGTAAAGGACAAGCGGATATGCATTAATCCTGAGAAGACGTTTAGGGTACAGAGGTGAATCGCAGGGAATTATATGCCAGCCGTTCTTTTCGCATTTTTTAATCACGTCAAAAGACTGCGACGGACTGAACGACGAAAGTTTTTCAATACTTCGTGCGGTAAGGGTGCCCGAGGCAATCCACTCGCTGTCACCGGCTTCATAAACTCCGCGTGCGTCATCGAAATGGGCAATAAGCTCGTCGGCAAAGAATCCCGCGCCGAGCGTACGCTGAAGCCATATCCAATATTCTACGGGACAACTCATCTTACCATCTCCCACATTATAACTGCGGCGGCAGAAGCCGCGTTTAGCGATTCCGCCCTGCCCCTCATCGGTATGGTGACCCTATGAGAGCATGCGTTTATAACTTCGTCCGACAGACCGTTTCCCTCATTTCCGACGGCACATACGATACCGGAAGTTTTATCTATTTCGGTAACCGGCATCGCGGACGAATCTGGAACGGCGGCGTATGTTTTCATACAATGTGCGGAGCACTCCGTTAAAAACTCTGACAGCGAAGCAGTTTCGATAATGTTAAGTCTCAGCAGCGACCCCATGGCGGCACGCTGAGCCTTAGGATTATATATGTCGCATCCTCCGCTGACAATCATGCCGTCCAATCCGAGAGCTTCCGCAGTTCTTGCAACCGCGCCGAGATTCGACGGAGTCTGCAAATTTTCAACGGCGATATATATACCATTATAATTTATTTTATCTATATTATGCCTTTTGTCAAGTGTTTTGCATATACAAAATACGCCCTGTGAATTTTTTGTATCGGACATACGAACTGAAACCTCGTCGGTTATGATAAAAATTCGGTCTGATTTTTCTGTCAGAACCTTAAGCGCCGAAGAGTATTTTTTCATTGCATTTTCGGTAATAAACGCGTCGGTAATGCAACTACCGCTCAATGACGCGTCACAGCAAAGTCTTTGTCCCTCAAGGGTAAAAAGTCCCTCGCTTTTTCTGAATGAAGCGTCCGACGTAAGTTTTGCAAAATATTTGATTTTCGGATTATTTCTGCTTGTTATTGTATCCATAATATTAGAAAAACAAGGACTGTCAGCGTTTTGCGACAGTCCCGAAATGTTAAAAATAATTACTTGAGAGCAGCTTTTGCGGTTTCGGTAAGAGCGGTAAACGCCGCGGGATCTGCGATAGCGATCTCGGAAAGCATCTTTCTGTTAAGAGTAACGCCCGCCTTTTTAAGGCCGTTCATAAATGTAGAATAATTCATACCGTTGAGTTTGCATGCTGCGGAGATTCTGGAAATCCAAAGACGTCTGAAATCTCTCTTCTTCTGCTTTCTGCCGACATATGCATAGTTGCCGGACTTCATAACCGCCTGTTTGGCGGTCTTGAAAAGTCTGCTCTTTGAGCCGTAGTAGCCCTTAGCGAGTCTTAATACTTTATTTCTTCTCTTACGAGTCATTATAGCGCCTTTAATACGTGCCATTGTAAGTAACCTCCTGAATTAAGTCGAAAAATTAGATAATTATTTGTAGGGAATAAGCTTTTTGATCTGCTTAACGTTGGTCTTGTCGGCAACGGCAGTCTTGCGGAGATTTCTCTTTCTCTTGGTGCTCTTCTTGTTAAGAATGTGAGACTTGTAAGCATGAGCGCGGATGGGCTTACCGTTCTTTGAAAGCTTAAAACGCTTCTTAGCGCCGCTGTTTGTTTTAATTTTAGGCATGATATTTTCCTCCTGTTATTTAATACCGTGTAATCTTAAATGACAAAGACTTACTTTGAAGGCTTTGCCGCTAGGAACATGAGCATCATTCTGCCCTCTAATTTAGCGGGCTTTTCGATAACTCCGAGCTCCGTGCACTTATCGGCAAATTCCTGCATTATTTCAAGACCTCTCTCCGGATGAGCCATTTCACGGCCTCTGAAGCGGATAGAAACCTTGACCTTATTGCCCTGCTTAAGGAATCTGTTGGCATGGTTGACTTTGGTTTCAAGGTCATGCGTATCAATGTTGAGCGAAAGCTGAACCTCTTTTATGTCAATCCGGCTTTGATTCTTTTTGGCTTCCTTTTCGCGTTTCTGCTGTTCAAACTTATACTTGCCGTAGTCCATTATCTTGCATACTGGCGGTTTAGCCTGGGGAGCAATCATTACCAGATCAAGGTTCTTCTGTCCTGCGATTTTGAGTGCGTCGGACGAGGACATTATACCTAACTGCTCTCCGTCGTCGGTAACGACTCTTATCTCTCTCTCCCTGATCTCTTCGTTTATCTGCATTTCCTTAGTAGCGATGGTCAAACACCTCCGAAATTAATAGAAACAAAAAAGCGCGGACAGACGCACTGCCGCACTCATGAATACAAAAGTAAAAACTAACGTATTGACCTGCGCATAAAAATCCGCGAGGTGAGATAAGCCTATGCTGTCTGCTTTGTTTTCGCAATATATTCTAACAGCAAAGTATGCGTTTGTCAATAGTTTTTTTGATTAAATTCAATTTTTTACGCCGGTTTTTGAAAGAAACGACACGGCATACTCTTTCACCTTTTCGGCAAGCGTATTTTCAGAATAAATTTCGGCAAAATGCGAATCAAGTTTCTTAACCCTTTCATTGTCAAATGAAACCGAATCGTTGTTTTTGTCAAACATCGGATACATACTTTTCATGACAGACAATAGTCCGTTTTCCCCGACATCTGAAATTAATTCAAACGTAAGCGAAATAAGAGGCTCGCCGTTGTTTCTGCACCAGTCTGATAATTTTCCGCCTCTTAAATCCTCAAAAAAATAACTGCATGCATACAACTTTTTTTCAAGAATCGACGCCGATTCGAATTCGCCGTTAAAATCTCCGCTTTTTTCGAGTCTTCTCTGCAAAACGGCACATACGCCCTCGATAAGCTCGCCCGCGGGGGCTTTTTCGGCAAGCTCGGGAGTAAGGGATGAATAATTATCGACTAAATATTTAAGCCTTTTTAATTCTTTATCCTGCCGTCTGATTGTCTCGTTGTGTTTTTTTACGGCGGCGGATGCCTTTTTCATCGCAAACACGGCAATAACAAGCAGAACGATGACTATAAGCCACAGGTACCAGAATTCCTTTAAATTATCTATCATCATTTATCCTCCGTCAGGGCTTTATATATGTCGCCCTTTTTCATACCCGACTCCTGCGCCGCGAGCTTTGCCGCGTCATTCATCTTCATTCCCGAGGAGACGAATTTCTTAGCGAGTGCGATTCCGTCAATCTCCTCGTTTTCCTCTTCTCCTTTTTTCGCTTCGATTATGATAACGTACTCGCCTTTTAACTTCATACCGTCGTACTTTCCCGAGACTTCTTTGAGGGTCGTACGTTCTACGCTTTCGTGAATTTTCGTAAGCTCCTTTATAATCGCAATCCGTCTGTCGCCGAGCGTTTCATATAAATCGTTAAGCGTGGCGGCGAGCTTATGCGGAGCCTCGTAGAAAATCATTGTCTTGCGTTCCGTAACGAGTTCGGCAAGATGCTCCCTGCGCTTAGGCTTATTGACGGAAAGAAATCCTTCGAACGAAAATCTCGATACGTCGAGTCCGCTTATAGCGGCGGCCGTGACTATCGCGGACGGTCCCGGTACACTCGCAACGTTAACGCCCGCTTCGTGACACAAGTCTACAAGGTCGATTCCGGGGTCTGATATCGCCGGCATGCCCGCGTCGGTTACGAGAACACAGTTTTCGCCCGAAATAATACGGTCTAAAATAAGGCTTCCCTTCTGCGCGCGGTTATGCTCGTAATAGCTGACCATGGGCTTTTTTATATCAAAATGATTTAAAAGTTTGAGCGTTACCCGAGTGTCCTCGGCGGCAATAAAATCGCAGTCCGCCATAGCCTGCACGGCGCGGGGCGACATATCGCCGAGATTTCCTATCGGGGTACCGACAACAAATAAAGTTCCAGCCATTGTTAACCCTTTTCCCTGACGCTTATTCGGCTTATGTAGTCGATGTTGATTAAATCGCGCTTGCCGTTTTTCTTCTCGACCTCTACCCAGCCGTCAGATACGGACACAATCTTCGCGCCCGTTCCTAATTCGCCGTAAATATAAATATCGCACATTTTTCCTATGCATGAATTGAGAATATCGTTCATAATTTTTTTCCTTTCGGTATTCTTTCTTCTTGAAGTAACCTTTCTGATAATATTACGCCTGAACAGGTTTATGATTATCGGAATCATTACAAAAAGCCATATGTATATTACAATGTCAATTGAGTCCATTGCCGCCGTTCTCCCTGTAAGAGCCTATAATTCTCCTCATATCCTCCGAGTCGGAGCCGTTTTCTTCCATGTATAATTCTTTCTCGACCGTAAGTCCCGGTTTTCTGCCCCGTTTGCCCTCTAATAAAACGAGCCACGGAGGCCTGCCGACCGACTGCGAAACGAGCCTCATGCGCTTAGGCTCGATTCCCGCGTTCTTCATTGCGGTCATCAATTCGCACAGTCTCTCGGGACGAAGACACATGCAGAGCCTTCCCCCGAACTTTAAAAGCCTCGAAGCCGTCATACATATATCGTCAAGCGAGCATATCGTTTCATGTCTTGCAATCTTTGCCGATTCCGAACTGCTTTTTATCCCCGCGCCGTCGGGCGTATAGGGAGGATTCATCGATATAACGTCGAAACGTCCCGCGTAATCGGCGTTTTTAAGCTCTCTCAAATCCGAGTTCAGAGGTATTATTTTTTCTCCTGCGCCGTTTAATTCAACGCTTCTTTTTAAAATTTCGAATCCGTTTTTCTGAATTTCGACGGCATATATCTTCTGTCCCATATTCTCCCGCAGCCAGAAAAACGGAATAATTCCGCACCCCGTGCCGAAATCGCACGCGATGTCCTTCCGTTTCGGAGAGGTAAAATCGGCAAGCAGAAGCGCGTCCGTTCCGAACGTGTGGGAGTCGGAAACTATCAGTTTTACCCCCGAGCCGAGATATTCAATGTGTTCGCTCTCATTCATAAATTCACCGTAATAATAATTCTGTCGATTATTTTATCACATTTTTCATTATTTGTAAAGCAAAAAAGACCTGTCAAATCGGCAGGTCTTAAACAGTTTATTATTCAAGTCTTAATGTCAGGACAGCTTCATCCTTTGAAACGCAGAGAAGTCCGCTTTTGCATTTAACGAACGTCACTTTCGAATTTTCCTGACATATTTTACACTCACACCCGACAACAGACGTTATAAACGGCGCGTGTCCGGGCAGAACGGCGAGGTCGCCGTCAGCTCCGCGAAGCGACAGAGAAACCGCCTCGCCCGAAAATATCTCGCCGTCCATTGACGAAACGGTCAGTTTAAACGTTTTCATTTAACCACCGTCCCGGCTTTTTGAGCTGCGTCATCTATAGTCGACGCGAACAGGAACGCCGATTCGGGTATTTCGTCGCATTTGCCGTCGAGAATCGCTCTGAATCCTCTTATCGTCTCCGACAGCGGAACATAAACTCCGGGAATACCCGTGAATTTTTCCGATACGGTGAACGGCTGGGAGAGGAATCTCTGAATTTTTCTCGCACGGCTGACGAGAAGCTTATCCTCGTCGCTCAATTCGTCCATACCCATTATCGCGATAATATCGGTCAGTTCCTTATATCTCTGCAAAACTTTCTGAACGTCTCTCGCAGTACGGTAATGCTCATCGCCTACGATATCGGGCGAGAGAATACGGCTTGTCGATTCAAGAGGATCAACAGCGGGATAGATACCCTGAGAGGCTATGTTTCTCGACAGAACGGTTGTGGCGTCAAGATGTGCGAAAGCCGCCGCGGGCGCGGGGTCGGTAAGGTCGTCGGCGGGAACATAAACCGCCTGAACGCTCGTAACCGAACCGCGTTTTGTCGACGTAATACGCTCCTGAAGCGCACCCATCTCCGTAGCGAGCGTGGGCTGATATCCGACCGCCGACGGCATTCTGCCCAGCAGTGCGGAAACCTCGCTGCCCGCCTGAGTAAATCTGAATATATTATCTATAAACAAAAGAACGTCCTGACCGAGGTCATCTCTGAAATACTCCGCCATCGTAAGTCCCGAGAGCGCAACTCTCATTCTCGCTCCGGGCGGTTCGTTCATCTGTCCGTAGACAAGCGCGGTATTTGAAAGAACTCCCGACTGTTTCATCTCGTTATAAAGGTCATTGCCCTCTCTCGTACGCTCGCCGACGCCCGTAAACACGGAAATACCGCCGTGCTCTTTCGCAATATTATTTATAAGCTCCATTATAAGAACGGTTTTACCGACTCCGGCTCCGCCGAAAAGTCCGATTTTACCGCCCTTTGCATAGGGGCAGATAAGGTCTATAACTTTAATACCCGTTTCAAATATTCCCGTCTGCGAACTCAATTCTTCGTATGCGGGAGGTGCTCTGTGAATGCTTCTTCTCTCTTTTGTCTCGGGCGCAGGCTTATTGTCAACCGTTTCGCCAAGGACGTTGAAAATACGTCCGAGAGTTTCTTTTCCGACAGGAACGCTTATCGGCGCGAGCGTGTCGACAGCCTCGGTGCCTCGGCTGAGTCCGTCAGTCGAAGCCATTGCGATGCACCTTACGGTATTGTCGCCTATGTGCTGCGAAGCCTCTGCCGTCAGCGTTCTGTCCGGCATTTTTATTTGTACGGCATTGTTAATCTCGGGCAGTTTTCCGTTGTCAAATCTTACGTCCACGACGGGTCCCATTACCCGGCTTACATAGCCTTTATGCGAACTGTCCATTTTAATTCAGGCTCCTTATATTATTCTCCGCTTCCCGCGGTTATTTCGGTAATCTCCTGTGTAACGGCGCCCTGACGCGCTCTGTTATACTGAATGTGAAGCTCATCGAGCATCTGACGTGCGTTTCTGTCCGCGTTATCCATGGCAGACCTGCGTTCGGTAAGCTCGCAAACAAAACTCTCGCGCACAACCGCAAAAATCGCTGAGGCAAGATACTCGTTTACCGCCGAATTCATAACAGTCGGCGCGTCGGGTTCAAATTCCGCGCTTCCCTGCATTTTCTCGTTATTATCACTCAGCGGAAGAAGCGTTTTTACATATGTCTCCTGTTTTAATGCGGAAACGTATTTTGTGCCGATGATATCTATTTCCGCATATTCGCCAGAAACATATTTTTTTAAGAGTTCGTCGGCAAAAGCGTACGCCTCGGCGGAGGAAAAGAATTCGGACGAAACGAACGGCTTTGACACTCTGTCGCAGATTCGTCTGCCTATCGGGTAAACGTCGGCGTTTTCGATTGCGTCCAGTTTTTTGAATACAAACGAATTATATCCGCCCGCAAGTCCCCTGTCTCCCGCGATAACGACAACACACTTTCTGCCGTCACGCTTTTTCATATAAATTCCGTTTTTACATTCCTCGCACGAAGAGAGCATTTTAATAATTTTCTCCGCGCCCGAAGCGTAAGAATTCGCTTTTGTCATGCGCGCCGTCGCCTGTCTTAATTTTGACGAAGCGACAAGTCCCATAGCGGACGTTATCTTCAGGGTCGAATCTATACTCTTGATTCTCGTTTTCAGAGCTTTAATATCTGCGCCCATCGGACTCACTCCGTTTCTTTGATAAGTTTCTCGATTTCGGCAATATCGTTATCGTCAAACGAACCTTTTTCAAGTCTTTCGAGCAAAGGTAAATACTCGCTCTCTGCTTTGAGAATAAGCTTTTCCTCGAACTTCGAAACATCCGAAACTTCGATTTTATCAAGGAATCCGTGCGTTACGGCGTAGATTATTACAATCTGACAGCCCGCGCGGACGGGCGAATTTTTATTCTGTTTCAGCACCTCGGTTATTCTCTCGCCCAAAGCAAGACGCGCTTTCGTGTCTGCGTCGAGATCGCTCGAAAACTGCGCGAAGGACTGCAATTCTCTGTACTGCGAGTACAAAAGTTTCAGTTCGCCCGAAACTTTTTTCATACCCTTTAACTGCGCTGAACCTCCGACTCGGCTTACCGATATACCGGGGTTTACCGCGGGCATAATTCCCGAGTGAAAAAGCTCCGTTTCAAGGAATATCTGACCGTCGGTTATTGAAATAACGTTCGTCGGAATATACGCTGATACGTCGCCCGCCTGCGTTTCTATTATCGGCAGTGCAGTTATCGAACCCCCGCCGTATTCGTCCGCGACTCTCGCCGCACGTTCGAGAAGTCTTGAATGCAGATAGAATACGTCGCCGGGGTACGCCTCACGTCCGGGCGGTCTGCGTATAAGAAGCGAGAGCGCTCTGTAAGCCACAGCGTGCTTTGATAAATCGTCATAGATTATCAGAACATCCCTGCCCTGCTCTCTGAAAAATTCAGCCATGGCACATCCAGAGTACGGAACGATATACTGTAACGGAGCCGGCTCTGAAGCCGAAGCGGAAACAACTATCGTATGCTCCATTGCGCCCGCCTTTGTCAGCTCGTTAACAACCTGAACAACAGAAGAATTTTTCTGTCCGATTGCGACGTATATACATATTACGCCGCTTGAATTCTGATTTATTATAGTGTCGACGGCAATCTGCGTTTTTCCTGTCTGTCTGTCGCCGATTATAAGCTCACGCTGTCCTCTGCCTATGGGAATCATGCCGTCAATAGCCTTGATACCCGTCTGCAGCGGAACGCTTACGCCCTCACGTTCAATAATTCCCGGTGCCGGAGATTCTATCGGCTTTACAGCCTCGGTTTTAATATCACCCTTGCCGTCTATCGGTTTTCCGAGAGCATTTACAACTCTGCCGAGCAGTTTTTCTCCGACGGGTACGGACAGAACTCTGCCCGTGCATGAAACTTTCGTTCCCTCGCCTACGGACGTATCGCCCGACAGGAGCGCGACGGAAACAGTGTCCTCGTCAAGGTTCTGCGCGAGTCCGAAACTGCCGTCCTCAAATTCGAGCAGTTCCCCCGCCATGCATCCGTCGAGTCCGTAAACAGTCGCAATACCGTCGCCCGCGGAAATGACCTTGCCGGTCTCCTTTGTCTGTATGCAGGAGCCGTAAGAGCGTATCTGTTCTTTAATTATACTGCTTATAGAGTGTACGTCGATACTCATTTGTCCCGCATCTCCTTTATCTGTTTTAATTTATTCTTTATGCTCGCGTCTATTATTTTATCGCCCGCATAAACAACGAATCCGCCGATAAGCGATTCGTCAACCGAATATGATGCTTTGATTTTACAGGAAAATCTCTTTTCGAGCGTTTTTTCAAGTTTCCGCTTTTCTTCGTCCGTCATTTCACACGCGCCGACAACTTTTACATTAAGTTCTCCGGCTTTCTCGGAATACATTTTCTCAAACTCTTTAACACAGTCGGAAAAAATATTCAAAAGCCGTTTTTTACACAGAATTTTCAAAAACGCGGTTTCCTCGTCCGGAATTCTGCCCGAAAAAGCGTCATCGATACATTTAAGCCTGTCCGAAATATCAATATTCGGGTCGGACAGTATTTTAACGTACTCTTTCTCACTCTTAAAAATATCGTCAATCTGAAAAAGCGACTCTCTGAATTCCTTTTCCCTGCCCGACTCTTCGGCTATCGAGAACAATGCGTCGGCACAGCATAATGCCATATCAGTCATCGCTGTCACCTATTTCTTTAATCGCCTCGTCGATAATATTTCTGCGATCATTTTCGTTTATCTCCCTGCCTATCATCTTTTCGGCAATGAGAACCGAAACGTCCGCAATTTCCTTTTTAACGGAATCCTCGGCTTTTTTCTTTTCAAGCTCAGCCTGTTCCTCGGCGTTTTTGACAATACCGTCGGCTCTGCGTTTTGCGTCATCGGTCAGTTTGTCACCCATTCGTTTTGCCTGAGTCTGCGCGTTTTCGATAATCGAATCGGCTTCGTTCTGCGCTTGGGAAATTCTCGCGCTCCATTCTTTGCGGTCATTTTCCGCGCTGAGCTTTGCTTCCTCGGCGTCGGAATACGTTTTCTCAAGCTGATTCTGTCTTTCGGCAAGCATTTTCTTAACGGGCTTATAAAGGAATTTTTTTATAATTAAAAACAGTATAACGAGATTGCACAGAGAAATGATTATCAGCCATATATTAACGGAGATAACATCGAGATTCTGCATAATACCGTCTCCTTATCCGACTATGTTCATAAGAATGTCAACAAGTCTCTGAGGCGCGACGAAAATAAGAAGTATCGCAATAACAAGCGCGTACAGACCCGTCGTTTCCGCAACGGCGCATCCCATGAGCATTGTGGTAGTAACCTGTCCTCTGCTCTCGGGCTGTCTGCCGATTGCTTCGCACGCCTTAGCTACCGCGTTACCCTCACCGATACCGGGGCCTATACCGGCTATCATTGCTACGCCCGCACCGAGAGCACAGCATCCTAAAATAATACCGATTGCAAGTTCTGTCATAATAATCTCCTCCGAAATTCGAATAATATATATATTAATCGGCTCTTTAAGCCTTTTTTGCTTTTTTAAGTTTTTTCTTCTCCTGCTTTTTCATATAAAGCTCCTGCGGGAAGCCGCCCGCGACGTACAGCATAGTAAGCATTGCAAATATAAAAGCCTGCAAGCATCCGCTGAATACGTCGAAATAAATGCTCAAAACTGCGGGTAGTCCGATTCTCAGGAACGGAACCTTTGAAAGTACGCCGGGCAGAAATGAGAACAGTTTGCCCGACAGCGAAGCCAGCGCACTCGAAATAAGAACCGATATTACCGAACCCGACAGAACGTTTCCGTAGTGACGAAACGCCATGGATACGGGAGTCGCAACCTCGCTTATAATATTAAGAGGCGCTAAAAACGGTACGGGTTCACCGAAACTTTTAATATACTGAAGAGGTCCGCATTTCATTTTATAATGCGTTATAAGTATGAACGTAAGTATCGCCCAGCCCGCCGTGATATTAATATCGGAAGTCGGCGGAAAAAGTCCGATTAAGGACAAAAGGCTTGAACATGCACTCAAAGCAAGTATCGCAGCAACAAACGGTGCAAAGCCCATAAAATACTCGCCCATGTTCTCCTTTACAAGCGAATCGACCTTCTCTACCATCCATTCCGCTATAACCTGTCTTTTTCCCTTGCCCCAAACGGTCATTCCGTGAGTTAAGAACATACACAAGAACATTATCGACAGAATAACAAGCCACGAGTTTATCTGCACCTCGGTTATCGGCATCGTCGTGCCGAAAGGCATATTAATCTCCGCGTAAATCATTGCACCCTCAATCTGAATTCCGTCGGAAGCGGGCGTAAAAATCACTTTAAGTGCGATTCCCGCGATTAAGGGCAGAAGTGTAAAAATCAAAAGCAGTATGTCGATAAAACCGAATTTCATCTTTTTTTCTTCGGAATTATCAATCCCGATTTTCTCCTCCACTTGAATCACCGCCGTTCTTTTTCATAAAACTTTGTCTGAAGAATACCGCAACGCGCGGAAAAAAAAGAGGGATAAGAGTTGTCACGATATTGAAGCAGTCGAGAACCGCGCCGAGTATCGCAGCAGCAAAAAGCATAAACATTCTCAAAATCTGAGAAGCGCGCATAAAGCCCGCTGCTTCCTTTTCATTTTTATCACACGAATGCTGAACGCTCAGTCCCATAAGTAAGAAATTGAGTATGCTCACCGCATAACCTAAAAGATTTCCAAACAGGACGCTTATATCCCACTTGCCTATTATGAGGAAAACCGCCTGCATAAGCACGCTTGCAATTAATGAAAAGGCTGCCATAAATCCGGTTTCTTTCATAACCGTTTTATCGGGTTTGATCATATTTATAACCCCCTTTAAGTTAATAATAACATGTTCAAAACGGTGTATATTTCTCGTTTGGAACTATATGCAGGCATTTTTATATTATTATTGACGCAAAAACATTTTTTTTATATTCACCGTGCAGTATTATCCCACCCGAATATGTACTAAATATAAACACATGTAGATTTATTTTACACATGACGAATAAATATAAAAAACATTCGTACGACTCGGTTGATTATTTCGTGCGAATTTCATATAACATTTGTATTAAAAATAAAATTAAAGAAAACATATACTCGATACTTTTTCACTGTTCACAGTTACTTATTACTTTCCAAAAATCGGCGGCATCTTTTCAGTGAAAAGTGAAGAGTTAAAAGTGAAGAAGTAAAAATCGGCAAGCACCTTACGATACTTGCCGATTTTTGGTGATCCAGCGGAGATTCGAACTCCGGACACCCTGCTTAAAAGGCAGGTGCTCTGCCGACTGAGCTACTGGATCAATATTGCAAACACGCTTTTACTTTAAGAAAGCCAAAAGCAACGTTGTACCCAATGTGAGTATGAAGAACAGTGCTCCGAGAACCTTCGTGCCCTTAGCGAGCTTAGCCTCTATTGTTCTGCCCTTATGCTTACCGAAGAATGTCTCCGCACCGCCTGCGATAGCACCGGAAAGACCTGCCGATCTGCTCTGCTGCATGAGTACAATAACAATCATTACCAGTGAGATAAGAATAAGCACCGCACCGAGGATGTATTCATAAGCCGCCATTCTGTCAAGTCCTTTCTTATGACGTTTCGTCAAACTGCTTGAATATATTATCACATCGAAAACAGAAAATCAAGTAGTTTTTTGATTTTTTTTAAAATTTTCTCATTTTTATTTTCCAAGCATTAAAAAATTGTGCATTTGTCAATGATGTGAGACCAAGAAAATAAAAAGAAAAGAGTTGGT
>ERZ808240.353-NODE-353-length-61578-cov-53.523560_pt1 | contig 61578 bp, 39 predicted proteins | sample MGYA00521084_ERZ808240 | MGnify/ENA primary metagenome ERZ808240 (study PRJEB31516, sample SAMN03275571) | gut metagenome | biome: mammalia-associated habitat; material: feces | host: Papio cynocephalus | place: Kenya | collected 2012-08-06 ...
AATGTTGTAAAGGTTGTATTTGTTGTCTTAAAAATCTATTCTATATCAGTGTGCGTGGACCGTTGCTGTACGATTGCACCATGCATGCGTGAGCGGTTTCATCCGGTTTATGGCCAGGGGTGTGGGAAGGCGATAACAACCGCAATGCGGATGTTTGCGGCATGCGCGGCCTGTAAGGCCAAAAGTACACAGCCCAGGGCAAGCGAAGCGGCGCCCTGGGTTAGGACGTCCGACGTAACTACGCCCTGTAAGGGCAAAAGTATTCATAATCAGCAAGATGCGCAGCTATACTTTTGCCCCTTTAGGGCGCCGGCTCACGCTCACCTTCTTACCCAGGGTGTCGCTTCGCTTGCCCTGGACTTTCGACTGCAAACTTAGTGCTATGTACTCACTGGGCATTCTTGCTGACGCAAGCGACAAAGTCGAGCGCAGCCCGTCAAGCGACAAAGTCGAGCGCAGACCATGCTGTTTACAGTTCTACTGCGTGAGCGGTTTCATTCAGTTTATGTCCAGGAGTGCGGGAAGGCGGCGAGAGCCGCCATGCGGATGTTTGCGGCATGGGCCGTGAGCACCGCTCACAAGGCCAAGGACGCAAACAGCAGCATGAGCCCGTCAGGGCTTCCACGCCCCTGGGGTTTATATCGGTTTACATTCAAAACCATCGCAAGAGACGCATCACTCCAAAATCCGGAAGAGCCCTCAAAATCCGACGGTGCGACGTCAGCCCATCTTCGTCATGTGGTATCCCAGGGCCTTGAGCTCCATGGCCATGCCCATGAGATACATCTGGTGGATGGCGGCCACATAGGCCTCGAAGGCCCCGCGCGTGCCGGGCTCCAGGCGCTGGCGGCGCAGCAAACTGTAGAGACGCGCCCCGCACTCGCCCACCACGTGGGTGAGACGCTCGTGGTCAGACGGCGAGAGGAGCAGCACCTGCTCGCAGATGTAGTCGTCCATGTGGTCGAAGTCGCGCTGGTCGCGCAGGTAGGTGTAGAGGTCGTCCACCTGGCTGTAGAGCTGCCAGTCGGTATCCCAGTATTTGGCGAGGGCCATGCCCGTGTACATCATCCAGGCCAGCGACACCACAGGCGTGTCGGCAAACTCGCGGATGCCGTCGGCCAGGTAGCTCTCGGCCACCTTGGGCCACAGGTCCTCGATGTCGGGCGCCTCGGGGAAATGCTCGTCAATGCGCCCGAGCGAGAGCAGGTACTGGCGCAGGTCTTCGTGAAACAGGGTCTCGAAGGGCGTTACGTTATGATTGTTGTCCATCTTCAATGTGTGTGTAAAAATTCCATCCGTATCGATTGGTTACTGGCAAAGGTAACCATTATCGGCGAATTACAACAAGAAAAGTGCAAAAGTCTTGTTACATTATCGAAATAATTGTTATCTTTGCAATTGACATTCATCTTGCAGAAAGCCCGAAGGGGTGAGCGGGTGGGTGTTGCTTTTATGGAAAGAGCGTTTATCTGACGCTTGTCTTTGACTGCTCGTAATCTCGCAAATTACAAAAATCGTCAATGGGCAAGACAACGATGAATGCTCACGGTAGGTATATTGTACCCTGCCGTGAGTTGCTGCGTGTGCGCCCTCGGTGCTCATGTGGTTGCCCACGTATGGGAATGATATATGCCATACGTGGGCTTTCTGCAGTTGTCCGTCTCGGCGATTTGGGCAATGCGAGAGCCTCGAGCAGTGGGATGGGCAAAGAGCGAATCCCACGTATTTCTTTTTGTAGAGGCCAAAACCTATAAACTAATGTTCGATACAGGGGATTCTATCGATTGCTGAAAGAACCAATGCCTTCACCATTCACAATTATAGCATGGAACAAATATGAAGCAGCCCTGCTTGTGGACGCATACCTAAGAGTGGCCAGGGGTGAGATGCCACGTAAGGAAGCTGTCAAGCAATTGTCTGACCGGCTTAGGTACCGCATGATTGTAAATGGCCTTGAAATAAGCGACAAATATCGCAATGAGAATGGCGTTCAGCTACAGATGTCAATAATTGAATATGCAATAACAAAGGGTCAGCGAGGCTTGCCAACCCCGAGCAATTTGTTTAAAAGCATAGCGGAAATGAGCATCCAGCGTCGTGACGAATTTGCAGCCTTGCTAGATGAGGCTATAAAAATGTATCCGAATCCTGCAAAAGCACCCACGAATGAAGCCTACCACTGCAATAATAAGAACATGCAGGTAAACGAAAACATTCCGCAAGAAACCATATTATTAAATGCGGCCAAAGAGGTGTTATCTTCCAATTTTCCCAAGGGGATTAGGACAAATTCATTAATCGACCGGCGACGTTTCAAGGAATGCTTCTCTAAATCAACAGGACGGCCTTGTACAATGACTGACGAGGAGCTTGTTGGGATTTGGCGTAAATGTGGCGTTGAAAAACGTGACAAAATATACATAACTGACAAAATGCTGCCAGCGGAGCTGAAAGAAAGAATATTTGATTACATTAACGACAGCTTTTCTTCAGGTCGCGATTACGTGTTCTACGAATGTTTATATCGTCATTTCAGCGATGAACTGGTTGATACGCTCATAGCCACCGAAGGACTGCTCTGCACCTATTTGAAGCAGTTGTGGGGAGACAAATGTTTTTTTGGACGCGAGTATATGTCGAAACATAATGACGTATGTGTCGATGTAAATAACATGGTTATAACATATGTGCGTGAACAATGGCGAGTGTTGTCAGAGGATGAGGTGGTCAGCAATCTGCCCTATCTACCCGAAAAAGAAGTTCGCTGCGCCTTTAATCGCAATCAAAATGTGCTGATAGCGGCCGAACGTGGCAAAAAGTTTCATATCGATAAATTTGAAATATCTGATAAAGAAATGTCACTGATTTCACAGACAATTGACAGAGTTGTTGATGATTGCGACTATATGGTAGGAGACGAACTCTTGGCATATGTTCGACAAAGTGTCCCATCTGTGATAAACAACAACCCAGACATACCAAACTTGGGCATTCGCAAAGCCCTGGCTGTATTACTTAGAGACAAGTTCGACTTCAGCAATGCGGTGATCAGTCGGAAGGGGAAAAAGCTAACTGCACGAGAAACATTGTTAGCTTTTGCGAAGAATCATGAGCATTACACTTTGGACGAGGTGAAAGACTTAGCTCAATCTCTTGGAACTACCATCAATTATCATTTGGAAGCGTTGCTACAATATAGCGTTCGAATCAACGAAACAAATTTTGTTGCGAAGGACAAAGTAGTGTTTGATACTGATGCAATAGACAAGACTATCTTGAAACACATACGTCATTCTTCAATCTCTTTCCCTATTGGAAGCATAGAGAATTTGTCCGCATTTCCTGAATGTAATTATCCGTGGACTCTTTGGCTATTGGAAAGCTATCTGTTTACAGGAAGCGATAAATTCAAACTATATGTGAATGGAAGCCTCAACCAAAACAAAGTGTGCGGGGCTGTTTCTGTAAAAAATGCCGACATCAACTTTGTGGATTTGATGAGTTTTGTGTTAGCAGAGAGCAATGCTTGGACAAATCGCGAGGAAGCCTTGAACCTTTTGGCATCAGAAGGCTATCTAGCAAAAAGGCAATTTGCCGAAATTGACGATGCTATCAAAGGTGCTTTAGAGTTGAGAAATAAACAGAAAAAAAAGTAAATCGCATACAACATGTATTCATATTCTTGGGACATAGAAACAGGAGGATTTCTACTGAATTGCACTCCGTTGCAATTCAGTAAGGAACCACGTCCTGTATATAGCAAAGAACTTGACATACTCGGATTCAACAAGTTTTGGAAGTATGACAAGGATAACTCTGCACCATTGATGTGGGCGGAAGCCAATAATTATATTTACAAGGGAAGGACTGTAGCAACAGTCAAAGGTGGTTCATTAAGCGAAAAGCCCAAAATAAGTATAGTAGACGAGCCTGAGCCTTGTAACGGGAAAATACAGAAGGTTAACATCAAACTGATGGTTGAAAAGAATCGCATAATTCTTGAGGCCTTAGCCCAACAAACCGAAAAGCAAATATACAACTCTTTTGTAAAATACAAGAAAAGAGGAATTGATGTTTTTTATGTAGCCCTTAGTGGCGGCAAGGACAGCATCGTAACGCTCGACCTTGTACAAAAGACCTTGCCTCATAGTGAGTTTAAAGTGCTATTTGGCGATACGGGTATGGAGTTTCCTGACACTTATGATACCGTAAATTTTGTTGAAGAATGGTGCAAAAAAGAAAGTATCACTTTCATTCGTGCAAAATCTAAATATAGCCCATGCGAGACATGGACTAAGTTCGGACCACCTGCAACAGTAAACAGATGGTGTTGTAGTGTGCATAAAACAGCTCCCCAAATTCTCGCATTAAGGGAAGCTACAGGCATACATGATTTTACAGGCATGGCCTTCATTGGCGTCAGAGCAAGTGAAAGCATTGCGCGTAGTGGATATGATTACATAAGCATTGGTGAGAAGCATAAGGGACAATGGAGTTGCAATCCTATATTGGACTGGAACTCTGCTGAACTTTACGCATACATCTATTATGCAAATTTGTACCTCAATAAAGCTTACACTAAAGGCAACCGGCGTGCAGGATGCCTTGTTTGTCCAAGAGCTGCAGAGAGAAGTGATTATTTCGCTCATATATGCTACCCAAAACAATTTGAACAACTGACAGATGCCATTCACAGAGGATATGAAGGCCATTTTGCTTCACAGCAGGCACTGGAACAATTTGTGACAAACGGAGGTTGGAAGGCACGAAAAAATGGGCGTGATTTGAATATAAAATCAAATTATGACGAGACCGAAGCGTCAGGTAATTTAACTATTACTATAAATAAGCCTCGAACAGATTGGAAGCAATGGATCAAGACTATCGGAGTCTTACAAAACGATCAATCTCCATATCGTATTGAAACACATGATGGAATATTTGAATTTAATCTTGAAGCAAGCGAAAATGTTCTTAAAGTATGTATTGATTCGTCTGTTGCCAAGAAAGCGCCAAATTTCTTGAAATTGTTCAAGAATGTGTTCCACAAGACCGCATTGTGCGTGCAATGTGGAGTTTGCGAGGCGGATTGTCATAACGGTGCCATTCACATGGAGAAAGGAAAAGTGTTTATCGATGACACTTGTAAGCATTGTTCCATGTGTCATAAGGTGGAGCGTGGCTGCCTCGTATTCAAATCAATAGAAAGACCAAAAGGAATTTCAAATATGAAACAGAAAAACAAGAGCCTGAACTGTTATTCACACCATGCTCCAAGGATGGAGTGGTTCAATCAGTTCTTCAAGTATAAGGAAACATTTGCCGAAAATCATTCGTTAGGTGCAAATATGTTCGATTTTTTCAAACGTTTCTTGAAGGATGCAGAACTTATGAGCAATAATGTTCTTGGCAAAACAACTGTTGCCATTGACCGTATAGGATTGGATGACAACCGTAGCTGGGCCTTAATGATGGCCAATCTTGTGTATACGCCACAATTGAATTGGTTTGTTAACCGAATAGAATTTAATGAAATAACAACAAAAGAATACGTTCTGTCTAAGCTTGTAGAAGATGGCGCAAAAGAATCTTGGGTGTCAGATATTTGGAGTTCATTTTCAAGAATTTCAGATTTACCATTCTCCCAAGTTGGATTTGGCCAGATGGCAAAAGAAAGTCGAAAAGCTGTTTCCATAACCCGCACCCCCTGGCTCACTCCTTCCCCTGAGGTCCTTCTCTACAGTCTTTACAAATTTGCTGAGGCGTGTGACGGCTATTATCAATTTACATTGTCGCGTCTTTATGACAACAATGTGGAAAGCAATGGCGTGAGTCCCGTTAAAATTTTTGGCATAGAGGAAGAAAACATGAAGAGAATGCTGAAGGCACTGGCCATCAACCATCCTGACTTCATCAGTGTCACCTTTACTCTTGACCTTGACAATATAAATTTAAAGGAAGACAAAAAAGCACTGGATGTGCTTGATCTGTTTTAAAAACACAAAACAAGACTGACATTATGGAAACATATCGTAAATATTTTAACATAGACCCTGACTATTTTCCAGCCGTCAATGAGGATGTAATCAAGAAAGAACCAGATTTGTGGAAGAAGTATTATCCTCATGAAACGTTCATAAAACTTCTCAAACAGATGGTAAGCGTATTGGAACGCAAGCAAAAGCTGAACATCTGGGTGGAAGGTGCCTACGGCACAGGTAAGTCACACGCCGTACTCACTTTAAAGCACTTGCTTGATGCCGACAACGACGATGTTGAGGCTTATTTCAAGAAGTTTAACTTAGACCAAGACCTCTGCAACAAGTTGCTGGCTGTCAAATCCCAAGGGAAAGTGGTGACAATACATCGTTATGGTTCCTCGGAGATACACAGTGACAATGACCTCTTTCTTGCCATGCAGGAGAGCATCGAAAAGGCTCTTGCCGAGGCTGGCATCACCAATGCTGGGCCAAATGCGTTGAAAGACGGCATCATACAATATTTGTCTGACAATGAGAACAAACAGAGTTTTGGCGTGTATGTGGATGGCAGCTATAAGGAGTTATTTGCCGGCGATAGTGTGGATGATATTGTCAAGCATCTTGGAGAATACAGCGGCCAGGCTCTGCTGACATTGATGGACAAGATATTTCGCGTTGCCAACGAGAAAAATATCAGAGCGTTCACGCTTGACAGTGAGATGATGGTTCGTTGGATAACGGAGATTATCCATGCCAATCACCTCAAAGCCCTTGTATTCATTTGGGACGAATTTACGGAGTATTTTAGCAATAATGCTCATCGTCTCACAGGTTTCCAACGCATATTGGACTTCAGCCAGACGGAGCCTTTTTGCTTTATTCCTGTTACACATCGCAGCGAGGCTGGTATTGACGATGCGGATTCCGACAAGCCAAAGATTCTTGGACGTTTTATCAAACCAACGTGCATCATTGAACTACCTGAAAATATGGCATTTCAGCTCATGGGCGCAGCCATGCAGGTGGTTGACGACACCGTTATAGATCAGGAGTGGAAAGGAGTTCTATGTGATTTGGAAGAGCGCACTGTGGAGGCACGCAAGCGCATCATGAAAAGTGCCGGTATTGACGACAAAGAGTTACGTGGCATCTTGCCGATACATCCTTATGCGGCTTGTTTGCTGAAACATATCTCAGCATCGTTTGCCAGCAACCAACGTAGCATGTTCGACTTCATAAAGAATGGTGGCAATGAGGAACTGAAAGGATTTCAGTGGTACATTGATAATTTCGGCCCATTTAGTGACAACCCATTCCTGACTGTCGATTTACTGTGGGGCTTTTTCTACGACAATGGCAAGAACGACCTATCGCTGAACATCCGTCAAATACTCGATCGCTACGCGAACCTATCCAAACAGTTGGATGAGGATGAGAGTAAAGTATTGAAGGCAATATTGTTATTCCAGGCAATGTCGTTGAGCGCAGGGGATCAAGTAGACATATTTTTGCCAAACGAGAAGAACCTGAATCTTTCGTTTGAAGGCTCGGATTTGGAAAGCGGCCAGGCTGTAAAATGCGCCGAGAAACTTGTACGCGACAAGGTAATTTACAAGAAAACACTTAAAGATGGATCCTTCCTTTATTCTGTTCTTACGGGAGAGATGGACGCCAACCAGATAGATAAGAAAAAAGCAGAATTTGAGGGACGCACCACAAGCAATATCATAAAAGGAGGCCAATTAGATGATGTCATAGAACTTTCTCATGACTTGTGCTTGCGTTTCAAGATAGAGTATGCTGCTTGCACAGATTTCGACATGGTTGCCAAGAAGAGCATCAATATAGCCGCTGACGACAACCGTCATTTTTATATTGTTGTCTGCTTCTCAAAAACTATGGGCGAGAGTGTCTCTATGGTCAAGAAAATAAGGGATATCCGAGAAAAGAATCCAAGCAGTGATGTAATCTTCATAGATTTGAGTAAAACGCCACTCACGGATGAGAAGTTTGAGGAATGGGTGACTAACATGGCCACTTCTTCTTATTACACAGGAAAAGACAATTCGCAGGCAACCCAATACAATCAATATGCCAATAGCATTCTCACAGATTGGCGCACAAGAATTAGGCAAGGCCAGTTTGTTATGTACACGAAGGACTGTCCTATGGGTGAGACATTTAACAGTATGGATGCCTTGGATGAAGAGTTGCGTACGTACGACAGGAAGCGCTTCCGATATGCTTTAGAGTGCAATTACAAGTCGACAAACACTTGGTGGACAGCAAATAGCTTGTCAGTGGGGGTTGAGTGTGGTATCAATCGTGTGCTTAAAGGAGCTTACAATAACAACAACGCCAAACTTAGTGACATGCTTAGCAACGCTTGGAACAACCCTAATTATTGGACAGACCATCCAGCTGACCCCATCTCGTGTGTTAAGGTATCGCTTAAAGAATATATTGATGGCATTATGGAGAAGGAAGGCCGAATCTCCATCCGAACCATATATGATTTTCTGAAAGTACCTCCTTATGGTTATTTACCATGCAACATGACTGCTTTTTTCCTTGGCTTTCTTCTGAAAGAATATGTCAACGACAAGTATTCTTGGAGTGATGGCCTTTCCAGTGACAACATGTCATTGGAAAAGATGAAGGATATGGTGTCCGAAATTATCAAGAATGACAACACTCCGAATGGCCGCTATCGCGACAAGTTCATTGTGACTATGACTCCAGAGGAGAAGGCATTCATAGATGGGACATCCATCGCGTTTGACATCACCAAGACAAGTTGCTCTTCTGTGGAAGCCGCACGTGACCGCATACGTAGCAAAATGAGGCAAGACCTTTATTTTCCTATATGGACAGTGGCAGAAACGCTTCGTGAGACAAACCTGAAAACTCCTGAAAGTGTAGTGAGAAAATTGGTCGATGACTATCAAGACTTAGCAAATAATACAACGGGTAAGTCGGATGCGGAAGTTGCCAATGAGATAGGGCGTGAATATATGGTAAATCCATACGCCGCTGAAGATTTGCAAGCACTTCTCAACGAAGAGAATTGCAAGAAAGGAATGCTAAAATATCTTGATCACTATGAAGAGGGTGAGCTGCCAAAACTTGCGAAGGCAATAGATGACAATGGACAGTACATCAATTGTCTGAAAAAGAAGTTTGATGCCGGCGATGCCAACTGGGTTTGGAAGCGTGAAACCGTCAATCAACAAATAGATGCAGTAATTCTCGAATATCGGATTGCTGAAGTTACCAGTAAACTGCTTGGTTCCTGCAAAAGCTATAAAGAGGCTATAGGAGCATGGAAGGACAAAATTGACAATATTAAGTTGGCCTACGAAACCATCAAGAACGATGTGGGAAATTTGTCACCATTGCTCGAACTTCTGAAAGAACTAAAGCTGCATGGATTATCACAGGATAGTAAAAAACATTTGTTCCTCGAACAGATAGTAAATTCAGGCGAACTGTTCAATCAATTTTACATCAAACAGTTGGACATGTTTCGCAAGACATGCGATTTCTATCTTCAAGGGCTCAATGACACCGACAAGGAAAAGGTGTTCGGCAAATTGCAAAGTGGATGTTTCTGCATGGATAATGCCAAATACGGCAATATGGTTGGAGACGTGGTGGCACAATACAAAAAGAAGCTCGGCTCAATCCGACTCAAAAATCTTTGGAAGGAAAAAACGGGCACCGAATCACCGCGTGTATGGAGCGAAGTAAACAAGATGCCAATCCTGGCAATAATCCCCGACGAGGAAGTTGCAGAGTGTAGAAAAGTGTTTGGAATAGCCAACAACCCCAATCCGTCTGATAAAGAAATAGGCAAAGCTTTAGCCTATCTTGAACAGTTTAGCCATTGGGGCGAACTTAATGACGATGAAGCTAAAGACAGGGCTTTCAAAATCAGGTTCCTTGGAGACATGGCAGCACTGCTTCCTGACACACAGGGCGTGCGTGACTATGTTGCCAGTCATGTGGCAGAAAGCGTTTATAATTGGATGGGCAATCCAATGGTGCATCATATAATAGAAAAGTATGCACAGGCAAAGTACAACTCAACAGGCTGCGAAATGGCAGTTGAGAGAATAGACTCTATGCCAGCGGATGAAGTTAAGAAGTACTTAAAAGAACTGATTAAAAACAACATGAAAGTTGGCATTCAAATTTTGAAGAACCACTAAACCTTTATGGCTTATGAAATATGAAGAAGCAATAAGCAGAATTGACAAATATAAGGATTCTGACAAACATCGACCAATCATTGTGGATCTGCCAAACGTGCAGGTCTACAATCAGTTGGTTCAGCATTATGATGTGGGAAATGGGAATAACACAATAATAGAAGCTTCTTCGTTTTGCACGAAAGACGGAATGCCCGCGATGGACAGGTTACAACACAGCCTGTCCTCCAAGGATAACATTCTGTTTCTTACAGGATTGTCTTTTTATCTTAAGTTGCAAGGCAAATCGGTTTTACAAAAAACCTTAAGAGCTCTGCTGGATATGTCTTGCCAGGGCAAATTGATAATAGTTACGCTCAATTGTTCGTGCGTGCTCCGCGATATGGATACGCGACTTATAGAGTCTGGTAGGATTTTGCTTATTGATGGAGATAACATACTGCCAGTTACTTTATCTTTCGTGAAGCCAAAGTTGGCTACATCGGTGCAGGCATACATAAAAGGAATTGATAAGATTTGCCGATTAGTAAAAAATCCCACAGGTAATGATGTAGTTTGTATTACGAGCAAGGGTAAAAGCGACTTTCCCAATTCCATGTATGATATAGACGAATATTCTTCAGAATATCAAGTGCTAAGGGACAGATATGCCGAGCTTAAAAATATAGACAGCAGCATTGGTTCTGAGGATCAGTGGGCTTATCTCCTAAAGGAAATAGAAGATAACACCTGCGAAAGCTGGGATCAATATATCTCAAGAGCTTTTGGCGAAACTCAAAATCTTGCCAAAGCGATAGGGAATTTTTCCGATTATGACGAAATGAAACGTTGGGCCTATTTCCTTGCCTTGCGGATAAATGGTGTCAAGGAAAACGAGTATTTGTCGCATGTAATAGGCAAATCGCAGACATACGATGATTTTATAAAGAACTCGTTTGAGGCTTTGCTGGACTTCAGTGTCGAGAGCCGCAAATTCTATAGCCTGTATGTTGAACGAAAGCGTATTGTCTCGAAGATGGAAGAGTATGCGGACGAACTGGAATGTTTCTGTAAACTGGTGTATGCAAAGCAAGAACATGGTATTTACTATCTGACGGACAACACAAAGAGAGAAAAGGAAATGATAATTGAACTAATCGTCAAATATCATTACCCTTTGGAAACTTTGCGTAAGGTGCTTCCTGATATTTATGATGACTTGGCTACCTACCTGAAGCCATTTAACTATCACAACAATTACTTGAACGAGTATTTCGAGGAGTACAAATATTGCAAAGTGACCAATTGCATTACAGACAAGATAAGAGCGATGGTACAAGATCAGTCTTTGAAACGGCAATATAACATTTGGCTGCAACCACGATCATTGTATGTGGACAAATTGAAAAACTATACAACAAATACCATGTTATATTTCATGGACGCAATGGGAGTTGAATTCATGAGTTACATGCAAGAAAAGTGTTATAAAGCAGGCCTTGAGTTCCAAGCAGAAATTGCAAGATGTAATTTGCCGTCAATAACATTCTTTAATAAGGAATTCGTGACAGACTTCAGAAATTCCGGCAGTAAAGTTTGTAGTATAAAGAAACTTGACGAACTAAAACATGGAGGAGTAGAAACTTACAATTATGAGAATACTAAATTGCCCCTTCACATTGTTGAAGAGCTTGAGATTTTGAACAAGCTTGTTTTACAGCTTAAGACATTGCAGAAAGAACAATCAGCCTATGTTGTCTCTGACCACGGTGCTTCCCGACTTGCTGTAATAAACGAGAAAGAAAACAAATGGGAAATATCTGAGAAAGGCATACATTCAGGGCGGTGCTGTCCCGAGTCTGACATTGAGGAGAAACCCATAGCTGCTACCGAAGAAAATGGTTTTTGGTGCCTTGCCAATTATGATCGGTTCAAAGGTGGTCGCAAAGCGGCAGTCGAAGTGCACGGCGGAGCTACTCTCGAGGAAGTAGCCGTTCCCGTAATCTCGATAAGAAAGGTTAATAAGCAAGTAAATTGCAAGTTAGCCGACACCAAGCCTGTCATGGTGAGCTTCAAGAAAAAGGCTCAGTTAAAACTATTTGTCGACGTCGTGTCTGACGCTTTATCTGTTTCCGTAAACGGTATTTACTATTCATTGGTTAAGACAGACGTGAAGTACCTCTATGCTGCAGAAATGCCGAAAGTGAAAAAGGCAGGGGTGTACAAATTTAATGTGTATGAAGACAACAAGCTTATTGCAAGCGATATGGAATTTGAAGTTAAAAAGGAAGGCACCACAGAACGTAAGTTCTTTTAATAATTAAAGAATATGGAAGAGAAACTTAAAGAGTACTTTGAAGATATGGTTGTATTCAAAGACTTGAAGGAAAGCAATTTCTTCAAGGATTTGAAACTACCTTCGTTCCTTCGTGACTGGTTGCTGAAGACATTTGAGAATGAAGACGGAAAGTTTGATGTTGAAGAAGTCACTAATTTTGTGAAGACTTACATACCATCAAAAACAGAATGGATAGGCATCAAAAACCGTATAGTAGTTGAGAATGAAAGAGTCAAGCTGCTTACTCGAATTTCAGTAGACATAAACATTACGACCCATGAAGTGTCGTTCTCTTTGCCTGATTTTGGCCTCAGTAATAAGGAAACCATTATTGATCCAAACGTATGGGATGAATGCAAAGAAGAGCTTATAAAGGCCAAAGAAACATGGGGAGTTGTCGAACTGGGTTATCGCTATCCTGAAGGAAAAATGAAAGGCAAGATAAAACTTCTTGGTTTTCAGAATTTCTGCCCATACGAAATCGACCTCGACTATTATAAAGACATAAGAAAAGAATTTTCTGTGCATGAGTGGATAGATGTGTTGCTTGGTGCGATAGACTACAATGCTGGCGGCTATAAGGACGAACATCAAAAACTGGCAATGCTGACACGCTTGCTACCATTTGTGGAAAAACGACTTAATATAATCGAACTTGCGCCCAAGGGAACAGGAAAGTCTTATTTATATGGTGGACTCAGCCGATATGGATATCTTTCGGCAGGCAAAATGACGCGTGCGAAATTATTCTATGATTTAGCTCGTCGCGAAGATGGCCTCGTCTTTTTCCATGACTACATTGCATTTGATGAGATACAAAAGGTCGAGTTTGACAATATCAACGAAATGACCCAGACTCTTCAAGGATACATGGAACAGGGTACTGTAAAAATTGGGGACAAGGACGATGTGGCAGATGCAGGAATCGTGATGCTTGGAAACATAGATGAAGAGAAGATGGATGAATATCAGAACATGTTCGAGAACCTTCCTTCATTGTTTAGGACCAGCGCCCTCATGGATCGCATACATGGCTTCATCAAAGGGTGGGACATACCAAGAATGAATGAAGGATTGAAAATATCTGGATGGGCTTTAAATTCGGAATATTTCTCGACCATTATGCACTTGCTGCGTAACGATGTCTCTTATCGCGCCATTGTAGACAGGATTGTAGAATATCCATCAAATGCAGACACACGAGATACAGAAGCCGTAAAGCGTATAGCTACTGCATATATGAAGTTACTATTTCCCAATGTGCGTACAGCATCTGAAATAAAAGTCTCCGAGTTTAATACTTATTGCTTGGCTCCCGCCAAGAAGATGCGACAGATTATTGTTAGACAAATGGGCATGATAGACCTGCAATATAAAGGCAAAAGTGTACCTACTTTTACAATTCGCGACTATGAGTAAAATATATCGTTGTGTTGCCTGCGGAAAGACGGAACTTAATAAAGATACTATAGGTATAAATAAAAAACTTTTAGGGGAGAATGTTAAAACCTTTTATTGTATGGATTGCTTAGCGGATTATCTTGGATGTAAAGTTCAGGACATTCTTGACAAGATCGAAGAGTTTAAAGAGGAAGGTTGTAGACTTTTTACTTAATAAAGATAGGCATGAAACAATTTGTTTATGCTGATAATGCAGCAACAACTCAGTTGAGCCAAAAAGCATATGAGGGCATGGTTCCATATCTCTTAAATGAATATGGCAATGCATCTCAACTCTACTCTTTTGCTCGCTCACCAAAAATAGCTTTGAGACAAGCTCGTGAATCTATTGCAAATTGCATAGGGGCTTCACCCGAAGAGATTTATTTTACATCATGTGGAACAGAAAGCGACAATTGGGTCGTTAATGGAGCTGAGAAGCAAGGTATGCCTATAATCACGTCAACCATTGAGCATCATGCCATCCTACGTCCTTGCGAACAGGCTAAGGATGAAGGATGTAAAGTCGCATATCTTCCTGTTTCAAATAGTGGAGTGGTTCTTGAAGCAGAGAATACAATTAGAAAATTTTCTTCAAGAGGCCTAATGACAGTAATGACAGCCAATAATGAAATCGGCACAATTCAGCCGATTGAAGAGTTGGTCAAAATTGCACATGAGAGAGGATGGCTGTTCCATACAGATGCTGTGCAGGCTGTAGGCCATATGCCCATAAACGTACATGACTGGGAAGTAGATATGCTATCTGCTTCTGCTCATAAGTTTAATGGCCCCAAAGGCATAGGTTTTTTATATATCAGAAAAGGAATCAGGTGGCCTCCTTTCATGAAAGGAGGTAATCAGGAAAAAGGATGTAGAGCTGGAACCGAGAATGTTGCCTCCATTGTTGGAATGGCCATTGCATTAGAGGAAAATACATGCATGATGAAGCAGAACTTGGGAAATCTAAGATGTATGGAAAAACATTTGATGGACAGACTGAACAATGCAGGGATAAACTATGTACGTAACGGTTCACCTAAACATCTCTTAGGCAATATCAGCTTGTCTTTCCCTAATTTTGAAGGCGAGGTTTTACTGCATCGCTTAGACCTGATGGGAATTTACGTTTCAACGGGGTCAGCATGTGACAGCAAGAATACTCAAATATCGCATGTGCTAAAAGCAATCGGGCTCAACGATGTTATGGCCAAAGGAACAATTAGAATTTCATTAGGGAGATTCAATACCATAAGTGATGTGGATGTATTAGCGAATGGTATATGTCAAATTGTAAATATATGACAACACCTTAGCCTGCAATCCCCAATCTGCGCTGCGTCCCCCACACCTCCCATGTGTGCTGGGGTCATTTGACGAAAAGTGCTAATTTTGCGCCTGTCACATTCGGGTTGGGCATGACCGTGTCCTGCTAATAAGACGAAGGGTGGCAGCGCTCTTTGACTTATTTTCATTTTCTCACCTTATTATAATCAAGCGGTGGCGTCGGCCCTCTACGGCTGGCGCCACCGCCAGTTGTGCTGACCGTGGGAACCGCGGCCACAAGGGCGTAAAAAACGGAAGGTGTGCCACGAAATGGAAAAAATCGAGGTGGCAGGCCGTCTTTTCCCCATGCCAGCGGTACACCTTTAGCGAATAAATTGCTACCTTTGCCGACAGCTAAACATCATTCAGCATGAAACGCAAACAGGTCCTTCTGACCATCATGGGTACGCTCAATATCACTTGGATCAAGCAAGGTGGCAAGGAAGAGCTGCGCTCCCTGGCGGAACTTACGGCTACCATTAAGGAGCAAAGCCTGAACATCAGTCATACGGTGAGTGAGTCGGAGAAATTGTTGGGTGATACAAAAGAGGATTAAGCATGGAAGCTCATAATATTATAAATATTAAAGAACAACAATTTAATGAAGTTGTTGATATTATAGCCAAGCACAGAAGTAAGGCTTCACGTGCAGTAAACGAACAATCGTTACTCTGTGCATGGTATGTAGGTGGCTATGTTTCAAAAAAACTGCAAAGCGAGGAATGGGGAAGTAAAGTCGTGACCCAACTGTCTGAGTATATTCGTTCAAGTCACCCTGACATGAAGGGATTTAGTCGCAGCAGTATCTACAATATGGTGATGTTTCATGATGAATATTCATCGGAAGCATTTACCAATGCTGTAGCAAAATATATGAACGTTGGATTTGTCCAATCAAAAACTGGACAATATGAAGGTTATGAAGCGAAGCATGATAATGCTTTAACAGTACAGCGTGAAACCACACAAATGGTCCAATCACAAACTGGACAAATGCCAAGCATCTTGATGCTAACAACTTTGACAAACCATATTGAGATATTATGTAGGTGCAAAAACGTGGAAGAACGATTGTTCTACATTCTCTATGCCCATAAGGAGCATTTGCTTGTGCGAGAACTACAACGTTGCATATCGAACCAGACATATTCTGCGCTATTGAGTAATAAGACAAATCTGTCGAAAGGTTTGCTTGACGCATACCCCAATTCGCCGGTCATGTTCAAGGATACCTACTTTGTAGATTTTCTTAACTTGCCAAAGAAACATAGCGAGTCGAAGTTGAAGCATGGACTGATTGAGCACATGAAGCAGTTTATCCTTGAGCTGGGTAAGGACTTCATCTTCATGGATCAAGAGTATAGCTTGAATGTCGGTGCTTCTACGTTCAAGGCCGACTTGCTGTTCTTCCATCGTGGCCTTCAAGCTCTTGTCGCCGTGGAACTGAAGAAAACAAAGTTCCATCCACGCGACCTTGGGCAACTGGAGTTCTACCTGGAGGCTCTCGACCGTGATGTGAAACGTACAAACGAGAATCCCTCCATTGGCATCATCTTGTGCCCCGACGCTGACAAGGTTGTTGTGGAGTATGCCATGAGCCGTAGCATGAGCCCTACGATGGTTGCAGAGTATAAGCGAATTTTGATTCCACAGGAGCAAATGCAGCAGCAGCTCAGAGAGTTTTGCCAGTTTTTCTTGACTGAAGATAAGCCGAAAAAGAAATAACGACGCATACAATTCTTCAGTCACTTATAATGATCAGGCGTCGGCCCTCTACGGCTGGCGCCACCGCCTGTTGTGCTGGCCGTGGGAACCGCGGCCACAAGGGCGAAAAACGGAAGGTGTGCCACGAAATGGAAAAAATCAAGGTGGCAGGCCGTCTTTTCCCCATGCCGACGGTACACCTTTAGCGAATAAATTGCTACCTTTGCCGACAGCTAAACATCATTCAGCATGAAACGCAAACAGGTCCTTCTGACCATCATGGGCACGCTCGTAGCGGCGGCCGGCGTCGTGGCCACCGCCCTGGCGCTACGCCAGCCTGGCGGCACCCCGCTCCACCAGCCCGCGGCGCTGCAGCGGCTGGTGCGCCCATGGGCCCTCCGCGCCACGACCGCCAAGCAACAGCAGGACACGGTCAAGCGGACGCCCCTGCCACCCGACACCGTCATCGTCGGCACACTGGCCGACGAGCAGGGACAGCCCATGCCACACGTCACGGTGAGCGACGGCTACACCTGCACGCTCACCGACACGATGGGCCACTACCGCCTGCGGCGCAATGCGCGGGCGCGCTTCGTCTTCTACACCGTGCCCGACTACTGCGAGGTGCCCACGCACTCGCCCACCGACCGCACGGCCTGCTTCTACCAGCTCCTGCTCAAGGGGCACGACACTTACGACTTCACCCTCCGGCGCCTGCGTGGCGGCCGCGAGATGAGATACCGTCTCGTGGTCTTCGGCGACCCGCAGGTCACCACCTCACACAATCCTTACTACACCGGGCCCAACGACAACCGCATCACGACGACCGACCTCCGGCGCTTCACCAGCGAGACCATGGCCGACGTCAAGACGCTCCTGGCCCAGTGGCCCGCCGACGAGCCTGTCTATGCCATCAGCATGGGCGACGACGTGCAGTACTATGGCGGCTACAGCGGTTCGCTGGAGCGCCAGATGCGCGCCGCGCTGGGCTCCTCGCGCATGACCGTCTTCTCCGTCATCGGCAACCACGACCAGGACGGGCGGCAGCTCTACCGACAAAAATGGGAAGACAGCTGGGGCCCCACCGACTACTCCTTCGACCGGGGCGACGAGCACTTCGTGTGCTTCAACAACGTGCAGTTCTCGCGCAGCAAGGGCTACTTCCAGCCGGGTGAGCTCACCAGCGCCCAGATGGAATGGCTCCGCCAAGACCTCGCGCTCACCGACCACCGCCGCAAGGTGGTGCTCTGCTACCACGTGCCGCTCACCTTCGGCAACAGCCCGCACAGCGGTGCCACGCCGCTGGCCATCGCCACGGAGAGCGGCCACTACAGCAGCGCGCACCTCACGCCCATCCTACGCCTGCTCGAGCCTTTCGAGGGGGGCTTCGAACTGTTCTGCGGCCACACCCACTTCGCCATCAACCACGAGATACGATACCGGGGGCGCAACCTCCTGGAGCACTGCCATGCAGCGGCGTGCGGCAACATCTGGCAGTCGAACATCAACATCTGCGGCACGCCCAACGGATACTATGTCTACACCTTCGGCGGGACGGCCATCACCGACTGCTTCTACAAGTCGACCGGATGGACCCGCAACCGGCAGATGACGCTCTTCGGCGCCGACACCGACTTCAACGGCGAGAGCTATGCCGCCGACTGGAACCTGCCGCGCGGACGGGGGGTCATCGTGGCCAACGTCTTCAACGCCGACTCGCGCTGGGTGGTCACGGCCACCGAGGACAGCAGCACCTCGCGCATGGTGCGCCTCAGCGGCAAGGGGCAGGATGCCTTCGCCACGGGATACCACCACCGCTACGCCGAGGCCATGCCCTACGCCTTCATCAGCAAGAAGAACAGCTACCTCATCATGAACCACCTATACTATTACGTGCCGCGCCGCAAGGGGGCCACCGTCACCATCACGGCCACCGACCCCTATGGCAACACCTACCGGGCCTCGTCGGCCGACAGGGTGACGGAGCCGTTCTACAACTACGCCCACTACCTGGGCGCCACACCATAACATCTACCTCACACCATCACCTATGAACCATCCCACGCTACTTCTCCTGGCATGCCTGTTGTGGCCTGTCGCCGCCTCGGCGCAGCCGTCGCCCTTCGACATGCGCCCGCAGGAGCTGCCCAACACCGACAACGAGCCGGCCTGCGTCTTCCCCGTGCCCTCACGCCGGCAGCTGCTGTGGCAGCAGACCGAGTTTTACGCCTTCTTCCACTATGGCATGAACACCTACACCGACCGCGAGTGGGGACTGGGCAATGAGGACGAGCGCCTCTTCGCACCCACCCTGCCACCCGACCCCAAGCAGTGGATGCGGGCGGCGAAGGCGGCGGGCATGAGGGGCGGCATAGCCGTGGTGAAGCACCACGACGGCTTCTGCCTGTGGCCCACGCTGACCACCACCCACTCCGTGGAACGGGCCGGCAACGACTATGGCCGACAGACCAACATACCGCGCGACTTCGCACGGGCGGCTCGCCAGCTACACATGAAGTATGGCTTCTATGTCTCGCCCTGGGACCGCAACAACATACACTACGGCACTGACCGATATGTCGACGACGTCTTCCTGCGCCAGTGTGCCGAGCTGGCACGGTACGGCAGCGACCAGTTTGAGATGTGGTTTGACGGGGCCAACGGCGGCGACGGCTACTACGGCGGTCGCAACACCACCGTCTCCGTGGACCGCTCCACCTATTATGATATCCCCAACCTGCGCGACTCCATCCACAAGGCTTGCCCCGACATCATCCTCTGGGGCGTGGGCGGCGAGGCACGCTGGATAGGCAACGAGGAGGGATGGGCCGGCGAGACCAACTGGTCGACGGAGGAAGTGGGCTACGCGCCCGAGAACAACGGCATGTACGGCACCGAGAACGGATGGGCCTGGGAGGCGGGCGAGAGCGATGCCCGCCTGACCAACCGCGGCTGGTTCTGGCACAAGGGCGAGCAGCCCCTGTCGGGCGAGCGCCTCTTCCAGATGTACCTCGAGACCGTGGGGCGCAACGCCACCCTCATCCTCAACTGTCCGCCGGGCCCTGACGGCCGCCTGCCCCAGGCCGACGTGGACACGCTGGCACGGATGGGCCAGCTCCTGCGCCTGCGGTTGGGGCGCGACCTGGCGCGCCAGGCCACGGCCACAGCCTCCAACACACGGCAGGCGGGGCGGCACCGCGACTACGGCACGCACCATCTCACCGACGGCAAGACATCGACCTACTGGGCCACCGACGACAGCGTGACGCGCGCCTCCCTGACGCTCACCTGGCGACGCCCACAGACCCTGCGCTACGTGGATCTCATGGAGCACATCGAGCGCGGACAACGGGTCAGGGGTTTCCACATCGAGGTCTCGACCGACGGACAGACGTTCCGCCGCGTGGCACAGGGCTGCCAGACCACGACCATCGGCTACCGGCGCATCGTCCCCCTCAACGGCAGCACGGTCCACAGCTACGGCCAGGGCATCAGCGCCCGGGCTCTCCGCATCGTCATCGACGACAGCAAGGCGTGCCCCCTGCTGCAGAAGGTGGCGGTCTACTAACTCACTCACCCAAGACACACGCATCATGAAAAAGCATATCACCCTCTTCCTATCCCTCCTCTGCGCCCTGCCGGCCACGGCGCAGACCATCAGTTTCGAGCAGAAGGACTATCGCGCCATCGGTGTCTACGACCGCTGGGAACAGTCGCCCTTCCGCGACGGACGGCTCAAGGGCCAGGCCGCCATCTGTGCCAACCCCGACCGCGACGGCAACGAGTCAGACAGCGTGGTGGCCTTCAGGCGGTCGCGCTGGGCCTCGAACATCCACGGGGTGCGCATCGACCTCACGGAGCCCTTCGCCCTCACGCCACAAGGCAAGGTGGTGCACGTGCTCATCCACCGCCCGCAGGGGGGGCGCGTGATGCTCGTCGGCCTGGGCAAGCGTCACGACCGGCAGGGACAGAGTGCCGAGGTGGAGCAGTTCTGGGCTTATGCGGTCAACGACCTGTCACACGACAGTTGGGACGACGCGGTGTTCCCCGTGAAGAGTGCCAATGGCGTGGACATCCACAGCCTGGTCGTCGTGCCCGACGCCGAGTCGCCCCACAAGATGACGGCCGACTGGGTGGCTTATGTCGACGACATCGTCGTGGACGACGACCCTGAGCCGCGCATCTCCGACACCTGCAGCGTCGCTGACACCGACAACCCGGATATCACAACCGACATGGCCAGCGTGACCGCCGCCAGCCGCAACGGCACCGTCGTGACGGCCACTGGACAGACGCTCAACGCCTTTGCCACCGGCAGTGGCAAACCGCTCACCGTGAAGGTGGTGCCCGCCCCCGGCTTCCGCTGCGACGGTCTTCGCGTCAAGTTCGGAAGGCGGTTGGCCGGACCAAAGATGGTAGCCGGGAAGCAGATGTGGCAAGAGGTATATCTCAGCCGCGACCACTTCGAAGGCGACCTGTGCACGCTGCCCGCATCGTGCCTCTACGGATATGTGGAGATCGAGGGCGACTTCGTGTCGGTCAGGTAAGCACCCACGCCCCTACATCCAAACAACGCAAACGACCGGGACGCCTCCCATCCAAAGGGAGAGGCATCCCGGTCGTCTCTTATGGCGGGCGCGCGTCAGTTCACCCCGAGCATCTTCTCTATCTCGTCGATGACCTGCCCGATGGCACTCGACGTGGTGCTGTCGGTGGCTTCGTTCACCTTCTGCTTGAACGTCTTGGTCACCACCTTCACCGCGGCGCGCCCGATGGCACGTCCGGTTCCGTCGGTCAGCGTGGTGTCTTGCTCATGGCTCTGCACCTGCACATCCTGGTCGGGATTCTGAGCGGTATCGTCGTCTGCGGCATCCGATGATGCCGCACCGTCGCTGCTTTCGTCATGAGAGATAGCCTTCTCCAAGTCACGGGCCACCTCATTCTCATCGGCTGTGAACACGTTGCCGAGGATGCCAAACGATGCGCGCACGTCCTCACCACCGATGCGGAGCGTGGTGGTGGAGAAGAACAGATAGTTGTGATATTCCAGGTTTTGGTCGAGCACCACCTGCACCACACCATTGGCAAACATGCTTCCGATGGCTCCCAAGCCCTGTGCGAAGACCGAGTTGTCACCATTGGTGGTCAGCTGGCTGATGCCATTGGTGATATTGGAGAGGATGGCCCGCTTGTGTGCCCTCTCCGAGGGATTGGTGAAGGCCAGCACAGCGGCCACGACCACCAGCACGATGATGGCCCAGCGCCCGTTGCGGCGCGGCTTGGCCAGCGTCGGGGCGGCCTGGTCCTGCACTGCGCTGTCGCCCGCTGGCGGTGCCTGCGGCGGCACCGGTGCACCGGGCTGTGCCTCCTGCGCGCCGGCTCCATGGCCAATGGGGGGAGGGGGCGGCACCGCAGCGCCAGCCGTCTGCTTGTAGAAGAGGGGGCGAAGTTCTTCGACCTGCCATGCGGGTGTCCACTCGGCCATGCCCTCAGCCCACACCAGCGTCTCAGAGCTGATGCCTCGCTGTTGCAGCTCAGCGACGGAGAACGGTCCTTGCTGAGCGTCGTTTATGATAATAAAATAGTTCATATTCAGGATGGTTTGGTATGATTTCGTACTGTCGCATCACTCCACGGTGACACTCTTGGCGAGGTTGCGCGGCATATCGACGTTGAGCCCCTTTTCCACAGCGATGTGGTAGGCGAGCAGCTGGAGGGGTATGACGGAGAGCAGCGGTGCCAGGGGAGCCAGCGTGTCGGGTATCTCGATGACCGCATCGGCAATCTTGCGCACCTCGTCGTCGTGTGCCGAGGCGATGGCGATGATGCGTCCGCCACGCGCCTTGACCTCCTGCATGTTGGAGATAATCTTCTCATAGCCCTTGTGGTGGGTGGCCACAAAGAGACAGGGCATCATGTTGTCGACCAGTGCGATGGGACCGTGCTTCATCTCGGCGGCGGGATAGCCCTCGGCGTGGATGTAGGATATCTCCTTGAGTTTCAAGGCTCCCTCGAGCGCCACGGGATAGTTCCAGCCGCGCCCGAGGTAGAGGAAGTTGGTGGCGTAGGTGTAGGTCTTGGCCAGGAGCTGTATCTCGTCGTTGTGGCGGAGCACCTCCTCAATCTTCTCGGGTATGGCGTTGAGCTCATGGATCATGTCCACATACTCGCGCTCGTCGATGGTGCCCTTGGTGTGTCCGAGCGCCAGCGCCAGGAGGATGAGACAGGTGAGCTGTCCGGTGAAGGCCTTGGTGGAGGCCACGCCTATCTCCGGCCCGACGTGTATGTAGATGCCGGTGTCGGTCTCGCGGGCGATGGAGGAGCCTACGGCGTTGACGATGCCGAAGATGCAGGCCCCGCGCTCCTTGGCCAGCTGGATGGCGGCCAGCGTGTCGGCGGTCTCGCCGCTCTGCGAGATGGCTATCACCACGTCGGTGGGATAGATGACCGGATCGCGATAGCGGAACTCGGAGGCGTAGTCGACCTCCACGGGAATCTTGCAGTAGTGCTCGATGAGCTGCTTGCCGATGAGGCCGGCGTGCCACGACGTGCCGCAGGCCACGATGATGAAGCGAGTGGCCGAGAGCAGGCGCTCGCGGTTGTTGCGCACGGCGCTGAGCACTACATCATTGTGCACATTGGGGTCGGCATAGCCAGAGGCAGGGTCGTAGGCCGCGTTGCCGCCCATATCGTCCTCGGCGAAGAGACGGCCACGCATGCAGTCGCGCAGGCAATGGGGCTGGTCGAAGATCTCCTTGAGCATGTAGTGGGGGAAGCCGCCCTTGTCGAGCATGTCAAGATCCATGTCGATCTGCTTGACCGCCACGTCGACGGGCTGGTTCCTGAGGTCGGTGATCTGGAGCGGATGGCCGGGACGGCAGACGGCTATCTGCTCGTCGTCGACATAGACCACATCCTTGGTGTACTCGGCGATGGGGGTAGCGTCGGAGGCGATGAAAAACTCGCTGTTGTCTTGCCCGATGCCGATGACCATGGGCGAGCCCTTGCGCGCGGCCACCAGCGTGTGGGGGTCGCGACGGTCGAGCACGGCGATGGCGTAAGCGCCGATGCACTTCTGCAGGGCCAGGCGCACGGCCTCGGCCAGATGGCAGTGGTGGGTCTGCTGCGCATACTCGATGAGATAGACGAGCACCTCGGTGTCGGTGTCGCTATGGAAGTGGTAGCCGCGCTCAGTGAGCTGGTCGCGAAGCAGGGCGAAATTCTCGATGATGCCATTGTGGACAATCACCAGGTTGCCCGACTCAGAGACATGAGGGTGGGCGTTGCGCACCGAGGGCTCACCGTGGGTGGCCCAGCGGGTGTGGGCGATGCCCACGGTGCCCGAGCAGTCCTTGCCGGCGGCAGCCGCCTCCAGGTCGCTCACCTTGCCCTTGGCCTTGTAGACATGCAGCTCGTCGGCGGCGTTGATGAGGGCCACGCCGGCCGAGTCGTAACCGCGGTACTCCAATCGGTGAAGACCTTTCACCAAAATGTCATAGGCATTGCGATGCCCGATGTATCCTACTATTCCACACATAGTCGTAACAATTTTTGTGGTGGCAAAATTACAAAAAGTAATTGAATAATGCCAACAAAAAGATTAGGTTTTTGTTACAATCGTGACAAAATGCTACCCATCCCCCTGGCTTCACGGCGAAGAGAAAGGGGTCACGACGAAACGACTGGTGCCGGAGGGCAGCGTGACCGTCAGGCCTCCTTCAGGTGGGTTGCATAAACCTACCACCACAAAAAAACAGGAACGATGAGGAGGGCTGCGTTTTGCCATCCTTTGGCCTCTCTTCGGCTCATGGCGCCACCTTGCCCGGTCGTATAGCCACGTTACTTACTCACTTGCTGACGCTCAGCCCTCGATAAGAGCCTCCATATCTGGCGAAGCACATTCATAGCCCCTCCTTAAACTGTCGCTGGGCCTCATCGTAACGGTAACCGTTGGCCTGCAGATAGGCCTTCAGCTCCTCGGGGTCGCGCCCGTAGGCATAGCAGAGAGACTCCAACGTGTCGTATATCTCGTCGCGGAGATAGAGGTTGATGCTCGAAACCAGGATGGCAGGGTCATGAGGAAGATAATCCATAGGTGATAAGAATTGGGAGGATGAAACGGAATCGGACAGAATACTTTGTCGGGCGAGCCCAGAAAACGGAAACGGAGGAAACTAAAAAAGATTGAAATCGGCTTACTTGCCGAGATCAATCTTGCCAAACAGGATGCCCATCGTGCAGAGCACGGACATGACAATGGCTGTGAAACCTACGTAAATCATATCTTCTTGTCCTTTCGTTAATAATAATGTTGTCGGTATCCGCCTGTCGAAGAAAGACCGCCAGCCAAGGCTGCAAAGCGCAACTCCCTGAAAGCAATAGAAGCCCGAAAACCGGGTTGCCAGCAAGCGCTCCTTCTGAAAGCGGAGTGCAAAGGTAGCAATACATAACGTGACTGCCAACGAAACGAAAGCCTAAAAACTGAAACCGCATCATTTCTTGACCTGCATCAAGAGCGATGCCATCCGTAGATTTTTCGGCAAAAACAGCAAATTGACATAGGTCAATGGCAGATTTTGACATACATCAAGGAAATGGGGCGGATGGAAAATTTTAGGGAAAGGAAAGTAAGATTTTGGCCAGCGGTGCTTAACTTTGCGACTGTTTTTTAAGGATAAAAGATTGTAACATGAACGACAAACTCACCACTATGAACGAGATGGCCAACCGCCAGGCAGAGAGCAAAATCTCCATGATCCTGGGCAGCCGCCGCGCTGCTTTGGCCGAGAAAAATGTCAAGAAGGCATAACAATGCAAACACGACAGGCGCCACAACAGTGAAGGGCGCCACAACATGAGAAAGCTGATTACCGGACACCATGTGTCGGCAATCAGCTTTTTTTGGAATATGACGGCATGGACGGAAGGCCTTTCGCCCTACTCCTCCATGAACTTCTTGGCCGAGCGGAGCTGGTGGCGCATGACGCTCAGCAACTGCTGGGTCTCCTGGAGGAGATTGAGGTAGACCATGTCGACCTGCATCGTCTTGTTGGAGTGGCTCTGCTGCATGCGGTTGATGTGCACCTTGCGAATCACCGAGAGGTTGTCCTTGCACATATCGGCCTCAGCCAGTACGCTGCGATACTGCTCATAGCGGTTGGTCTCGATGGCCTCACAAGTCATCTTCATGAGTTCGTTGACCCTGCGCCGCACGGGCTCATACTCGCTCACATAGGCGGCAGGGACGGGATTGAAGTTGTTGTCGACATGCTCCTTGATGGGCTGGAGCATGCGTCGCAACGTGTAGACATACTGCTGGTCGGCATTGGCACCCACGTGGAACCACGTGTTGCGCTCCACGGCAATCTCCATGGGCGACCGCTTCAGGCCGAGCATCTCCTGACGGCGATACTTCTTGAGTATGTCGAGCTCCTTGCGCAGCGATCGGTCGCTGGTGCGGAGCGTCTTGACGTTCTCCATGCTGAAGCCGTCGAGCACGGCGTTATACTGTTCGAGGGCGAAGCGGCACACCTTCGACTGGGTGTTGCGCACATGGTTGCGCAGCATCTCCCACACCAGTTCAGGGTCGCGTGTGCGCATCATCAGGCGGAAGCTGTCGTCCTCCCTCTTGGTGGCCTCCTGCTTGCGCTTGTACTGGCGGTTGCTGCGGATGAGCATGAAGACCACCAAGGCGATGAACGCCACCTGCACCGCCACGCCGCCATACCACATGCAGAGGCAGACGAGGGCACACGTGAGGAAGGCCACGCCGGCCGTGATGAACCAACCGCCGATGACGCTCAGCACACCCGTGACGCGGAACACGGCGCTCTCGCGGCTCCAGGCACGGTCGGCGAGGCTCGTACCCATGGCCACCATGAAGGTGACGTAGGTGGTGGAGAGCGGCAGCTTGTGGTTGGTACCGAAAGTGATGAGCATGGAGGCGATGACGAGGTTGACAGCGGCGCGCACCACGTCAAAGGCAGCCTTGTCGTCCTTGAGCACCACGTCGGCAGTGTTGAAGCGGCCGTTGATCCACTGGCGGAAGCCTATGGGGAAGAGGCGCACCACACTCTCGATGACATTCTGGAAGAAGCGGACAATGGCCCGCGCGGCGCGGCTGGAGCCGAACATCTCGTCGCCCTCATCCTGGCGGGCGAGGTCCACAGAGGTCTTGATGACGTTTTGCGCCTTTTTCGAGGTAGCCATGGCCACGATCATCACCACACCGGCGATGAGCAGATAGAAGGGCGGTGTCTTGGCGCTCTCCATGAGCGACGACATCATGAAACCGTCGATGCCGGCACCGTGGGCATTGGCCGTGTAGTCCTGGTAAGAGTCGAGGCCGGCCAGCGGCACGCCGATGAAGTTGACCAGGTCATTGCCGGCGAAGGCCATGGCCAGGGCGAAGGTGCCCATGAGCACGGTGAAGCGGAAGATGTTGACCTTCAGCAGGTGGAGCACCTCCATGACGATGGTGGAGCCCACAAAGGTGAGCAGCAACAACAGGTTGGTGTTGTCATCAATGTAGGAGCGAATGTGCTCGGCGAGATAGGGGCTCTTGCCGATGCCCTTCATGAAGATGAAGTAGCTCAAGGCTGTGAAGGCAATGCCGCCGAAGACGGCGATGCCCCAGCGCGAGTGTTTCTTATAGTTGAAGGTGAAGACCACACGACTGATCCACATCACCACCATACCGACGACAAACGAGATGGCCACCGAGACGAAGATGGCGATGATGACCTGTAGGGCCTTGTTGGAGTTGAGCAGCATGCCATAGTCGAGATCCGGGTCGGCCATGACCTTGAGGATGGCCAGCATGGCCGTGCCGCCCAGCAGCTCGAAGACCAGCGAGACGGTGGTGGAGGTGGGCATGCCGAGCGTGTTGAACACGTCGAGCACGATCACATCGGTCACCATGACGGCGAGGTAGATGGTCATCACCTCATGAAACGAGTATCGGTCGGGCATCATGATGCCGTGGCGCGCCACGTCCATCATGCCCGAGGACAGCACTGCACCCAGGACCACGCCCACCGATGCGATGATTAACACTGTGCGGAAGGCGGCCACACGGGCTCCCACTGCCGACTGCAAGAAGTTGACCGCATCGTTGCTCACGCCCACGAAGAGGTCGAACACGGCCAGGCAGAGCAGGAAGATGACGATGCAAAGATAAATGGTTTCCATTTGAATCCTGATTGGTTTTGTTTCTTATTCTCGCCGCAAAATTAGGTAACGGTTGTTACACGTCTTTTACAACGATGTTACATTGCGGTTACAATTGTCCCGGCACTTCAGAACTTGGTCATGAACTCCACGACAATCTTGTCGCGCTCGCTCACCTTGGGCAGGGCGTCGTGGCGGTAGAGATACTTCTCATAGTTGACGCGTATCTCTGAGATGAAGGGCTTGTCGAAGCTCAGCGTAGCACCGCCCGTGATGCGGCTGCGCTTGTAGTCGTTGACGATGAGCTGGCCAGCCGCGTCGACCTTGCCGTCAAGATAGCGCTTGCCGTCGCTGTGGTCGCTCATGTAGTCGTAGCGCACGAGGGGCGACACCTTGGTGAAGAGACAACGGCGCAAGGGAATGTCGTAGCTCACGAAGCCGTCGAAGGCGTGGACAGGATGGAAGGCACCATCGGCATAGTGCTTGTAGAGATACTCCGCCTCAGCGATGAAGCCCTGGCGGTGATAGGTCAGGCCGGCATCGTACATCATGACGGTCTTGTCGCCAGGCTTCACCTTCTGGGCGCTCAGCACCACGTCGAGCCCCACGGGCAACAGCAGCTGGGCCTTGGCCGAGAAGTTGACACTGTTGGTCCAGAAGTCCTTCTGGTTGGTGAGGCCCGAGCCGTTGTAGAGGCCCGCCTCGACGATGATGGGGAATCCCACGCCGAAGGTATAGCCCAACCGCGCGCCGACGTCGCGCACGTTGCCCACCTGTTTGGCGATGAAGGAGCGGTTGGCAAAGTACTGCTGGTCGGGCGAGCGGTGGGCGTCGATGGTGAAGGGCACGCGCATCTGTCCGATGGTGAAGTTGAGCGTGCGCCAAGGCTTGATCTTGGTATAGGCGTCGAGCATCTTGATGCTGCCCTCGTCGCAGAGGTCTATCTCAGCCTTGTAGGACACCATGGGGTTGATGTCGCCACTGACGTTGAAGCGTGCCGTGCGCACCTCGAAGCGCCCCTCGCGCTCATGGGTTTGATACTCGTACTTGCCGCGGAGCGTGCCGCCCACCTTCACTGTCTGCGCCTTCGCTTGCGCCATGGCGCAAAGGCTGAGCAGGAGCCAAAAGATCTTTCTCATTTTTGTCTACTATTTCTATTTATTCACGTTGATGATTACGCATCGGCAGGTCATCCGCTACCGGACGCCCTGCGTGCCGGCTATCATCTCGTTGATGATGCCGTCGGCCAAGCCCATGCCTGGCACAAGGATTCGCTTGGCCTTCAGTCCATCGGCAATCGCAAGGAAGATCTCGGCCGCGGGCACGATGACATCGGCGCGGTCGGCCTTGAGGCCGTAGGCTTCCATGCGCTGCCCGACGGTCATGGCGCTGAGGGCGGCGTGGAGCTCACGCAGGGTGACCACGGGCAGGTAGTCGAGCTTGCGCTTCTTCGAGGCCAGGCGGTAGAGCTTGTTGATGTTACCGCCCGAGCCGATGATGTCGAATGGCGGTTGGCCCTTGGCCAGGAGGGCCACCTCATCACGCATGGCCTGGATGTCACTGGCCTTGCCCTTGCCCTTGAGCAGGCGGATGGTGCCCACATTGAAGGAATGGCTGTACTGCCGCTCACCGTCCTTGATGAAATTGATCTCGGTGGAGCCACCGCCCACGTCGACATAGAGGAAGCAACGCGTCTGGGCGTGGTCGGGATTGGCAAGCGTCCAGCAGAGGTGGTTGTCGTAGATGATGCGGCTCTCCTCGTCGCCGGTGATGATGTCAAGCCTGATGTGGGCCTTGTGCTCAATGCGGCGCAAGAGGTCGGCACCATTCTTGGCGTCGCGCATGGCCGACGTGGCGCAGGCGCGGTATCGCTCGACATGGTAGACCTTCATGAGCTGCCGGTAGGCCTTCATCGTGGCCACAAATTCCTTGGCGCGCTCCTCGGACACCTCGCCGCTGCCGAAGACATCCATGCCCAGACGGAGTGGCACGCGCAGGAACATGAGCTTCGACACGTGGCGCCCGCCATCGGGCTCACACTCCACATGCTTGATGAGCAGGCGCGCGGCGTTGGAGCCCACATCGATGGCGGCCAGGTTGTAACACTGGCTGCACGACAAGTCCTCGACTTCCGTAGCGGTGAGGACGGGTTGGCTGTCACTCTTTTTCATAAGCCTTTTGCAATTCTTCCTGGCTGCGGAACATCGCTCCAGACTGAAGTTCGCAGGTGCCTGAGCCATCGACGACCCGCCCGTTGGTGGTGTCGCGCAGGCCGAAGTCGACAGTGCGCATGAGGTCGCGGCGCAGGTCGGGATCGTAGACCGACGTGTAGACCTCCACACGGCTGAGCAGATTGCGCGGCATCCAGTCGGCCGACCCGATGAAATACTTGTTGTTGCCACCATTGCAGAAGATGATGATGCGCGCGTGCTCCAGGTAGCGGTCGATGATGCCCACGCAGCGGATGTTGTCGCTCAGGCCGGGCACACCGGTGACAAGCGAACAGTTGCCGCGGATGACAATGTCTACCTTGACCCCGGCCTGCGAGGCCTCATAGAGCTTGGCGACCATGTCCTTGTCGGTGATATGGTTGATCTTCATCTTCAGCCAAGCCTCCTTGCCAGCCTTGGCATTGGCTATCTCGCCATCGATGAGGCGCAACAGGCGCCGCTTCATGGAATTGGGCGACACCATGAGCTCGCGAAACTGGGGATGGATGTAGGGATGCTCGATGAAGCGGAACACCTCGGCCACCTCATTGACGATGCCGCGGCGGCCGGTCATCATGATGTAGTCGGTGTAGACCTTGGCGTTGCCCTCGTGGAAGTTGCCGGTGCCGACACAGGCGATGTTTCCCTTCTTCGACTCGATGAGCAGGAGCTTGGAGTGCACCTTCAGTCCCTCGACGCCGAAGATGACATTGACACCTTCCTCCTGCATGCGACGGCTCCACTTGATGTTGCTCTCCTCGTCGAAACGGGCCAGCAGCTCCACCACGGCAGTGACCTTCTTGCCATTGCGGGCAGCGGAGATGAGGGCCTTGACGACCTTTGAGTCTTTCGCCAGGCGGTATAGGGTGGTCTTGATGCTCTTCACCTCGGGCTTGAGAGCGGCTTCCTGCAAGACGCGGATGTAACCGTCGAACGACTGATAGGGCACATGGATGAAACGGTCTTTCTCACGGATCTTGTCGAGGATGCTTTCTTGCTGGACAAACACATCCTTCATGATGTGCTCCCAACGGGGATACTTCAGCTCCTTGTGGCCACAGTCGGGGAAGGACATGAGGTCCTTGTGGTTCTGGTAGCGGCCACCGGCCAGGCGTGTGTCGAGCTCGTCAATGTCGAGACGGTCGAGGATGCGACGCTGCGCCTCCTTGGGCATGGTGCGGTCATAGAGCATGCGCACGGCATCGCCATGGCGCCGGCTGTCCACACCCTGCTTGATCTTCTCAAGGGTGCCATACTCGGGGTCGTTGTCAATCTCCATCTCGGCGTCCTTGGTAAACTTGAACGACCAGGCGCGGTACGTGGCTGGCTTGAGCCCCAGGAAGATGAGGGGCAGACACTGTCGCACCACATCGTCGAGATACATGATATGGGTCTCGTCCGCATTGGCAGAAGGCACCACGACCCATCGGCCCACCTGCTTGTCGGGAATCTTCACGATGGCGTAATGTGTCTTGCCATCGTCGTCAGTCTTGCGACGCTCCACAAGAAGGTAGATGCGGTTGTCCTCCAGGCTGGCGAGGTTGTCCATCTCGTTGAGCCAGATGGGGTTGACGAGACCGTTGAGCTTGTCGTAGAAGAACTGCCGGAGATAAGTCTTCTGCGCATCGGTGAGCTGCGTGTTGTCGATGAGACGAATGCCGCGCTCGGCCAAGCGTGCGAACACATCGTCGACTGTGTGCGTGTACTCCTGGCTGTATTGTTCGTTGAGCTTGTTGATGACCTTCAGGCTGTGCTTGAGCTCATGGTGCGTGTCCTTGTCGAGCGAAGGCTCGTCGAGCAGGCGGCTGATAGATGCCACACGAACGCGGAAGAACTCATCCAGATTGTTGCTGTAGATGCCGAGAAACGAGAGACGCTCGAGCAAGGGCACCGAGTCCTTGGCTGCCTCCTGGAGGATGCGGCGGTTAAAATACATCCAACTGACATCGCGCTCGACATAGTGGCGCTTCATGGCCTTGTCCGACGACTTGTCGGCAGGCTTTGCCTTAGTGCTTGTCTTGACCATTGCTCTTATGCTTACCGTTGCCTGCATCCTTGTTCTTGCCGTTATCCTTGGGCTGGGCCTCCATGAGGAGATATTCGTCCTCGACAGGATCGTAGTGGAGGGCCTTTTGGAACACCTCGACGGTGCCCGCGGGCACAATGATGCGCGAAAGGCTGTCGCTGTCCTCGAAAGCGTGGCGCGACAGGTGCTTGGGCTTGGCGGCAAAGGTGACCGTCTTCAGGGCCTCACACTCAGCAAAGGCATAGCCGCCCACCTCACTGACCGTGGCCGGCACATAGACATTGTCGAGCAGGTCGCAGTCGAAGAAGGCGTCACGGCTAATCTTCTGCAGCCCGGTGGGCAGGATGATGTTCTTCAGATTCTTCTTGCGGCGGAACGCCATCTCACCGATAACTTCCACACCCTCGGGCACCGTGTAACTGTCTTTCTGTGACAGGCAGTAGACCAGGCAGCGCTTGTCTGCAGTATAGACGGCCTCGTCGTCATACTCAAACTGTTCGCCGTCAATCTTCTGCAACGCCAAAAGCAGTACCATACGGTCAAACTTGCCAGTCTTCTTCTTGCCGTCCTTCGACAGCATCTTCAAAATGTTTTTCTTACTCTCCTTCATCTTCATTATGTTTAAATGACGGTGCAAAATTACCGCCATGATATTACAGGCGAGTTGCAGCCTTGTTACAATGATGTGACAAAACACCTGGGGGCAGCCAGGACAACAAAAAGGAAGAAAAAACAAGCGTCACATGACGCACTATGACAAAAAAAAAGTAACTTTGCAGTAGACAACGTTACGATTGGCGCATGTATGGCATGCACCTATTATATATTATATAGTATGAAAGAGTTGCTATTGGTCAGTGTGGGCAGTTTCTTTGGTGGCGGCCTGCGCTTTGTCGTGTCTAAGTGGATGGCTGCCTCGTCAACCATGAGTTTCCCGTTGGGCACCTTCACAGTCAATGTGCTGGGGTGCCTCATCATCGGCTTCCTGTCGGGGGTAAGCACACAGGGCAGTTGGCTGTCGCCCCAAGCCAAGTTGCTGTTGACCACGGGTTTCTGTGGCGGCTTTACCACTTTTTCCACCTTCATGAACGAGAGTGGCTCGCTCGTGAAGGGTGGTGACTATCTCACATCGTCACTCTATGTGCTGGGTAGCATAGTCGTGGGCTTCGCCGCCGTGGTAGCAGGGCACCTGCTGTCGAAGAGCTGGTGAGAAAGGTGGAGACGGAGGATTCGGCTCTTGCAGAACCGCAATCTTGAAAGTCCTTCCATCACTCCAAAATTCGGAAGAGGCTTTATCTACCATTAAGGCGTATCCTAAAAATCTCCACCTTGATCAAACGGATTTTTAGAACACATACTTCATAGCCTTTCTATCACGTCCGTCCCCAATCCCGTCGCCCTGGTCACTTCTTCAACCGACATGCCCATCTTCAGAAGGTTGCTTGCCACCTCCCTCAAGCTCTCGGTACGGCCTTTGGCTTCGCCCTCCGCCAAGCCTTTTGCCATACCTTTTGCCATACCTTTTGCCATGCCTTTTGCCATGCCTTCCGCCAAGCCGCGCTCATGGCTCAGCTTGTTGGAGTCGATGAAGAGCAGGCGCTCGGCACCCAACTTGTCCCAGAAGTCCTCATAGGCCAACAGCTCGTCACGGGTCATGGCCGATTCCTCAACCGCCTTCAGCGCCTTGGATGTCTCGGGATTGTCGAGCAACTCGGGCGGAACTTGCTTCGTGTTCTCGTCTATCTCCGTGAGAAACTTCAGCCAAAGCACTGCCATCTTCTTCTCGCGGATGGAATGGGGCTGGAACTTGGGCAGCTCAACAAAGGTGAAGTGAAGGCCGTCGATCACCTCGTCACTGTGCAGGTCGTGCACGATGTTGAAGTTGTGGATGAACTCGCCCGGATAGTCCGTCATGAACACCTCGTTGACCAGGTTGAGAGAATAGACCGGCTGCAGCAGCTCATACTTGCGCTTCTTGTCCAACTGGCGCACGAAGGCCTTCGAGGCGTTGAACAGCACGCGCTGCTTGAATGCCTCCGTCCACAGCATCTGCATCTCCACTATGAACTGGCGGTTCTTCTCGTCGCGGCAACGCACGTCGACAATGCTGTTCTTCCCGACATAGTTGTCGGGAACCAGCTCCGGAGAGAGATACTCCACACTCTCTATCTGCTCATCGTCGCGCAGGGGGAGCAGGGCGTTGAGCAGGCTGATGAGCAAGTCCTTGTGTTCACCGAATATCTTCTTGAAGGTGAGGTCGGCTTTGGGGTCGAGGTATCTCATGGCGTATGCTGTTTCAAATTTCTGATTATTTCTATAGACAGTCCCGTGGCTTGAGCGATATTCTCCAGCGACATTCCCATCGCCAACAAGTTCTTGGCCACCTCCGCTCGGCCTTCCGCCACACCGCGCTCATGGCTCAGCTTGTTGGAGTCGATGAAGAGCAGGCGTTCGGCACCCAACTTGTCCCAGAAGTCCTCATAGGCCAACAGCTCGTCACGGGTCATGGCCGATTCCTCAACCGCCTTCAGCGCCTTGGATGTCTCGGGATTGTCGAGCAACTCGGGCGGAACTTGCTTCGTGTTCTCGTCTATCTCCGTGAGAAACTTCAGCCAAAGCACTGCCATCTTCTTCTCGCGGATGGAATGGGGCTGGAACTTGGGCAGCTCAACAAAGGTGAAGTGAAGGCCGTCGATCACCTCGTCACTGTGCAGGTCGTGCACGATGTTGAAGTTGTGGATGAACTCGCCCGGATAGTCCGTCATGAACACCTCGTTGACCAGGTTGAGAGAATAGACCGGCTGCAGCAGCTCATACTTGCGCTTCTTGTCCAACTGGCGCACGAAGGCCTTCGAGGCGTTGAACAGCACGCGCTGCTTGAATGCCTCCGTCCACAGCATCTGCATCTCCACTATGAACTGGCGGTTCTTCTCGTCGCGGCAACGCACGTCGACAATGCTGTTCTTCCCGACATAGTTGTCGGGAACCAGCTCCGGAGAGAGATACTCCACACTCTCTATCTGCTCATCGTCGCGCAGGGGGAGCAGGGCGTTGAGCAGGCTGATGAGCAAGTCCTTGTGTTCACCGAATATCTTCTTGAAGGTGAGGTCGGCTTTGGGGTCGAGGTATCTCATGGCGCTTACTATTTGCTTGCAAAGTTAACGCATTTGCCCGTTTTGGCAAAGCGATTGGCAGAGATTTTCATTCCTGCACAAAGACCCTACCGTCGGCAGCTTGCCCTGCTGCCGATGCCTTCACGCGGGTCTCCTTGCTGTTGTTGTAAGCCGTGGCGTGAAACTCGCCGTTGGCATCGAGCACGGCATTGGGGTTCCAGTAGAGCGTACGGCGATAGTCGGTGGGAGCGGCAGGCTGACGCTGGCTGTAGTCGGGTGAGTATTGCTTCTCGGGCTTGGTGAAGCCTGGCAACACGTAGCGGCGGTCACGGTAGGTGTAGCGCTTGCCGTCGTCAGGGATGGTCTTGTAGACCACCACGATATCCTCGAGGTTGAGCTGCTCGGTGTGGCGGTCGGTGTAGTTGCGCGGCTCAAAGTCGGTATAGAAGCAGATGGTGTCGATGCGGTTGAGATGCAGGTCATTGAACAAGGCGGCGTTGGACCTGTTCTTGATAATCGACTGCATGGGCTTGAAGTTGGTGTAGAACGTGTACTTGTCAAGCTTGCCCAGCACGTTGTAGGTGCGGTAGCGGTTCATGTTGCCGTAGATGGTCTGCGCGGCGATGGGCGGGAAGGTGCCCATGTTGACCACGCCCCACGACAGGCCTCGGTCGGTAGCCTCGTTATACACCTCGTAGGCATCGGCCACATAGGCAGGTTTCGTATAGTCGAGCGCACGGCGTGTGCGACGCTTGGCCTTCACGCTGACATTTGTGAGCGTGCGCACCCCGTCATCCTTGCTGTAGTTGATGCTGTCCTCGCCCATCACCACTGGCGCCAGCAAGTCGGGCAGATGGGTCTGGTAATAATTGTAGGGGTGTGAAAAGACGGGATAGAAAAGGTCGCGCGTCACATAGTAGTCGGGATACCACTCCTCGTCAAAGCGGTGCTTGTCTTCCGTCGAACCGATGCAGCGCTTGATGGAGTCTTTGCGGTCGTAGGCGGTGAGGAAGAGGATGGCCTTGCCGTAGAAGGGCGGCACCTCAAAGAGAAATTTCCCGCCGTTGTGCGACATCTGCACGCTACCGGCGCTCATGCCGTCTTTCTCCACCTCTGCCTCGACGAGCACCTCATGCTTGATCGACTTCTGGTTGACGCCGAGGTAGTTTCCCTCCGAGGCTCCGGAGGCATCCGCATCAGAATTGTCAGAACTGCTTTCCGTGCCCGTGCTTCCGTCGGGTTGGGTATTCTCCGTGGCTTCGGCGCTGCCCGCCGACACGTCCTTGCCCGCCGACCAGCCACTCATCGACACGCCACCTTCAGACACGGCGTTGAGGGCCTCGTCTACCATCTGATCCGCCACGCTTTCCGACGAGGCCAGCGATGCCACATCGCCTGGCTCAAGAATCGGCACATCGAGCTGCTTGCGCACACGACCCTCGACAGTGAGAGTCTTCTCTGGCGTATAGCGCAACCGGTCGAAAGCCAGTTGGCCGAGGCCCACTTGTTTTTTCACCTCGCGCAGGGGCGTATACTTGTTCCATCCCTGCACCATGAGCAGCACGTCGAGGTCACGGCGGTGCGTGGCGTCGTCGCTTTCAAAATAGTAGGCAGGCGAGGCGATGAAACCCTTGAGGTCACTGCTGAGGATCAGGTCGGTGAGCATGTTGCCGTCGGCATAGGAGGTGTCATCGGTGCGGGTGTCGCGCAGCGAGACGCTGACAGGCATGCCCGCCGTGCCGTCGGTGGCGGCGATGGAGAGCTCGATGGGCTCATAGGGCTTATAGTCGGTCTTGTCGGTGGTGACGCGCAGAGGTGTGGCCATGTCGTGATGGTTGACGAAGAAGGGGCGTGAGGCCAGCACGTTGCCATCGGCGTCAAACAGCAGGAGCTCATTGACACCCGTGGCCAACAGGCTCACGTCGGGCGTGACGGATGTGGCTTCCTGCAACCGCTCGAACATCATCAGGCGGCCACGGCAGAGCACGGCATAGGCGGCCGGTGTGCACCCACGGCTGCCGATGTCAAACGTGGGACTCTGCTTGTCGCCGTCGAAGGAGGGATCCTGCAGGGTGACCACGGAGCCTGCGTCCTCGGCTTTGGGCAACTTGAACGTGTACTTGCTGCCGTTCCAAGTGAAGGACAGCTGGCCGCGGCCGGCCTGGTCACTGGGGGTGTAGGCAAAGGTGCCACGCCCCATGTGACCGCTTTTGACGGCCGTTCCGTCGTCGAGCTTGCCTTCGAGGGTGAGGCCTTGCCCGTCTTGGTCGGTCACCTCAAAGGCCACACGGCTCTTGAGACCATTGACGAGCGTGCCGCCTTCGGGGTAGAAGGTACAGAGCAGCTTGTTCTTCTTCACAAAGGGCACCTCGCGCTTGGGACGGGCATACATGTACTTGCCGTCATAGTCGCCTGCCTCGCGCGGACGGCTGTAGACGGGCACGACACGGCTGTAGAGCCCTTCCCAGTCGCGATAGTAGTCGCGAGCCATCTGGTAGTTGTAGAACAGGGCGCGGTCGTCGCGCGTGTAGGGACGGGAGGTGACATTGAAGTTGAGCATCCACCGCGTGTAGGCGCGTATCTCGTAGTAGCCGCTATAAAGGCTGTCCTTGAGGGCAAACTGTCCGCATGTGTAGTTTTTGTCGCTCACTACCACGCGCTGGCGGTCGACCACCACGCCGTCGGGGGCCAACAGCTCCACATAGAGCATCTTGCTCATGTCGGTGGGGTGCAGATCGTCGGCACGCACCACATAGGCCTTGTACCACAGGGTGTCGCCGATGAAGTAGCAGTTGTTGTCGGTATGGACATACACTTTTTCTTGTATCTGCTGATTGTTGCGCAGGCGTTGCTCCAGCACGTCCAGGTTGTCGGCGAGCGTCCGGGCACTGAGTGCTGGCATCCATAGCAAGAGGGCCAGCAAAAGATATCGGTAAGCGTGTTTCATATGCACTGGTATTGGGGTGATTGTCAATCACTCCGCTAAGTTAATCAGAAATGGGCAGAAAACAGGCTCTTTCAAGGGACAAACGCCTTATGGTTAGGAATAATTAACAGAAGCGGATTGCATAGGTGCGCGACAAAACATCATCATGCTTGGTGGGCCATAAGATTGCCCCAACTTTCCTCATTGCGGGTGGCACAATGGCATCCAGCATGTGCATTGTCATGATTTTTGGTCGAAAAGTTTGTCACGGACAGCCGTAGAAATAGAGCGCGAAAATGGCGTTTTTTGTTGCTCGTGCCGAGATTTGCATGGGGTAATTTTGCGATAAAGGGTGTTTTGTGTTGCGATATACCCTTTATCGCAATGCGATTAAGCGTTAATCGCGTCATGATAAAGGGTATATCGCAACGCGATAAAGGGTATTCTTTGATGAAAAGTATTTACTTTTCAGACTGAATAAAATCTTAAATTTTATAAACTTCTAATTATCAGCCGATTACAAAAAGTGCCGAAAATTCGCGTATTTCGGCCAAAATATTTTGAAGTTGAAAATAACGCCTGTTTTTTTATATACTTTGTCCGCTTTCTTCCGAGCGTCATCGCATCCCGGCCTGGATGTCAGTAGCCACACAACGGCAAGCGGTCAGAGAGCGTCCACCACGCGCCTGACGGCCAGAAACTTGCTGCCTGTCTCCATGTGGCTTTTGCGGGCCAGCCACCTCAGCAAGCGATAGGGCCAGCGATGGTGGTTCATGCGGCGCACGGCATAATAGAGGCCAGTGGTGTTGGCCAGGCCCACGACGAAGACCACGACAAACTGCGCGGTGACGCTACCGCCAAACAGATAGCACAGCAACCAGCAGAAGACATTGAGGGCGTTGAGCGAGATGACGGCGACGGTGGTGCCGATGTGGGAGAAGCCAAGTTCGATAAAGAGATGGTGGAGATGGCTGCGGTCGGGATGGAAGGGCGACACGCCTTTCAGGATGCGCCCGAACATGACGCGGAGAGCATCGAACACGGGCACGGAGAGCACGCTCAGCGCAAAGGCCACCACACCCATGCGCGGGTGGTTGTAGGCCGTGAGCGACGTGTTGTCGATCATGCGCATGCAGAAGATGCTCATCAGCATGCCAAGCATCAGCGTGCCGGAGTCGCCCACAAACATCTTGCTCTTGGCGCCAAACACGTTGTGGAAGAAGAATGGCACCAACGCCCCGGCAGCGAGAGAGGCCATGACGCCCATCGTGCCATCGTAGGAGGAGCAGAACACCACGCCGAAACACATGCAGGCGAAGATGCAAAGGCCACTCGACAGACCGTCGACACCATCGATGAGGTTGATCGAATTGATGATGCCCAGACAGGAGACGGAGCAAAGGGGCAGGCTCACCCACACGGGCAACTTGCCAATGCCAAACACTCCATGAAGGTCATTGATATTGGTCTTGTCCATATAGACGACAAACGCCACGAGAAAAAGTTCCACGATGAGGCGCGCCACCGGACTCAGGCCCACCATGTCGTCAAGCATGCCCACATACATCATCACCGTGAGCGTGATGACACAGGTGAAGAGGGCATAGGAATTGAAGAACACGCTGGTGGCTCCGGCACCCACCACGATGCCGAAAAACACGGCCAGACCGCCCATCACGGGGATGGGGCGCGACTGAAGCTTGCGCTTGTCGGGATTGTCAAACATGTTGCGGCTCGTGGCCATCTTCACGATCAAGGGATGGACAAGGGCCGTGAAAAACATTGCCATGAGGAAAGGAAGGATGACACCCAGGGTCCACAGCCTGGGGGTCATGTAGCCGAACATGCCATCCAGGGAAACCTGCAAATTGTGTATCAGATAATCTATCATACAGCAAGCACAAAAAGTGAATTTTCGCAAAGGTACGATTTTTTATTGAAACAGAGGGGATTACTCTTTGATTTTTCTTTACGCTGGCCAGCTTTGTAACAGCTTTGCAACACGAATGGTCGCAGTCGCGATGGCTCACAAACCCGAACAAAGTACGAATGAACGCAATATTTTACTTCTTTTTAACTTGCCGGAAGCTTTGCCTTTATCATAATCTTACTACATTTGCGCATTATGAAACACCTGACTATCCTTCTCTCCCTCCTCTGTTGCCAAACATGGGGACAACAGACGTTCTCTCTCGACGCGCGCCACGGGGGCAAGACCTTCGACGGCATCGGCATCGTCAACGGCGGTGGTGCCACAGCGGTGCTGCTCAAGGACTACGCGGAGCCTTGGCGCTCACAAATCCTCGACATGGTCTACCGACCGAAGTTTGGCGCCTCGGTCAGCGCCCTGCTCGCCGAGATTCCCGGCGACGGCAACTCCACGCAGGGCTCCATGCCCAGCCACAGCCACCACATGGGCGACCACAACTTCCACCGCGGATACATGTGGTGGGTAATGAGGGAGGCCAAGCAACGCAACCCGAAGCTGACGCTCGACGCCACCACATGGAGCACACCTGGATGGCTCGGCAACTACTGGACACACGAGACGGCCGACTACTACGTGACATGGATCGACGGGCTGCGACACACGCACGGACTGGAGCTCGACGCCGTGGGGTGCCACAACGAGAAGGGGGAGAGCCGCGACTTCGCCATCTACCTCCGCCACGCACTCAACCGAGGGGGATACGAAAGAGTGAAACTGCACGCCTTCGACAACTGGCCGAAAAAAAAGATGGACTTTGTGGAGACGCTGCCCAAAGACACGGCGCTCGCCAACGCCATTGACATCGTCAGCGCACACACCTTTGGCGCCATTCCCGTGACGACCAGGCAGCGGCACATTGCCGACTCGCTGGGCAAACCCATCTGGAACACCGAGGACCATATCTACAAAAGGGGCTTCGACTGCCTCATCAGCATCGTCGAGTGTTTCAACCGCAACTACATCGAGAGTGGCGCCACAAAGGTGGTCAACTGGTATGACATCGGCGGTGTCTATCCCATGGAGCCCTACAGCGAGGAACCGCCCATGCTCCTGGCGCGCGAGCCCTGGAGCGGACACTACAGCCTGCGCGACAACCTGTGGGGGTATGCCCACTACGGACAGTTCACGGAGGTGGGGTGGCGATACCTCGACGACGGATGCGCCAAGCTGGACAGGGGCGGCACACTCGTGACTCTGATGTCACCGGACAAGAAAGACTACAGCGTCATCCTCGAGACCAAGGAAGCCAGGGGTGCACAGATCCTCAGGTTCAAGCTCAAGGGAGGAATGCCACAAAAGCGCCTCTGCGTGTGGCGTAGCACAGCCGACAACGAGTTTGAGCGACTGCACGACATCACGCCACGCGACGGGCGGTTTGCCCTGACAGTGGTCCCTGGTGCCGTCTACTCCATCTCCACCACCAGCGGACAGCAGAAAGGATCGTTTGACAACGTGCCTGCCAGTCAACCTTTCCCCCTACCCTACTCGGACAACTTCGACCAATACGGGCAACCGGCCAAATGGGGATACCTGCCCCACTACACGGCCGACATCATCGGCTGTTTCGAACTGGCGGAGCGGCCCTCACACGATGGCCAGTGCCTACGCCAGGTCGTGGGACAGGCGGCCAACAGCTGGGCACCCGACTGGAACTACTACACCATCCTGGGCGACTCCGCCTGGACGGACTATGAGGTGAGTGCCGACCTGTGGCTCAACCCCGGCGACGAGGGCGGACTGATGGGACGCGTCTGCAACGTGGGCACCGGCTATGGCATCACGCCAAAGGGCTACTACATGAAGGTGGGGGCTGATGGCTGGTGCCAGCTCGTCATCACGCGCGGACAAGGGCGCAACGCCCCGGAGGGTGACGCGGAGCAACAGGCGTTGCTCAAGAAACTGAAGATGGGACAGGGCGGTGAGACGGTGCTCGACAGTGTGCGCCTCAGCCAGCCGACCACCTCTCGCTGGACGAAGCTTGCGCTCCGCTTTGAGGGCGACAGCATCACTGGCTATGCCGACGGGAAACCGCTGCTACACGCCACCATCGGTCTCTATCCCAAGGGCATGGCGGGTATGATTGCCATGAAGCAGGGGAAGCGGGTCAGCACGCCCTACTATGACAACCTGTCGATACGTCCTGTAGGCCGGTCAAAGGCCAACAGCACACCGGCAGGCAACCATGCCCAGCCGCTCTACATCATCAAATAAAGGGGGAAAACAGAAGTGCCAAGCCCCCACGGCTTGGCCTGCATCATGGGCCTGCTTGACCCATGATGCCTACTTTTTTTGTGCATCACGCCAGTGATGTCTGCTCACAAGCCACGCTCCGCCCAGTCGCCACGATCAAGCTGACGATAACTGATGGCCTCGGAGATGTGCTCGGGCCGGATGGCAGGCTCGGCGGCAAGGTCGGCGATGGTGCGCGCTACCTTCAGGATGCGCGAATAGGCACGCGCCGAAAGCGACAACCGATCCATGGCCATGCGCAACAGCTCAAGACCTGCCTCGTCGGGCTCGGCATACTGATGGATCAGGCGCTCGGTCATCTGCGCGTTGCAATGGATGCCCGGCACGTCACGGAAACGCTCGGTCTGCAACGCACGCGCAGCGATGACGCGCTCGCGAATCTTGGCCGACGGCTCGCCTGGCTCGGCCTTCGACAGCTCCTTGAAGGGCAGGGCGGCAATCTCACATTGTATGTCGATGCGGTCCATCATCGGGCCACTAATCTTGTTCAAGTATTTTTGTATCTGCCCCGGCGTGCACACGCAGTGATGTGTGGGGTCGCCATAATAGCCGCAGGGACAGGGGTTCATCGAGGCGACAAACATGAACGAGCAGGGATAGGTCACCGTGTACTTGGCCCGGCTGATGGTGATCTGCCGGTCTTCCAGCGGTTGGCGCAACACCTCCAGGGTGTGCTTGTTGAACTCGGGCAGCTCATCGCAGAACAGCACTCCGTTGTGAGCCAGGCTGATGGCACCCGGCATGGGATTGTTGCCACCGCCGACCAGCGCCACTTCGGAGATGGTGTGGTGGGGAGCGCGGAAGGGTCGTTGCGAGATGAGCGTGGAGCCTGTCTTCAGCAGGCCTGCCACCGAGTGGATCTGGGTGGTCTCGAGACTCTCCGAGAGGGTCAGGGGTGGCAAGATGGAGGGCAAGCGCTTGGCCATCATGCTCTTGCCTGAGCCCGGCGGACCGATCATGATGAGATTGTGGCCGCCCGCAGCGGCCACCTCCAGGGCGCGCTTCACATTCTCCTGCCCGCGGACATCCGAGAAGTCGAGGTCGAAGTTGTATTGCTGTTCGTAGAATTCCTTGCGTGTGTCGACGACGGTGGGCTCAAATTGCTCCTCGCCCGACAGCAACTTGATGACATCCGTCATTGTCTCCATGCCATAGACCTCGAGGTTGTTGACAATGGCAGCCTCGCGCACGTTCTGCTTAGGCACAATCAGCCCGCGATAATGTTCCGCGCGTGCCTTGATGGCAATGGGCAAGACACCTTTGGCCGGCTGCAACTGTCCGTCAAGGCTGAGCTCGCCCACCATCATGAACTCGCCCACATGCGGCACATGTATCTGCCCATCAGAGGCCAGGATGGCGATGGCCAACGGCAAATCGAAGTTGCTGCCCTCCTTGCGGAGGTCAGCCGGAGCCATGTTGACCGTCACATCGGCACGGGGAAAGAGGAACCCGGTGTTTTGCAAGGCGGCGGCAATGCGGTCGCGCCCCTCGCGCACCGCCTCGTCACCCAGTCCGGTGAGATGATACAATATGCCCTTGGCGATGCTCACCTCAATGGTGACGGGAGTGACGTCAAGGCCATTGACGGCTGCACTGTAAGTCTTGACAAGCATGAAAAAGGGGGTAGGTAGATGAAATGTGAAATCAGAGGTTTTGCTCGATGCGCTGCACGAGATCGCCTGTTGACAGGCCACGCGCTATGACACGCCCGTCCTTCAGCAGCAGGTTGCCCGGCACGGTGAGCAGGCCCAACTTCCGGATGACATCGCCCTCAAACATGTGGCCGTCGCAAACCACTGGCCACGTGATGGTGTCGATCTGGAGCGAATTGGAACATTCGTTCTTGCTGGCGTCCACGGAGAGCGTGGCCACCTGGAAGCGTCCTCCCTTCTGGCGGCGCAACGCCTTGAGACGGCGAAGCTGGTCCAGGCTGTCGTAGTTCCACGACGCATAGACCGTGATGACGGCCAATCCTCGCATGAGCTGGGCCGATGACACGGTGGCACCATGCACATCGGTGGCGGTGAACGCGGGCAACGTGGCACCCACGCCACATGTGGTGACGAGGCGGAGCGACTTGTCGAGGCGGGCCAAGTCGCCGTTGCGCTCTTGTTTGGGCAGCAAGAGGCGGGTCAGGCGCAAGGCTTCGGAATAGTCGGGTTGGGAAGTGGCGACAAAACAATCCTTGACAAGATAAGCGCTGACGCGCGATGTGGGGTTGTCCTCCACAAACCGGACAGCGAGTTTTTGCCTCTCGGGTGGCGACGCATTGGCCACCTGCCGGCGAAAAGCTGTCATCAGTTCGTTGTCCTTGGTCCCCTTCACCTCCATTTCCTTGAGGTGCGAGGCGTCGCCCTTAATGGAAACGGTCTTCCCCGGCTCCGCGAAAATAGGCTGTCGCGAGAAGTTGGGGAAGACCAGAATGAGCGTGGTGGGCGCGTCGCATGCCATCTCATAGGCAAAGCGACCACCCTCCACTTTGATCGTGTCGATGCCACTCACCGCTCCATCCTCGCTATAGAGATAAAACTCACCTTGGTTCAAGTGAAGGAAACGTCCTTCAAACTTGAAGTGCTTGCTGTCCGTGCCACACGACACGAGCAGCAACGAGAGCAGTGCGAGGAGGAAGAGGTGCTTGCGCATACTTATTTCTTCAGATTAGCAAACTCCAGGTCGTTGTTGGCATACGCCTGCAATGCCGCATTCTTCTTGATGGCACTGTCGAGATAGTCCTGGGCAGCGGCTGTGTTGCCCTGACGATTCTGCACGATGGCCATGAGATAGTCGGCCGTGGCATCGGGATTCTTCATCTCCTTGAGCGTGGCGACGGCGGCGGCATAGTCCTTGTTCAGGATCTGGGCCAGTGCGGCGCTGTTCGACTTGCTGCCCTCGAAGTTCTTGACGGCAGTGGCATAGTTGCCCTTGGCGATGTTGAGATTGCCCAGCACCTCATTGAAGCCGTTGGCACCAATGGCTTTCGACAGGTTGTTCTCGGCCTCGGCCACACGACCATTGTGCAGGTCGATGAGCGCCAGGTTGGCATAGCCCTCGGGAGCCTTCTTGTTCTTGGCGAAAGCCTGCTGCACATACTGCTTGGCAGTGTTCTCGTCGCCCTTGTTGAATGCCATCACGGCGAGGTTGTTGAAAGCGCGGTAGTCCTTGTCATAGAGTTCGGCAGCCTTCTTGTAGATGGCTTCCTTCTCATTGGCGTCGTTGGTCAGCGTGGCAGCGTAGAGCAACTCATCGGGTGAGAGCTTGGTGGCGTCAGCCTTATACTGCTCCTTGATCTGCTCATCGGAGCGGCCCACTGTCTCGTAATTGATGATGAGGCGGCTGCGGCGAAGCTCCGGCAGGATGCCGTCGGCCAGCTCGCGGAAGCCCTCGCTCATGTTGCGTATCTGCTGCTCGCGCTCAGCGGGGTCCTTATACATCTCAAGCACCCGCAGGATGACATCCTTGTCCTGGATGTTGCTGGCCTGCACGAGGCGCTTGAAGCCGTCCCAGTCCTGGGCGGTGTAGTGGGCGTCGACACTGGCGTCGCCCAGCTTGGCGGCCTTCAGCTGCTTGTCCACATAAGCCTGGCTGGCGGTCTGACGCTTGCCGGCGAGCTTGTCGTTGAACGAGAAGCCACCCTCAGGAGAGGCATAGGCTGCCACCTCCACGTTCTTCAGGTTGAGGCCCTCGCGGTCGGCGTTGATTTTCTTGAGCATGTCGACAAACTCCTTGACCGAGCCGTTCTTCAGCTCGCTCTTGCGGAGGTTGGCCTGGTTGACGAGGAACTTGATGTTGGCCTCGGTCTTCTGTGCCCGGACGCGCTGGAAAGAGTCTGTGGCAATGCATCCGCCAGCCTGTGTCAGTGCTTCCTTGTAGAGCTCCGACGTGGCGAGCACACCCGTAGCAACCTTCACGGCAGGCACGTCCACCTTCTTCTTGCCCAGGCGGGCGTCGAAGGTGAGATACATGTCACTCTTCTGCATCTCCGGCACATAGCCGAAGGCGGTCTTCATCGTGTAGCGGCCACCCATCTTGTAAGAGATGGTCTGGTCATTGCCCATGACACGCTCACCCTGGAACGTGGCACTCTGTCCCTTGGCCACCTTGCCATCAGCGTAACGCAGCTCGGGCGTGACAGTGACAACAGCCTTGGGCTTCATATACTTCACGGGGAACACGCCATTGACCGTGGCGGGCACCTGGCCACCCACAGCCTCCAACGGATTGGGGTCGACAGTGAAGTTATCGGCCGACAAAGGGCCTAACTTGGAGCATGACGAAAATGCTATCAGTGAAAATAAGGATAAAGAAAGAATAGGATAGGTACGCATAATACTAGAGAATTACAAAAAAGTGCCGCGAGCGGGACTCGAACCCGCACAGCCATTACTGGCCAAGGGATTTTAAGTCCCTCGTGTCTACCAATTCCACCATTGCGGCAGGCAAGTGCCATTAAAAAAAGAACGGAGCGGCAAACGGGATTCGAACCCGCGACCTCGACCTTGGCAAGGTCGCGCTCTACCAACTGAGCTATTGCCGCAAAACCACTTATGCAAAGGTAAGGTTAAATATCCGAAAAGCCAAGAAAATTAATTGTTTTTTTGTTTTTCCCCGACTTATTTTCCTTTTGGCATCCATAAAGTTGTTCACGCGGTCTAGTCAACAATGCAACAAGTATTGCGTCACCTGACGATTCAATGGCGCAGCAAATGGATGTAACAACGACGAAGCATTGGCACAGGAAGGGAACAACAAGAGGACAGGAGGGAACAACAAGAGGACAGAAAGGAACAGAAGGAAGGCCTATAAGGAGACGGAAAGGGAACAACAAGGGTGCAGCAAGAAGCGCGCAATGAGCATTAGTTCCCTATCTGTACGCTGACGCCCTCCACATAAGTGACATTATAGAGAAGCAGGCTATGGCCATCGGCCCCACCGAGAATGTTGCCAGTCTCCAGTGAATAGGTGCGTTGACAGGAAGGACATTTCACCTGGGTAGCGTTGTCCGTCCAGCGCAGAAGATACTTGGTGCTGTAACTCGCCGTGCAGTTAGGGCACATGGCATCCCACGCCACACGCCCGTTGAAGTTGGTGCGTCCGAGGAGCACCGAGCCCATCGAGCCGCCAGCCCCCATGTAGATGCCACTTTCGAAGACGTAGTTCTCGAGGTCATTGGTAAGGCGATTGCTCTCCGTGCGTCCCTGCCGGTCAACCACGTTGACCACATAAGCGCCGCCTCCACCCTGCAATCCCACGCTGATACGCACGAAATCACTGTAGCCCGACAGCGCGCGGATGACCATGCTGGTGGGGTGCCATTGGGTGTAAAACACGAAACGGCACGGATACTTGCGGCTGATGGGGTCGTCGGCACAACCTGCCAACAACGACACGAGTGACACAAGCAACACTAAAAGACACGACAGTTTCTTCATCTTCTACCCATTCTTCTATCAAGGTGGTTCATTCGTTTCCTCCGCAATGCCAGCACTGCTTCCGACAAGTTGCGTGTGCACCTGTCAAGCCACAACAGGGGGGGCAAGCAGCAACAACAAGCTTGCGCGCCCCTTGAGCTACAAGGGCCTGTCACTCGAGAAGGCGAGCCTCGGCCTGACGCACACGATCGAAGCCAAACTCGCTGATCGTCTGGTTCATCAAGGCCTCAATCTTGTCATTGCACAAGTTGCCGATGGAACCCTCATGGGTGTGGTGGATGTGATGGTCGGCACGGAAGGTGCCCTCCTCAATCTCCAGTCCCACCTTCTTATACGCATCGCGGAAGGGCATGCCCGACGCAGCAAGACGGTTGACCTCCTCGACAGAGAACATCGGGTCATACATCGGATTGTCGAGGATGTGCTCGTTGACCTCCATCTTATTGATGATGTAGGCGGTCATCTGCAGGCAGTCCTTGAGTTCACCGAAGGCCGGGAGGAACACCTCCTTGATGATCTGCAAGTCGCGGAAATAGCCCACGGGCAGATTGTTCATGATGAGCATGATCTGCTGGGGCAGGCTCTGCAACTTGTTGCTCTTGGCCCTTATGAGCTCAAAGACATCAGGGTTCTTCTTGTGGGGCATGATGCTCGAGCCCGTGGTGCACTCCTTTGGCAACTTGACAAACTGGAAGTTCTGGCTGTTGAACAGGCAAGCGTCATAAGCGAGCTTGGCCAGCGTGCCCGCCACGGTAGCCATGGCGAAGGCCACATTGCGCTCCATCTTGCCACGTCCCATCTGCGCATAGACCACATTGTAGTCCATCGAGTCAAATCCGAGAAGCTCCGTTGTCATCGTGCGGTTGAGCGGGAACGAAGAACCGTATCCCGCGGCTGACCCCAATGGGTTTCGGTTGGTCATGCGGTAGGCCGCCTGCAGGTAGAGCATGTCATCGGCAAGGCTCTCGGCATAGGCTCCGAACCACAAGCCGAAGCTTGACGGCATGGCAATCTGCAGATGGGTGTAGCCGGGCATAAGCACGTCCTTCATCTGGTTGCTCTTCTGGATGAGCTCATCGAAGAGCACCTTCACACCCTCGACCACATCCATCAGCTCATGTCGCGTGAAGAGCTTGAGGTCCACGAGCACTTGGTCGTTGCGCGAGCGCCCGCTGTGAATCTTCTTACCCATGTCACCCAACTTACGCGTGAGCATGAGTTCCACTTGCGAGTGGACATCCTCCACACCGTCCTCGATGACAAACTGGCCGTTCTCACAGGTGCGGTAGATAGCCTTCAGTTCGGCCAGCAACTGCGTTAGCTCGTCTTTCTCCAACAGACCGATGCTCTCAAGCATGGTGATGTGAGCCATGGATCCCAAGACGTCATATTTGGCCAAGTAGAGGTCCATCTCGCGGTCACGTCCTACGGTGAAGCGCTCTATCTCCTTGTTGACCTCAAAATTCTTCTCCCAAAGTTTATTGGACATAATCGATATGGTTGCGTGATGTGCAGTCAGCCAAGTGCGCCCGCACCTGACCGACTGCATGAATTCTTAATATTTGATCATCTGCAAGGCATCGGCAATTCTCTCGATGCCCTCCTGCAGCGGTTTCTTCACCATGCCGCCCACAAAGGGGTTGACATCCGCCTTGATGGTGAGCTTCATCTTGCTGGTGGCATCGGTGACAGGCAGGATCTGTATCCAAAAGTTGAAAGGCAAGGGACTTTCCTGGCTCTCAAACTTGATTTCCTTTGGCTCCTCACGTCCCACGACGACAAGTTTGACACTTCCCATCTGTGTGGATATGGAGATGCTGTCGCTATCAAACGTCAGGTCCTTCACCTTGTCCTCGGGCATCATGCCCTTCACCTTCTCCACATTGCTGAGGTCGCTCAGCATGTCGTAGACAGCCTGTTGAGGATAAGCGATCTGTCGGATTGAGCTTTCTATCTTCATTATATGTATGTGACGTTGTTCAATATGTATATGTGCAGCTGTTGCTCATGGTGTGCTTCTCAAGCGCCGCCACGAAAACAGGAATGCAGAAGCGCATCACCGGGCTGCGCCTGTGGGAGCCTGCCATGCGGCTGGATCCTTGCGCCACTCCTTGAGCACCTCTATGTCTTCCTTCGACACATATCCCGTCTCGGCTGCAATCTCGATGGTGTGCTCGTAGTCACCCAATGTGACGAGCTTCACACCAGCCTTCTCAAACGCCTCCTCGGCCACGGGGAAGCCATAGGTGTAGCTGGCCACCATGCCAACCACCTCAAAGCCGGCCACCCGCAAGGCCTCGACAGCCTTGAGCGAACTGCTTCCCGTTGAGATGAGGTCCTCGACGACCACCACCTTGGCCCCTTCGGGCAGGCGTCCCTCAATCTGGTTCTTCGTGCCGTGGTCCTTCGGCTTGGGTCTGACATAGGCATAAGGCAACTGCAGTTCGTCGGCCACCAGCGCCCCCTGGGCGATGGCACCCGTAGCCACACCTGCCACGGCCGTAGCCTCCGGGAAATGTTCCATTATGGCATGGCAAAGCTCCAGCTTCACGAAGGAGCGCACGTCGGGATACGACAGGGCGATGCGGTTGTCAGTATAGATAGGTGAATGCCATCCCGAGGCCCAAGTGAAAGGATTGGCGGGCTGCAACTTGATGGCTTTGATGCGCAGTAACTTCTCTGCGAATGCGTGTTTCAGATGACTCATAATCGTATTGGTTTTTATTCAGTGCAAAGATAATGCACACAGGGGCAATCATCATGTACACAGGGGCAACCATCATGCACACAGGAGCAACTATCATGCGTACGGACGCAGTGGTCATGCGAGCGGACACAATAGAAGTTTGCTTCCTATTGCCTCGTGCCACTTATCTGTTGCAAAGATACTGGAAAAAGGTGACAATCACAAAGGAATTTGGTGTTTTGTGCCCCCGGCTTGCCCCTGGGGCCATTTGCCAGCCTATTTGCGATAGTTATCGAGCGCCTTGTCGAGGAAGTCGAGATATGCCTTCACGTCCTCCTTGAAAGAGTAAGCGCCGGTGAGCGGGTTGCCGTCGTTGTCGACCGCCACATAGAACGGTTGCGTGTTGGAGCCGAACTTATGGCTCTGCAACCAGCTCCACTTGGCACCCACGGTGCGCAGTGTGCGCTTCTGTCCGCTGTCGTCAGTGATCTCGATGGGCTCGGCAAGTGGTGTCTTGTCGTCCACAAAGAGAGAGATGAGCACGAAGTCGTTCTCCAGTTTGCCGGCCACCTGCGGATCGGTCCACACCGATGCCTCCATCTTGCGGCAATTGACGCAACCGAAGCCTGTGAAGTCGAGCAGCACCGGCTTGCCTTGCGCCTTGGCTGCCGCCATGCCCTCTTCATAATTGGTGTATTTGGCCTCGACCACCTTCGTGTTGAGGTTGAAGTCCTGCGTGCTGATGGGCGGAGCGAAAGCCGACACGGCCTTGCAGGGAGCCCCCCACAAGCCCGGCACCATGTAGATGGCAAAGGCTATCGAGCAGAGGCCCAGCATGATGGCGGGCACAGGCATGGGCTTGTTCATGTCACCGCCGATGGTGTCCTGCTGAAACTTGAGCCATCCCACGAGATAGCAGCCCATGGCCAGGAAAATGACGATCCAGAGTGCGAGGAACGTCTCGCGGTCGAGGATGTGCCATCCGTAAGCCAGGTCAGCCACACTCAGGAACTTGAGCGAGAAGGCCAGCTCCACGAAGCCGAGCACCACCTTGATCTGGTCCATCCAGGCCCCGCTGCGCGGACTCTTCTTCATCAGCGACGGGAACATGGCAAAGAGTGAGAACGGCACGGCCAGCGCCAGTGCGAAGCCAAACATGCCGACGGCCGGTGCCACCCAGTCGCCCGACGTCACCGTCTGCACCAAGAGCAGACCGATGATGGGCGCTGTGCATGAGAACGAGACCAGCACCAGCGTGAACGCCATGAGGAAGATGGACACAAAGCCACTCGTGTTGGTGGCCTTCGTGTCAACCTTGTTGGCCCAGCTGTCGGGCAGCTTGATCTCAAACCACCCGAAGAAGCTCATGGCGAAGACCACAAGCAGGAGGAAGAGGAACACGTTGAACACGGCATTGGTGGCCAGCGAGTTGAGCGTGCTGGGGCCAAAGACGGCCGTCACACCGATGCCGAGCAACAGGAAGATGACGATGATCGACACCCCGTAGAGCACAGCATCACGCTGTCCGCGCCGCTTGTCGTCCTTGGCACGCTTGAGGAAGAAGCTCACCGTCATGGGTATGATGGGCCAGATGCAAGGCATGACAAGCGCCAGCAGTCCGCCGACGATGCCCATGAGGAAGATGTACCACAGCGACATGTTGGCGATGTCGCTGCCACCCGTCATCTGTTGCAGTTGCTTGACGACAGGCTTCCACAGCTGCGCCTCGTCGATGCCCGTGGTGTCGACCACCTGCGCCACAGCGGCCGTCGAGTCGGCAGCCGGCGTCAGCAGCGCCGTGTCGGCAGCAGGCTGGGCAGCCTGAGGCGCAAGGGCAGCCGCGTCAGCCGCAGCGTCCGCCTTCTTGTCGGCAGCCACCGCCGGGCTCTTGCCCGAACTCTTGAATGCAGCCTCCGAGGGGGGCATGCAGTTCTGCTCGTTGCATGCGCCATACTCGAGGTAAGCGTCAATGGTATAGTTAGGCTTGGTGAACCGCACCTTCTGCACAAACTGCGCGCTGCCCTCAAAGTAACGCAAGTTCATCTCGAAGAGCTTGTCATAATTGCTGATCTCATGTCCACGGGGAGTGAGCTTGCCGACCAGTTCCACGCCATCGAGCTTGTTGACATTGAACGAGGCCGACGTTGGGCCGTTGTCTCCGAGGCCTGTGGAATAGACATGCCATCCCTTCTCGATCTTGCCCGAGAAGACGATCTCGGCCTCCGCCGAGCCATTGGTCTTCAGCTGCGTGCTGAACTTCACGGGGTTTACCATCTGGGCCTGCGCCAACAAGGTGACAAGCGCCAGTAAGGTGAAAGCGAATATTTTCTTCATCTGATGGTGTTAAATTTGACAAATTATCATGCAAAGTTACGCAAAATAATAAACCCACTCGCTTTTCCCGCTCGCATCCGAAAGATTATTAAGGATTTTTCACTATCTCCGCCTGTACAGCCTGATGACACGTCCGTCATAGCATGTGGTACTTCCGAGCACCGCCGCGTCAGGCATTTCGGGCGCTTTCACGCCATCACCTACGGTGAAGGGCGCCGTCTCGACGCGTATCTCATCCCAGAGGTCAGCGTCGATGAAAGCCTGCAGCGTCGTGGGGCCACCCTCCACGATGAGGCTCTGTCGCTTGTGTTCGGAGAGATGAGCCAGCGCTGACGGGATGTCCGCAAAGGGCAAGAATCCCTCCGGCACCCGTTCGGGATGCCTCGTGAGCACCAGTCGCTCGGGCGACGGGCCGCTCCACTCCCTGACATCGAGACGCGGATGGTCGGCCTCGAGCGTGCCCCGTCCGACAAGGATGGCATCGGCTTGGGCACGGAGCCTATGCACCAGCATCTGCGTGAAGGGCGAGGAGAGGCGTAAGGGCGCAGAGGCTTGGCCCTGCGGCTGCTGCATCCCGTTCTCCCGCTGCGGCACAGAAAGACAGCGCTGTGCCTTATAACCCACGATATGGTTGGCCGTCTCCGCCCACTTGAGCAAGATGAAAGGCCGGTGGCGCTCGTTCACGGTCATGAAAGCACGGTTGGAAGCCATACACTCGTCGCGCAGCACCCCCACGGTGACGTCGATGCCCGCCTGTCGCATGCGTTCGATGCCCCGTCCCTGCACCTGTGCAAAGGGATCGGCGCATCCGCAGACGCAACGCCTGACGCCCTTGCGGATGATGAGGTCACAACAGGGCGGCGTGTGCCCCCAGTGGGAGCACGGCTCCAAGGACACATAGATGGTGGCACCGGTCAGCAAGGCCTCATCCGCCGGCCTCACCGAGGCGAAGGCGTTGACCTCCGCGTGCGGTCCGCCATAGGCCGACGTGAAGCCCTCGCCGATGATCCGTCCGTCGGCCGCCACGATGACGGCCCCCACCGAAGGGTTGGGCTTGGCGGTCAAGCGTCCGCCGCGCGCTATCTGCAGGCAGCGCCGCATGTAAGATTCGTCTATTTGTTGTTGGGTCATGGTGATGGATGATAAATGTGGAGGCAAAGGTAATGAATAATTGGGAAAAGACCATAAAAAGCTCCCCAAGACACACATGCGTCTTGGGGAGCTTTTTTTTATTTATAAGGTCAGCGGCTGTTCCGCCGACCCTATTTTATCGATAAGTGTCCGATCGAAGACCGATTACTTCATCATGACCTTCTTGGCCTTGCCGTTCTCGACAACGATGTAGAGACCGGGCTTAGCCATCTTGGCGACACGCTGTCCGTTGATGGTGTAGATAGCGTCAGCCTTCAGGGCGGCGTTGGTCTTGATCTCAGTCACACCGGTGATAGGACCGTTCCAACCGTTGTTGTCGCCAGCCTTGAGGAGCTTCAGACCCCAGTCGACAACTGAGAACCAGTTGCCCTCGAAGGCCTTCGGAGTGCGGAGCGAGTCAGTGGTCATACCGATGGTGAGCTCGTGGTTGATGACCTCGGCAGTCCAAGTCTGCTTCTGCCAGCCGTAGCCTTGGCCATTGTTGGCAGCGTAGATGGCACCCATTTCGGTATTGTTAGGATCAGCGTTGTAAGCACGCGTAGCCTCCTCCCACAGCGGGCCGAACTTGTCGGCAGCCACGATGATAGAGTCAGAGCCGTCAGCGGCAGTGTTACCACCGATGCCGAAGTCGTTGTGCGTGTAGTTGAAGTAGTTCACAGGAATCTCTTGCCATGTGGTGTCAGCCTTGTTCTCGCCATTGGCAGAGAAGACGAAAGCGCCAGCTGCAGGAGTACGTGTGTAGACAGAGACCTCGTAGGTACCGTTGGGCAGACCCTCGACCTTCTGGTCAGCGTAGTAGTTGAGCGCACCCTTCGTGCTGTTGTAAGAGTCGAAGTAGCGGTGGCTTGTCTGACGGTTGTCATAGTACTGTCCACTTGCCGTGTTGGTGTTGCCGTTACCCTTGTTGATGTTCCAGCCAGTCTCGGCAGCAGCATCGGGGTTCTGGATGTTACCCGTGTAGTCGGTAGCGTTCGGGTTCTTCTCGTAAGCCTCCTGGGCCTCAGCCTTGGAGATGGCAGCGTTGAGCTGAGCGACGAGAGCGTTGACAGTGTTGGCGTTCTGGATGGTGTCGCCGAGTGTGAGCACCTCAACCTGCTTGGCGATCGTGTTGGCGAGAGCCTCCTTGGCGGTGGCAGAAGTCAGGCTGTTAGAGACCGAGTCAACGTTGTGGGCAGCGTTGTAGTATGTCTCCACGTAGCGCTTCAGCTCGCTGATCTTGCCGTCGACCTTCTTGTAGGTAGCGGTGTCAGAAGCGAGGTAGCTGTTGGTCTTCTCCCAAGCGTAAGCAGCGATGTTGTGAACAGGAGCATAAGAGCTCTCGTCAGCGATCTTGGCAGCGACCGTCGGGATGGTCTTACCCTCAGCCATGACCTCCGTGTACTTAGCCTCAGAAGCCTTGCCCAGAGCGATACCGCCGTTGAGGACATAGATGTCCTTCGAGGTGTTGTAAGCGTTGATGCTGTCCTGTACGGAAGCCTTGTCGCCAGCGTAGTGCATGCCGGCCACGAGTGCTGTAGCGTCCTGCTCCTTCTTGGCGATAGCAGCAGCGATCTGCTCGTCAGTAGCCTTGCCCAGGTAGTTGAGCTTGAAGTTGGTAGCGCAGAACCAGCCACTCTGGTTGCCGTTGGCACCAGTGCCGGCAGCGCCGATGGTGAGCTTGCCGTCGAAGACGAGCACCTTGCCGGAAGTCAGTGTGGTCCATGTGCCGTCGTTGGTATCCGTCCAGTTGCCAGAGGTCAGAGCCTCAGAGTTAGACTCCTCGAGAGCGCTCTTGGCGAAGACGTGCTGGTCGGTCACATAGTCAGCCTGTGTGATGAGGTCGCCAGAGACCGAGTAGTAGCCGTTGGGCAGACCCTCGATGTCCTGGTTGACGCTGATCTCAGCGAAGTTGGTGCCCCATGCGTTCCAGCAAGAACGTCCCTGTGCGAAGTTGAGACGCTGGTCACCTGCGGTGAACGAGCCCTTGTACCAGCCCGTAGAGGTGAAGTCAGCGTTGCCGCTGCCGGCAGTGTAGTTGGCAGAGCCGTCCTCCTTGGTAGCGTTGGGATAGGTGCAAGAGCCGTCAGCGTTGACCGTGGGCTCCAGACCGTCCTTGATGAACCAAGGATTCTGTGTGTAGTAAGTGAAGTCAGCGGGATCGGCCTCTGTGGCCTCCTTGCTGGCGAGGTAGTTCTTGATGGCAGCGTCGAGCGCAGCGATCTGAGCCTCGATGTCAGTGGTGGTACCATTGGTGATGGCCTCCTCTGCAGCGTTGATGGCCTCGTCGAGGGCGTCCTTTCCGGGATAATCGTTCTCGCGCATTGCCGTAGCCTTCTTCTCGAGCGCCTGCACTTTATTAATATTGTCGAGCACAGCCTTGAAACGAGCCACAGCGGCAGCAGCGGCATCGTAGCCAGCCTGGAGAGCCTCGACATCGGTCTCACCCTGAGCATCCATGGCAGCGCCCTTGGCGTCCTCGATCTCAGACACGACACCCTGGTAATCGGTCAGCTGACCCTCGTACTCATCCATCTCGCTGAGGAGCACGTCGATGTCGCTGGCGATGATTTCCTCGCGTGTCACATCGGCAGTCTTCACGAGACGGATGTCATCGATGACAACGTAGGGGTTGGAGGCAGAACCGCCGTTTGACTTGAAGCCGAAGGTGATGTTGAGCGAATCGGTAGCAGTGATATCGATGGTGTGCTTGGTCCACTCTTGAGCGTTGAAGCCCTCAGCGTCCTGCACCGTGTCGCGGCGGCAGATCACCTGCGTGAGGTTCTTCACGCCCGTGTTGCTCTTACTTTTCTCATAGTTAAGGTTGTAGACCCAATAAGACAAGGTGTACTTACCCACGGGCACATGCACGTTCTGTGAGTAAGTGGCCCATCCGCCCCATCCGGCGCGCAGATAGAGGAATCCCTTGTTGTCGTCACCCTGAGCCTCATCGGGCTTGGTAGCGGGGGGAACGAGCGAGCCGTCGCTATCATCAGAGATTGGCACAGCCTTCTCGGCGAGGCCATAGGGAGCCGTTCCGAAGTAGGTCCACTCAGCCAACTTGTTGCCGTTGCCATTGGCAGCGGTCCAACCCTTCACGTGGCCGAAGAAACCGTTCCAGCCAAACTCCAGGCCGTCCGTACGCTTCTTGGAGCTGATGCCACCCCATCCGTAACCGGAGCCATCGGCAGCGAGCCAAGCCTGGGTGCGGGTGGAAAGATTAGTTGACTTGTCAACGATGGGCTTCGTAGAACCGTCGAGGTTCCACGTCAGGTCCTCGTCGAAACCAGCGTTGACGATGTACTTGGTGCAGTCGTCGCCAACCTGATCTTGCGCGAATGCCGGTGCGGCCAGCACTGTTGCAAGCGAGAGCAGTAATACTTTTCTCATGTTAGTGAATAAATAATGAATAATTAGAAGATTGTAATTTTACCTATTTTTAATTTGCTGTTGTAGTAATACGTAAGTCGTTGGCAAAGATACGTTTTTTTTCAGAGAGTGAGGAACAAAAAACGATAAAACAGGAGTAATTTTTGGTATTTTTAATATGTATGGCCGATAATCAGCACACGCACACTCATTTTTTCGTCACTCACTTGCGCCCGAAGTCGGCAGGGATGTCTCCCCATCGCCGCGTGTCCCACTGCAGGATGGGCACCTTGACGGAGTGGTTGCGCAACCACTGCTCGGCCCGCTGTATGACCTGGTAGAGCTGTTCGGTCTGTGCGTTGCGCACGAGCTTGGTGCGACACTGCTTCTTCTTCACCCAGAGGATGGCGTTGTAGGAGTCGGAGTAGAGCGTCTTGTCTGTGACGCCCTGCTTGTCCCAGAGGGCCAGCGCATGGACGATGGCCAGGAACTCGCCGATGTTGTTGGTGCCGTGCACAGGCCCGTAGTGAAACACCTGCTGTCCGGTGGCAAGGTCGATGCCCTGATACTCCATGGGACCCGGGTTTCCCGAGCAGGCGGCATCGACCGCCCAGGCGTTGGCCGTCACCTCGGGCGGCAGTTGCAACCGCGGGGCACCGGATGTGGCCTGCCCTGCCTTGGGGTGCGAGGCCGCCGGCTCCGCCGCGGTGTGTGTAGGATAAGATATGTCCATGTGGTGAAGGATGTCTTGGATTTGTCGGGCCACACGTCGGGGAGCCGTAGCCACCTCCTCTGGGGTTACGGCCGCCACGGTGTAGCCCATGGCATTGAGGTCGGCGCGGCGCCGGTCGTCGGCCACGGGTCGCTCTCCGCGGAAATGATACTTGCCCGCAAGCTCCACGATGAGGCGCCGGGCAGGACAGGCAAAGTCGGCGATGTACGGTCCGACGATGTGCTGTCGCACGAAACGGCACGACGGCGGCAGTGCCCTCAGGATGGTCCACAGGGCCCGCTCGTCGTCGGTCATGAAGAGCTTGTCCTCCCGTGCGCAGCGCTCCAGCCACTCGCGCGAGGGGTCGCCCGCCTCGCGGGCCACCTCGCGGGTACCCTCGGGCAGGCGTCTGTCGTCGTGTGGCATGGCTTACATGCGCTCGGGCACCTCAATGCCCAGCAGGCCCATGCCGTTGCGGAGCGTCTTGCCCACGTTGGCGGCGAGCTTCAGGCGGAAGGCCTTCTCGGCGTCGGTGTCGGCAGAGAGGATGCTGTAGTCGTGGTAGAACTGGTTGAAGAGCTTCGTCAGCTCATAGCAGTAGTTGGCGATGCCGGCGGGGTTGTAGTTCTCTCCGGCGTCACGCACGGCCACCTTGAAGGCATCGAGCTTCTGTATGACCTCCACCTCCTTGGCGTTGGGGGCGTAGGCGGCATCGGCCTTGAGAGCGTCGATGCCAGCGTCGTGCGCCTTGCGCTTGATGCTCTGTATGCGGGCATAGGTGTACTGGATGAAGGGGCCGGTGTTGCCGTTGAAGTCGATGGACTCGGCCGGGTTGAAGAGCATGTTCTTGCGTGCGTCGACCTTGAGGATGAAATACTTGAGTGCGCCCAGTCCGACGATGCGCGCCACCTCCTGCTTCTCGTCCTCGCTCATGTCGTGGAACTTGCCGAGCTCGTCGGAGGTCTGCCGCGCCTCGCCGATCATCTGCGCCACGAGGTCGTCGGCGTCGACCACCGTGCCCTCACGGCTCTTCATCTTGCCGTTGGGCAGGTTGACCATGCCGTAGGAGAAGTGCACGAGGTCCTTGCCCCACTTGAAGCCGAGCTTGTCGAGCAGGAGCGAGAGCACCTGGAAGTGGTAGTTCTGCTCATTGCCGACGACATAGATCATCTTGTCGATGGGGAAGTCGTTGAAACGCATCTCGGCGGTGCCGATGTCCTGGGTCATGTAGACCGACGTGCCGTCGGAGCGGATGAGGAGCTTCTCGTCGAGGCCGTCGGCGGTGAGGTCAGCCCACACGCTGCCATCCTCGCGCTTGTAGAAGAGGCCCTTCTCCAGGCCCTCCATGACCTTGCGCTTGCCCTCGAGGTAGGTGTTGCTCTCATAGTAGATCTTGTCGAAGCTGACGCCGAGTGCCTTGTAGGTCTCGTCGAAGCCGGCGTATACCCAGTTGTTCATCTTCGTCCAGAGGTCGCGTATCTCCTTGTCACCCTGCTCCCACTTGACGAGCATGCGGTGTGCCTCCTGTATGAGCGGCGACTCCTGCTTGGCCTTCTCCTCGGCCTTCTCCTCGTCCATGCCGTCGGCCACATACTGCGCCTTGAGCTGGGCCACCTCCTCACGGTAGTGCTTGTCGAAGAGCACGTAGAAGTCGCCGATGAGGTGGTCGCCCTTCTTGCCGGTCGACTCGGGTGTGCAGCCGTTTCCCCACTTGAGCCAGGCGAGCATCGACTTCATGATGTGAATGCCGCGGTCGTTGACGATGTTGGTCTTGACCACCTTGTTGCCGTTGGCCTCGAGGATCTTGGCAAGGCTCCATCCGAGGAGGTTGTTGCGCACGTGTCCGAGGTGGAGGGGCTTGTTGGTGTTGGGCGACGAGTACTCCACCATGACGAGCGGAGCGTCCTCGCCGGCCTGTGTCATGCCGTAGGCGGGGTCGGCGTCGATGGTGTCGAGCAGGTCCTGCCATGCCTCGGGGGCGATGACGAGGTTGAGGAAACCGCCGACAGCGTTGTAGCCAGCGACGGCCTTCGACAGGCGCACGAGGGCTTCGCCGAGCTCAGCGGCGGTGTCCTGGGGCTTCTTGTGCGACATCTTGAGGAAGGGGAAGACCACCAGCGTGAGGTTGCCCTCGAAACCGGGCTTGGTCTTCTGCAACTGGACCATCGACGGTGCGGCGTCGACGCCATAGAGCTCCTTGACGGCGGCCAAGGCCGCGGAGCTGATCTCTTGTTCTATATTCATCTGATGCTGTTTTTATTTTCCTATTTGGTGCAAAGTTACAAAAAACTGGGCGATTACGGGCGAAAGGTGTAACAAAATAACAAGAAAGGCTCAGAAGCATGTGGCTTTCATCGGTTTCGGGGATTGTCCGGCCGCTATGACGGGGTTATCATGGATGGAGTGTGATGAGAGCTGATATTGTTCTCCCACAGATCCGAATGCACATGACGCTCACGCAACGTCCTCGCACCCGTCATTGTGCCGAGGGCACAACAAAGAGTTGTCTCTGTTTAGGTCCGCTGCTTACCTCCCACTGGTACTAAAGTTGTTCCATGTTGTAAAGGTTGTATTTGTTGTCTTAAAAGGTGGGTTCTATAAATTAACTTTGTCAGAAAAACATAACCCCTACCGTGACTTGTTACCTAAAGGTGGTAATTTATAGAACCCACCTTAAATGTAATTGAGTTGAATGTAAACCCAGATAAACCCCATGTCTTTAGGGGAAGCCCTGTCGGGCTGGTGAGACAGGCGAGCCTTCGGGTCTTGTGAGCAGGAGCTCACGACCCACAGCCTCGCCTGTCTCCCCGCGGCTGCGCCGCCTTCCCCTAAGGCATGGCCATAAACCGCATAAACCGCTCACACGTAGACTGATACATATACACGGAACGGCAAACCTGTAATAAGTAACTTTGCACCACCAAATTTTCGTAAAGTAAACCCACCAAAAATAGTACAGCAACGGCCTGTAAGGCCAAAAGTACACAACCCAGGGCAAGCGAAGCGGCACCCTGGGTTGGTACGTCCGACGTTACTACGCCCTGCAAGGGCAAAAGTATTCATAATCAGCAAGATGCGCAATGATACTTTTGCCCCTACAGGGCGCCAGCTCACGCACAATCTCTAACCCAGGGCGCCGCTTCGCTTGCCCTGGGCTAAGTACTCACTGGGCTTTCAGCCCGTCAAGCGACAAAGTCGAACACAGACCGTCAAGCGACAAAGTCAAGCGCAGACCGTCAAGCGACAAAGTCAAGCGC
>ERZ808240.354-NODE-354-length-61543-cov-11.543212_pt1 | contig 61543 bp, 50 predicted proteins | sample MGYA00521084_ERZ808240 | MGnify/ENA primary metagenome ERZ808240 (study PRJEB31516, sample SAMN03275571) | gut metagenome | biome: mammalia-associated habitat; material: feces | host: Papio cynocephalus | place: Kenya | collected 2012-08-06 ...
CTTGCGCTCGGCAGAATCAAAGCTGGTGCTTTGCTTTTGCACTCGCTTTTTGCTATATTTGCGCTCTGCGTAGTATAAATTGCAAAAATATATAAAAAATATGACATTCAAAGAGTATAAGGGCCTTGATCTGGTGTCTGTGGGGAAGCAGACGCTGGAGCATTGGAAGTCGATGCATGCCTTTGAGAGATCTCTAGAACTTCGAGAAGGTGCACCTCAGTTTATTTTCTTTGAAGGACCACCTTCAGCCAACGGTATGCCGGGCATACACCACGTAATGGCTCGCTCCATCAAGGATGCCATATGCAGATACAAAACACAGACGGGCTACAAAGTAAACAGGCGTGCTGGCTGGGACACTCACGGGCTTCCGGTCGAGATAGGAGTGGAGAAGAAGCTCGGAATTCACAAAGACGACATTGGCAAGAAGATCTCTGTTGCGGAATACAATGATACCTGTCGCAAGGAGGTTATGAAATATACCAAGGAATGGGTGAATATGACACAGAGGATCGGATATTGGGTAGACATGGACGATCCGTATATCACTTATGACAACAGGTATATCGAGACACTGTGGTATCTGCTTAAGAAGATATACGGAAAGGGGCTGTTGTACAAAGGTTTTTCTATACAGCCATATTCCCCTTCTGACGGTACTGGGCTTAGTTCCCATGAGCTCAACCAGCCAGGCTGCTACAAGGACGTGACAGACACAACAGTCACTGTTCAGTTTGAAGTCATAAAGGATGCAAAGTCGCAGCCTCTGTTCGGTATTGAGACACTGCCGGTATATTTTCTGGCGTGGACCACTACCCCATGGACACTTCCATCCAATACTGCACTTTGCGTAGGGCCTGAGATAGAGTACGTAAGAGTTAAGTCATTTAACCCGTACAGTGGACAGGAAGCAATCTATATAGTAGCCAAGCCATTGGTTTCAACCTGGTTTAATCCCAAGGCTGAGGGTCTTGCTTTTGATGATTATAAGAAAGGAGACAAACTTGTGCCTTTCAAGGTGCTTGACGGTGTATTCAAGGGCAAGGAACTTACGGGCATACGTTATCATCAACTGATACCTTGGTTCAAGCCGCTCGATGAAGGCGCTTTTAGGGTTATTTCTGGTGACTATGTGTCGGTAGATGAAGGAACTACTGGTATTGTACATATCGCCCCTACATTCGGTGCGGATGACAAGAGAGTCGCAGAAGCAGCTGGCATACCACCGCTCATGGTAGTTGATAAGGATGGTTTCCGTCAGGCTCAGGTCGATCATGACGGGCGTTTCTACAGATATGAGGATCTTGACCCAGAGTATGTTTCTACCCATGTAGCACCAGAGTACAAGGAATTTGCTGGTCGTTATGTCAAGAATGCCTTTGATGACTCGATTCCTGCAGATGCACCTACACTTGATGTGGACCTTTGCATGATGATGAAGATGGACGGCAGGGCATTCCGTATTCAGAAACACGTGCACAGCTATCCGCATAGTTGGAGGACAGATAAGCCAGTGTTGTACTATCCGATGGACGCATGGTTCATCAAGACAACCGCAGTAAAAGACCAGATGGTGGCTCTTAACAAGACCATCAAATGGAAGCCGGAGTCTACAGGTACAGGAAGGTTCGGACAGTGGCTTGAGAATATCCAGGATTGGAATCTCTCACGCAGCCGATTCTGGGGTACGCCTCTCCCTATCTGGAGGACAGATGACGGCAAAGAGGAGAAATGCATAGGATGTCTTAAAGAACTTTATGCTGAGGTTGACAAGTCCGTTGCCGCAGGATTCATGAAATCCAATCCTTTTGCGGACAAAGGTTTTGACCCTGAGGACATGTCCAAGGCCAATTATGACAAGATAGACCTTCACCGTCCTTATGTAGACGAGATATTCTTAGTATCCGATTCGGGCAAGAAGATGACAAGGGAGAGCGACCTGATCGATGTGTGGTTCGATTCTGGAGCAATGCCTTATGCTCAAGAAGGTCTGCGCAATATCGCCTCTCCGCTTTTCGGATGTACGGCGGATTTCATAGCAGAAGGAGTAGACCAGACAAGAGGCTGGTTCTATACTCTCCATGCGATACATACGATGATAAGTGGTACTCCGGCTTTCAAGACAGTCATTTCCAATGGGCTTGTGCTTGACAAGAATGGAGACAAGATGAGCAAGCGCCTCGGCAATGCCGTAGATCCGTTTGACCAGCTTGACAAATTTGGCCCGGATTCGCTCAGATGGTACATGCTGACAAATGCCCAACCGTGGGACAATCTCCGCTATGATGAGGCAGGAGTAGACGAGGTCAGAAGGAAATTCTTCGGGACATTGTACAACACATATTCATTCTTCGCGTTGTATGCCAATATTGACGGATTCGACCCGTCACAGGTGGCTATCCCGTATAATGAGCGTCCGGAGATTGATAGATGGATCATTTCCCTGCTAAATACCCTTATAAAGGAAGTACGAGCAGCTTATGAGGATTACGACATAACGACAGCTGGGCGTAAGATTCAGGACTTCGTGTGCGATCATGTCAGCAACTGGTACGTACGACTCGGACGCAAGCGTTTCTGGGGAAGTGGCAATGATATAGACAAGCGTTCTGCTTACCAGACTTTGTACGAGGTTCTTAAGGATGTTGCCGTATTGGCTGCCCCGATTGCCCCGTTCTATATGGATAGGCTCTATACCGATTTGGTACCTGGTGCGGAGTCGGTTCATTTCACACTTATGCCTGAAAGCAATGTTTCGGCGATAGATCCGGATTTGGAAGAGAGAATGAATCTTGCCCAGCGTGCATCGTCCATGGTGTTGGCTCTCAGGCGTAAGGTCAATATCAAGGTTCGTCAGCCTCTCTCGAAATTGGTAATCCCTGTTATCTCGGCGAAGGTCAAGGACCAGCTAGAGAAAGTAAAACCACTGATCCTAGGAGAAGTGAATGTCAAGGATATAGAGTTTATCTCTGATGCGGCTGGCATCATTACAAAGAAGATAAAACCTAATTTCAAGACTCTTGGCAAAATCTACGGAAAGCGAATGAAAGAGATCTCATCTGCTTTCGCGGAACTCTCTCAGCAGGAGATCAGTGCCATCCAGGAAGCCGGAGCCAAAGGCGAGTCATATACAATGAAACTTCCCGCCGGTGATGTCCTGCTTGCTCCGGAGGACTATGCGATTACCTCAGAGGATATGCCAGGCTGGCTTGTTGCATCAGACGGCCCTCTGACAGTAGCCCTTGATATAGAAGTTGATGAAAATCTCAAGAGGGAAGGAGTCGCCCGCGAACTTGTCAACAGAATCCAGAATCTGAGAAAAGACAGCGGTCTCGATGTTACCGACAAGGTTGCTGTGACAGTGTTTGCTCAAGGAGAAGCTTTTGCAGAGATAAGCGATGCGATGGCGACATTCCATGATTATGTGGCTTCCCAGACGCTATCCACTGGAATATCAGTCTCAGACGCTGCACCCTCAGAAGAGTCCCATGAGGTGGAATGGAATGAAGGAACTATAAGTATAGCAGTGAGAAAAGACACTGCAAGATAACCTAGGGCGGCCGGACGCCTAATACAACTTGGCAAGGATTCCGTCGCGGTCTTGCCGAATTAAACACAGAGATGGAAGAGAAGAAAGAAGAACAGGTTGCGAAGACCCGCTATAGTGATGAAGAACTGGAAGAGTTCAAGAAGATCATAATCGAGATGCTCGAAAAGGCTAAGAAAGAGTATAAGACTTTGCGACATGTCGTGATGAGTAACGGAACCAATGACATCGAGGATACCACCCCTTCTTTCAAGACGGTTGAAGACGATGGTGCCATGCAGCTTTCCCGTGAGGAAGCAAGCCAGCTTGCACAAAGACAATACAAGTTCATTCAGAACCTTGAGGCTGCACTAGTCCGCATTGAGAATAAGACATACGGAGTATGCCGCGTAACAGGCAAGCTTATACCTAAAGAAAGGCTTCGTCTTGTGCCTCATGCTACTCTTACCGTAGAGGCAAAGGAGCATCTCAATAAACGCTGATAATACACTCAGAATGAAGATATCTAGGGGCAGATTTCTGCTGCTATTGGGGACGATTCTCGTCATTGTAGACCAGATAATAAAGTTTTTGGTCAAGACTGACATGACTATTGGCCAGCATTTCAGTGTTATAGGAGACTGGTTTCAGATCCTTTTCATAGAAAATGAAGGAATGGCCTTCGGTATGAAATTCGGTGGAATGGCCGGAAAGCTTGTGCTTACGCTTTTGCGTATAGTACTCTTCTCCGCCCTCTGTTGGTGGATAACTTCCATGGTGCGTCATGGACGGGCCGTGGATACCGGTAAAGACGGAGTAAAAGTGTATGAGCCTGTCTCGAGTGGTGTTCTTGTCGGACTTACTCTCATTACAGCCGGAGCTATGGGCAATATTATAGACTGTATCCTCTATGGTCAGATCTTTTCAGAGTCTACGCCATATCAAGTGGCGCAATTTGGCGGAAGCTATGCCCCTGTGTTCTTTGGAAAGGTTGTCGATATGTTCTATTTCCCTCTAATTGATACCCATTGGCCCACTTGGATGCCATTTGTTGGAGGGAGAGAGTTCAGATTCTTTGAACCTGTATTCAATTTCGCTGACAGCTGCGTGACTGTCGGAGCTTTCTACCTTATATTCTTTCAATATCACTTTTTCGCATCCGAGGGGAAATCCAGAGCCGCTGACAAAAAGACATCTGAATCCAATAGATAACAAGGCTTAGGGCTTAGGCGAATAGATAGAAATCTTTGATGGCTTCAAGATATTCTTGAGAATACTGTCCGTCATGCATTATGGTGAGATGCCTGCTCAAGGGAATATATTCTTTTGGAGCAGGCTCTTGGGTTTTTATAAGTGTCACTATGGTTCTTGAGGGTGGCTTGCGAGAACTGCTACTAATGCTTACTATCTCATAAGGCTGAAGCCCGAAGCTTCGTGCATACCGTAGCATCGGCACTTCGTTGTTGGCTGGGAGTATCATTGCAAGTCTTCCTTCAGGAGATAGTGCAGAAGTCGCAAACGCGATTATTTCTCTGTATGACATGTTACCGTCAGTGTGTCTTGCCTGTGCTTTTCTTTCGTTAGGATTGGTCAGGGAAGAGTCGTAATAAGGAGGATTGGATACGATCAGATCGAATGGGCCGTTGTCCCTAAATCTCTCAAGCGGAATATTGCGAGCCTTTATATTACATGCCCACTGGGAAGCCGCGAAATTGCCTGCTGCCTCTTCGGTAGCTGTGCTGTCTTTTTCAATAGCTGTGATACTGAATGAGTCCGACCCTTTCTCTTTCTCGGTTCTATAAGCAAGCATTAAAGCAATTACTCCTGTACCTGTACCTATGTCCAAGATTTTACTGCAAATCTCAGGCAAAGGTACAATCGCACCGAGAAGTACCCCGTCTGTATTTATCTTCATCGCTGAGAGTTCGTTGCGAACCTCGAAGTGCTTGAATCTGAAGACTCCCGACATGTTGCATCAGTCTGTGATAGCCGGAGAAGAGATAAGGCCGTCTTTCATGAAGAGGGTACGGTCACACATATCGGCAAGAGAAGGATCGTGGGTGACGATTACAATAGTCTGTCCGAGCTCGTCTCTTAGTCTGAAGAAAAGGTTGTGCAGACCTGTCTTGGTCTCACTGTCAAGATTACCTGATGGCTCATCCGCATACAATACCGCAGGCTCGTTAATCAGTGCACGAGCAATTGCAACCCTCTGCTGCTCACCACCTGAGAGTTCGGCAGGCTTATGTGAGATTCTCTCTTGAAGCCCGAGCATTGATAGAAGGCGTAATCCTCTTTCACGGGCCTGCTTCGCCTTGTCACCCCTTATCAGAGTCGGAATCATCACGTTCTCCAGAGCGGTAAATTCAGGTAGCAGGTGGTGAAACTGGAATACGAATCCTATTCTTCTGTTGCGGAACTCACTGAGTGCATCACGCCCAAGTGATCCAATCTCGGTACCATCTATGACAAGGCTTCCACTATCTGGGGTTGATAGTGTCCCAAGTATCTGGAGAAGTGTGGATTTCCCAGCTCCGGATGCCCCCATGATAGAGACAACTTCTCCTTTGTCCACGTGTAGATCGATGCCTTTTAGCACTTTCAGCTGACCGAAAGACTTCTCTATGCCTGTTGCGCTTATCATGTGCGGAATCTGTCTGATCTTATTGGATACCCTCAATAGCAGTCTCCCGTACTTCCTCAGGAATAGATTCCCTTATATAGGTCGTGACTTCGTTTGGTGCGTCTGATTGGGTGAGGGTAAGGGTATTGCCGCTTGTCTTTACTTTGTATGATACTCCGTTGAGAGGAGAATCGTCTGAGTAGGTTCCTGTAAGGACATTGTCTTTTAGGTTGTAGTTACCGTTATATTTGCGGTATCTGCCTTCCTGAAGTTTCTCGTAGATTTCGAAACTTGAATCTTCTGAGAAACTTATATATACAGACAGGCCGTAAGGCTCTTCCACTTTTGTAGGTACTTCTATTCCTGTAAGATGCCACTCACCGATAATGTTTGCCTCATCTTCTGCTGCTTTGCTGCAGCTTGATGTGAGGATCGCTGCCGCGATCGCAGCGGCAATGCATGTTAATTTTGTCATAGTCTTCATTACAACCAACTTGAATTATTTCCGGCTACGCCTCTGGCTACAACCGATACTGTTTTGCTGATCTCCATTCCACCGATATTGTTACCGCCACCGATATTGCTGCCACCGGCAATTGCCTTGACGGTAATCTTCGCGTTGCCACTCCTGTGAGGTGTCAGTACGAGTCGGCCATTACTCATCTTGGGATTCTCGTTAAGTCCCAATGCAGCTAAGTCCTGTTCTGAGATCTCGACCCCGGTATATGTGAGGTTCTGGGACTGAGAACCGAAATAACCGGACAAGTCTATATTATTTTCCATGCCGACAGCGGCCATCACGCAAGGAGTACCTTCTATCTGCATCATGAGCTTCCAGGCATTGATAGCTCCAGTGCCCATCCTCTTGCGGTATTTGTCAATAGGCCATCTTTTCGTCAATTCCTGATTTTTGTAGTCGAGGGTTGCCTTGTAACCTTTGCAATATTGGTCAATGTTGTCCACCGATGACAGGAGCATGGCCTTGAACTCGTCCTTAGTGCAGGTCTTTCCGAGCTTCTTCATGTAGGATAGCCCCAGGGCAGCTACTCCCGATACATGGGGACAGGCCATGGAAGTGCCTTGCATATAGGCGTATCCAGAGCTTTCTACTGGCAATGTCGTCCTCGTTCCTACTGGGAAAGTAGACAGAATCCCAGACGGACCGTTATATGTCCCCCCTGTGTAGAATTCCCCGCCAGGTGCGGCTATGTTGCATCCTGCCCCATAGTTGGTATAGTATGCCGGCTTGTAGTCAGCGGCAAAAGACGTTACGGAGATCATGTCCTTTAAGGCTCCCGGGTAGCCTGAATATGCTGCATTCACATTGCCGGCAGCGAAGATAGCGATACCTCCGTTGATCGGGTTATTCCTCTCCTTGTTGATGAAATATTCAAGTGCGGTGACAATAGCTCCACTTTGACTTTTATACATATTGTCGCTTTTATAGTATGCGCCTTGTGTGCTCCATGAGCATTGGAGTATGGACGCTCCCTTGTCGGCCGCATATTGTATAGCATTGGCAATCTGGGATATGGAAGCTCCGTATCCTCCCGAAAAGATCTGGCAAGACATGATCCTTGCTCCATCACCTGCTCCGGTCCCTCCAGCCACTCCGGCCACACCGATGCCATTGTTGTTGACAGCTGCTACAGTTCCTGCTACATGTGTGCCGTGCCCTGTGTCTCCTCCATCTGGATATTGTGAGCCTGACTTGTTCCAACTGATCTGCGAGTCGTCTCTGAAGTTCCATCCGTGAATATCATCTATGTATCCGTTGCCGTCGTCGTCTTTGCCGTTGGCCTTCTCGTCCGGATTGGTCCACATGTTGGCCATAAGGTCTGGATGGTTGTATGCCACACCTTCATCAACTACAGCAACTATTATGGACGGGTCTCCACCAGTAAGAGTCCAGGCATCGGCTACATTGATGTCTGCGCCCTCTACCGAGAAATTAGCTTCTGAACTTATCCCCTTAAGTGGACTTCCATCGTTCTTGTAGTGCCACTGTCTTGCTATTAGAGGGTCATTGAATGTTATGTCTGCTGACGAGAGAGTACGAGTAGCAGGCTCAAGTTCACAAGGTACTGCTTTCCTATATGGACAGAAATCAACGATAGAATTGTATTCTATCTTCTTTACTCTGTTGTCAGCGGCTAAGGCACTGACTATGCAGTTGATGTCGGTACTATCTTCTATATTGAATACATACCAATCTGTAAGCCCGAATGCCTTTGCCTCGGTGATGTCCTCACCATTGACGTTGAATAGAGGCTCGCATGACGATGCCCCCGTCTTTGCAGCGAGGTCTTCTACTTCTCTCGTGCCGGCTATTGATGGATCAACGTATACCAATACGGTAGCCAGATCTGCATTCTCTGCAGTGTTGAGTACTTTTACAGATGCACCGTGACCTTCTTTAGCCAAGTCATCTTGGTCTATAGTATGAGTGCAAGAAACCATGCATGGTAGTATAAGCATGATTCCAGCAGCTATCCTGATATAAGAATTTATCATTATATTGTCTTCGTTATGTTTGAGATAGTCCGGACAGTATCTCCTCTGCTCTAGTAGGAGGTGCTAAGGTACTGGGTCATATCCCGAACCTCCCCAGGGATTGCATCTGAGCAGTCTCCTGACAGTGAGATAAAGCCCTTTGAACGACCCCCATTTCTTAAATGCCTCAAGGGCATATTGCGAACATGTGGGGGTAAATCTGCATGATGGCTGAAGATAAGGCGAGATGCATCTCCTATATATCTGTATAAGAGCAATGAATGGAAAAATCGAGACTTTCCTAACGATCTCCTGTATCTTTTCACTTTTTGCCATCTTCTGCCGAGTCTCCAAATATATTGTCCGTTGTAGTAGCAGTATCTACCACATTGCCTGTCACCTTAATCTCAGCCGCATCGCCATCTGCCTTGGAATTTGCGGCACTTTTCTGCGCAGCCCCGATATTTTCAAGGATTGAGATAATATCAGACTGTATGTCGGCAAATGCGGCTGCCTCTTTTGTTCTGTATATGTATAACATGTCAGTACCGCCTTCTTTACTGGCCTCAAGCCGGTATTTGTTGAGCCGATATGCTTCCCGTATGCGCCGTTTTAGGAGGTTTCTCTTGACAGCCCGTTTGAAGCATTTCTTGGGCACTGATACAACTATCCTGTTGAAAGATAGGCCGTTGCCACACCTGTAGCAGTATCTTAGATTGCGTGCCGTACCGTATCGCCCCTCGGAGAATAGTCTGTCAAGATCATTCTTGCATGAGAGCCTTTCCTCCTTTCCAAGAGTATAGCGGTGTCCGGTACTGCCTTCCATGTGACTATTTGTGCGACTCCAGATAGATGTCAAGAGCTTTGGCTACAGAAGGTGCTTCAGGAGTCGGTGCCTTGATCTCTATCGGCAGCCCTGCATCTTCCATGGCCTTTACTATCTGACGTCCGAATGTTATGAACTTGGTCTTGCCGCACTCATATCCGGGGAAGTTCTCTAACAGAGACTTCACGTCAGCGGGGTTGTAAACTACAATTACATCGTAAGAATGAATGTCGGTATTGCTCAGATCCTGTGAGACGGACTTGACAAAAGTCGCTGCTGTCCAATCAAGCTTCTGGGCATCGAACAGCCCTGTCAGTGCCTCATTATTGTTGGAGTCGGATGTCGCTATGAGGAATTTCTCATCCTTGTGTTTGGTGCCTATAAGAGCCACTACAGATGCCGGTGTGCCAGTGCCGTAGAATATTTTCCTTTTGCGGAAGATAATATGCTTCTGTAGGTACATTGCTACGGCCTCAGTGGTACAGAAATATTTCATCGTGTCTGGAACCTTCACCCTAAGCTCTTCACACAGCTTGAAGAATGCGTCTATCGTATGTCTCGCAGTGAAGACTATCGCTGTATAGTCCAGAATGTTGATCCTTTGAGTCCTGAACTCCCTTGATGTCAGTGGCTCAATAAGAAAAAACGGCATGAAGTCTATCTCCACCCCGTATTTCTCCTTAAGTGTCTCGTACGGAGCCGCATTAACCGGGCTCTCCTGAGAGATTAATATCTTCATAACAGTTTAGAAGCTTCTTACAAATACACAATGGAAGCCACCAGCAAGCCGGCCGGCAACAATTCCACTGCGCAAAGATACAAAATTGTATGGAAAAGATTATCGGCAGACCTTAATATCTGAGATTTGCGAAAAAGGAAAAGTAACCACATGAATCCCGTGGCGTAGTAAGCAACCGTACGGGCTATAATTGTATAATCTCCTGATCTATAGAAGATTAATAATATCAATAAGTATGCAAGCGAAGTAAGTATGCCGAAATCAAAGAGAGCTCTGTTGGCCGTCCTGCATACATCACGTCCGCCTTTACCTGAAGGGGTTATGAGTATCATGATACCTCTTACGGCAAGAAAACCTGTCATTATCCCTATTGTGCAGGCCGTCTTCATACCTTCCCCGAAGCTTTCCGTAGACGGGGGTTGCAGCATCCCCATAGCCGACAACGCAACAATACAAATTACAAATGACGGTAGTATCAACATGTCCCTTTCTCTAGCAAGTCTCATGTTACTCTCAATCTCGCTAAGGCGCTTCCACCGTATCATTCCTTCTGTAAGGTATGGTAGTATTATTGCAAACTGCCGCAGTGTAAATACTGCAAGTATAAGGCACAGCAGGATTGCCGCCTGATTGACGGGAGAGGCTGCCCATATGTCAATCTGTGTCATTGCTTCAGTTGCCTCTCTTGGCCACATAACCCATCTCATGCAGCAGTGCCGTTACCTTGTCTCTAAGGTCTCCCTGTATAGTGATCTCCCCGTCCTTTGCAGAGCCTCCGACTCCACACTTGACTTTAAGTGTCTTGGCCAATGCCTTCAGGTCTTCTTCTGAGCCTTGGAAACCGCTGACAAGTGTCACCTGTTTTCCAGCCCGGCATCTACGGTCTATTGTCACCCTAAGTCTCTGACTTGACGGCGGCAGAGTATCCTGCACGGACGCTTTCTCAGATTCATATTTGAAGTCGGGATTGGTGGAATACACCACCCCAAGTCTCTTCTTCCAGTCATTCTCCGCCATCTCAATTTTATTTTGTCCTGCAAAGATAATCAAAGTCGGGTGCAATGTACAAAAGTCAGTGCAATTATGCCCTCGTGCTATCTTACGGCTTGAACATCGGGAATATTCCGTATCTTTGTAGATTGTGAGATGAGTGCCCCGTGAATAATGTGGTCTTCAAGGAGTCAGCCCATTATGAAGGCTTCTCATGGAAAAGGACAGATAGGACGGGAAGTGTTCTTCCCGATTTGTCTGCGCTATGAAATGGAAATATTTGATATACAGATAATAATACAGATATGACAGAAAAGAAGTTCAATCTCTGGAGCAGGATAGCGTCTGTGGCCGTATTGTGTATAGCTGCATTTACCTACCTTTCCACGATCGAACCCTCAGCCTCTTTCTGGGACTGCGGGGAGTTTATAGCTTCATCATACAAACTGGAAGTGGGACACCCCCCGGGAAACCCTGTGTTCCAGATAATTGCCAGATTCTTCACTATGTTTACAGGCCCAGAGCATGCTGCCTTGGCCGTCAATGCAATGAGTGCAATATGCTCGGCACTTACCATATTTTTCCTTTACCTTACGATCGTATTTTTTGCAAGGCGTATTGTCGGTAAAGGAATTGGAGAATATACGGTAGCTGATGCAGTTGCGGTGATAGGCAGTGCGGTTGTGGGCTCTCTAATATACTGCTTTTCCGATACATTCTGGTTCTCTGCCGAAGAGGGTGAGGTATATGCGATGTCCTCATGCTTCACGGCCATAGTTGTATGGGCAATGACCAAGTGGTATGAGCAGGCAGACCAGCCATACGCCAACAGGTGGATATTGCTGATATCTTTCCTAATGGGACTATCAATAGGCGTGCATCTTCTCAACCTGTTGGCCATACCTGTACTTGTGTTCATGTATTTCTATAGGAAGAGGGAGACAGGTCACTACACATTTTGGGAATATATAATGATCTTCCTGCTGTCTATCGTGATAGTAGGTCTCGTGTTCTTCGTGATAATCCCATACCTGCCTAAGGCGGCAGCTTATGCGGATCTGCTTTTCGTGAATGTCTTTGGCCTTCCGTACAATACGGGTGCCGCTTTCTTCATGATTGCGCTTCTTGCCCTGTGCTTTTGGGCCGCATTCTTGACATACCGTAAAGGAATGGTTATGAGCAATACTGTGATACTCAGCTTTACGACCATTGTCATAGGCTTCTCCGTATTTTCAGTGATAGTCATAAGGTCCAATGTAATGCCCCCTACCAACGAGTATCAGCCAGACAATGCATTTACCCTTGTGCGCTATCTCTCGAGAGAGCAGTACGGCACGACGCCTCTCGTATATGGCCAGTATTACGGTTCGCCCTATCATATCGAGAACAAGAAATACTGGGCACCCATTAACGGAAAATATAAGCATGTCGATGCCCCTGCTGAACCTGTCTACGATGCTGCCGGCAAAATGCTCTTTCCGAGAATGTGGAGCAACGGCAGTCCCAACCACATAAAGGTATATGAGTCGTATACCGGAGGGAAAGGGCGTACCATACCGGGAGCGGACTACAAGAAGCCTTCGTTCTTGTCAAACCTCTATTTCTTCTGGGATTATCAGATGAATTGGATGTACTGGAGGTATTTTATGTGGAACTTTGCCGGAAGACAAAATGATATACACAGCCCCAGCCCGGGCGAGCTGTTCTACGGCAATTGGGAGTCGGGTATCAAGCCGCTTGACGAGTTGCGTCTCGGAGACCAAAGTGATGCACCTGCTGTATTGAAGGACAATAAAGGCAAGAATCACTATTACCTGCTGCCTTTGCTGCTCGGCATTTTTGGCCTGTTCCTTCAGTTTGAGAGGGACAAGAGAGGCTGCTGGCTCACTTTCCTGCTGTTTTTCATGACCGGTATCGCTGTCGTTCTGTATCTTAATCAGCCACCGCTTCAGGTGCGGGAACGTGACTATGCTTATGCTGGCTCGTTCTATGCCTTTGCCATATGGACCGGCTTTGGCGCACTGGCTTTGTATGAGTGGTTCAAGGGCTATCTGAAAGGTCATGGGCAGACGGTCTTGGCAACAGTAGTGTCACTTGCCTGCCTGGGAGTACCTGCTCTTATGGCAGAGCAGAACTGGGATGACCATGACAGAAGCAACAGGCGCACGGCAGTCGAGTTGGCCAAGAACTATCTCAACTCGGTCGGGCAAAACGGCATATTAGTGACTCATGGCGACAATGATACATTCCCTCTGTGGTATGCTCAGGAAGTCGAGGGCATACGTACCGATGTCCGCATCTGCAACACCTCGCTCCTTGGCACAGACTGGCATATAGGCCAGATGAAATGGGCTTGCAACGAGTCTGCACCTCTGCCCCTGTCAGTGAGCCAGGAACAGTACCTTTACGGGACAAATGATTTCATATACATTCATGATGTGTACAATTCGGTATTCCCGATATCTGAAGTCATGAGAGTATTTAGGCATCCGGGCGCAAAGCTGCAACTTGAGAGCGGCAAGAAAGTATCGTATATAGCTTCGCGCAGAATGAGCATTCCTGTCAATAAGGAAAATGTCCTGAAATGCGGTATCGTAAGCGAGAAATTTGCGGACTTGATTCCTGATGAGATCATATTGGAGATACCTAAAGATAAGGACTATATCACAAAGCAAGAGTTGTTTATTCTTGATTTGCTATCTAACTATCAGTGGGACAGACCTCTGCACCTTCTCAGCCAGGGTGGGGATCTCAATGTCGGACTCAAGGACTATCTTATGTATGAAGGATATTCGAGCCGTTTTGTTCCGATTCGCAATAAGATCACTTCGACTTCTCCCGGCCTCGTTGATATAGACGAACTGTATGACAAGGTGATGAATGTGTATACATGGGACGCAATAAGTCGCAAGGACTTCGATGTGGACTATCAGAACTACTATACGTTCCTCGGAGTCTTGCCGCAGCGCGAGATTTTCGCTACCACTGCAAGTGAGCTGTTGAAGGCCGGAGACAAAGAACGGGCTCTGAAGGTGCTTGACAAAGGCATGGCCTCTATGCCTGCCGATGTGTGGCCTCTTGAGTCTGTGCCTCTCGGATTTACGACAAATGATTTGATGGTAATAGCCATGGTAAAGGACTATTATCTGGCAGGTGCTCCTGACAAAGCTTCGGCAATAGCGAGGAAGATGGGAGATGATCTTCTGACTGCAGCACATTTCTACATGCAGTTCTATGACTATGCATCAAGTGATTTCGAGACAGTATACCAGCTTGCCTGCTATCTGATAGACGAAGTTGACAAGGGTGGTGACAAGGAACTGTCAGATACACTTAAGGCCGGCTTGTACGGTATTGTCAAGACTGGTGCCGAGATGTACTCTGAGTCTGAACAGAAATCCGGAGACACTTCCGGCACTCATAATCCTCCAATTTCCAATTAAATGAAAAATATTCGCAATTTCTGCATTATTGCCCATATTGACCATGGTAAGAGTACTCTGGCCGACCGTCTGATCGAGCTTACGAAGACATTGGGAGCGAGGGAGATGGAGAACCAGGTACTGGACGACATGGATCTTGAGAGGGAGAAAGGTATCACCATCAAGAGCCATGCGATCCAGATGGAATATGCCCGCCCTGACGGGAAATATGTGTTGAACCTTATTGACACTCCAGGCCATGTGGATTTCTCTTATGAAGTGTCAAGGTCCATAGCTTCCTGCGAGGGTGCTTTGCTTGTGGTAGATGCTACACAGGGTGTTCAAGCCCAGACCATATCCAATCTCTATCAAGCCATAGAGCACGGGCTTGAGATAATCCCCGTTCTGAATAAGATAGATATGGACGCGGCAAGGCCTGACGTGGTAACGGATGAGGTATGCGAGCTGCTCGGCTGCAAGCCGGAGGAGGTCTACCATGTCTCCGCTCGTACAGGAGAGGGTGTGGCTCCTCTGCTTGACGCCATCGTTGACAAGATCCCGGCTCCGTCCGGAGACCCGGCAGCCCCTCTGCAGGCTTTGATTTTTGACTCTGTGTTCAACTCGTTCCGCGGCATTATCGCCTATTACAAGATTAAGAATGGTAGCCTTCATGCCGGAGAGAAAGTCAAATTCTTCAACACAGGACAGGAATATATTGCAGACGAGATAGGTGTACTCAAGATGAAGATGTGCCCTACTCAGGAGGTCGGTTGCGGCAATGTCGGCTATATCATCTCTGGTATCAAGTCGGCAGCGGAGGTTAAAGTCGGAGATACTATTACTTCGGTCGATAATCCATGCAAAGAGGCTATTGCCGGTTTTGAAGAAGTAAAACCGATGCTTTTTGCCGGTATGTATCCTGTTCAAGCGGACAAATACGAGGAACTTCGCTCAACCTTGGAGAAATTCCAGCTCAATGACGCGTCTTTCGTGTACGAGCCTGAGTCTTCGCTTGCGCTCGGCTTTGGATTCCGCTGTGGTTTTCTCGGACTTCTGCATTTGGAGATAGTGCAAGAGAGACTGTACCGCGAGTTCAATATGGACGTCATAACGACAGTCCCTAACGTATCATATAAAGTATATACGACTAAGGGAGAGTGTATAGATGTGCACAATCCTTCAGGCTTGCCTTCGCCCACTTTGATAGACCATATCGAGGAGCCTTATATTAGGGCACAGATTATCACCAATACGGAGTTCTATGGCCCTATCATGAAGCTCTGCATAGAGAAGAGAGGGACTCTTATGGGCGAGCATTACATCACTGCTGACCGAGTTGAACTTACATATGAGATGCCTCTGTCTGAGATAGTCTTCGATTTCTATGACAAGCTAAAGTCAATCTCCAAAGGATATGCTTCATTTGACTACCATGTTATGGGTTATCGTCCCGCAAAACTTGTCAAACTTGATATTCTCCTTAACGGAGACCCTGCAGATGCCCTTTCTACACTGATACATGAGGATCATGCCTATGACTTCGGACGCAAGATATGTCTCAAACTTAAGGAGTTGATCCCAAGACAGCAGTTCGATATCGCAATCCAGGCAGCCATAGGTGCCAAGATTATAGCCCGAGAGACAGTTCGTCAGGTAAGAAAGGATGTTACAGCCAAATGCTACGGTGGTGACGTTACCCGCAAGCGTAAACTTCTTGAGAAACAGAAGGAAGGCAAGAAGAGAATGCGCCAGATAGGTACGGTACAGGTCCCGCAGAGCGCATTTATGGCGGTTCTAAAGCTCGACTGATATGAGAGAAGCAGCCGTACTGATGACGGTCCACAACAGGAGGGATAAGACTTTGGCCTGTCTTCATGACTGTTATCTTCAGATAGATTTGCTAAAGGGTCACGGTGACATTGAATTTACAGTGTACATGGTAGATGATGGCTGTACTGACGGTACTTCTGAAGCTGTTTCTGAGGCATTTCCTCAGACTGTCATCATCAAGGGTGACGGCAATCTGTACTGGAATCAAGGCATGAGGCTTGCGTGGGCGACAGCCGCATCGCATAGGCCTGATTTCTACATATGGCTCAACGATGACACTCTCATGAGGGAAGGTGCTTTAGCCTGCCTTATGGAGACATCGACATTCTTACGCAATAGAGCAATTGTGGTTGCGACTGCGGCAGGCAAAGACGGTCAGATCACATATGGAGGAAGAGGCAAGGGAGGCAAGCTTGTGAATCCAGATCCCGTAATTCCCGTTCCATGCTGGATATTCAATGGCAATCTTGTACTTGTCCCTTCATATGTTTACAGGATGCTCGGAAGCCTTGATGTGCATTATAGTCACAGTTTCGGTGATTTTGACTACGGGGTAAGGGCAAGGAAGGCAGGGATTGTTGCTGTTGTAGCCCCCGGCATATTGTGCACTTGTGAGAGAGATCATGGGCTTCCCAAATGGGCAAATGCCAGATATCCCCTCCGTGACCGATTTGCCTTTCTGACGTCTCCTCTTGGTCGTCCCCCAAAGGAACAGTTTCTCTACGACTGTAGAAGTCAGAACATTGCATTTGCCGTACTTCATTTCATGTCATTGTTGTTGAAAGTTCTGTTTCCGCTTCGAACCCGTTGAATTCAATTGGTGGTGGGTTAATTTTTACTTTACTAAAAGTCTGAAATATGAATAAACCACTTGCTTTGATCGATTCTATGCGATTCCGTTCTCTGCCTCTTTCACTGGCCGGTGTGCTTCTCGGTCTTATGTTGGCGGCCTCAGAGTACAGAATAAGCATTACTGTGGCCGTACTTGTCGTTACCACAACGGTCTTGCTTCAGATATTGTCCAATATGTCAAATGAGCTTGGTGACTCTCTCAGCGGGGTCGACAGGGGAGACAGGGACGGGCCTGAATATTCCCTATATAAAGGGGCTCTTACAGCCGGGGAGATGAAGGTAGCCATTGTCGTTATCGCAGTATTGTGTGTTATCTCCGGTCTGTCCATGATATATTGCTCCTTCGGTACTTTATTCTGCATGGATTCGATTTGCCTTATGATTTTAGGTGCAGCTGCGATCTATGGCGCTGTGAAATACACCCTTGGGCGCAATCCTTATGGATACAGAGGCCTTGGAGATATATCGGTGTTTACATTTTTCGGTATTGTTGCTGTGTGCGGTTCTTATTTCGTTGCTGCCCATACTTTCGGTTCGTGGCTCAATCTGCTTCCGGCAGCCGCGATAGGCATGTTCTCTGTAGGAGTCTTGAATGTGAATAATATACGGGATATGAGGACGGACAAGGGCTACAAAGTGACCCTTCCATTGAAGATGGGGCCGAAATGGGCGAGGATTTATCATACTTCACTGATAGTCGGAGGGTGGATTCTTCTTATAGCTTTCAATATCCTCAAAAGTCGCGGTCAGAGATACGACCTGTATGCTTGGCATCTGCCTTTGGCTGTGTGGCATTACATGTTTGTTGTGACTCTTCCCCTTTTTGTATGTCACCTCTATGGAGTGTGGACACGTGATGGCAAGGCTCTTGATCCGATGCTTCCGCAACTTGTCCTGTCAACATTTCTGCTTTGCCTGCTCATGGGTATAGGTTATGTGGCATGTTGGCTGTAGAGTGTCGCATGATACTCCACATTCTCGTATATTCCTCATAAAATTTAGAAATTGTTCTGAAATGATTTCTGAATTATGAAGAATATTCGAGGCGGTTTCGACTTTGGAAAAAGAAGTGTTCTGGAGATACCGGGCTGTGATGACAAAGATGAAAATGTCCGGAAAGGACCATAAGAGAAGAGTTGAGACATGTCTTCTTATAATGAAATAAATATAAGCGGCTTCTTACTGCTTTGTAAAATATGTAACTTTGCAACAAAATAGATTAATATATTATGGCAGATAGACGCAGGCCCGCAAGGGAAAAAGGCGGACGAAGAGACGGCAGACGCAATGGAGATAGGCAGGAACGCAGAGGTGGTTCTTTTAGAAGAGCAAGAGGATATGAAGAAAGGGGAGATAGACGTGCGGAAGAATTTGTAGAATATCCCCGATACACAGGAATAGTCCAGATGACCCGTGACGGATTTGTATTCGTAAGGGTTGAAGGTCAGGAAGACGACATATATGTAAGGGCAGGCAAGACTAAGGGTGCTCTCAACGGAGATGTAGTAAGAGTTGCAGTTACAAAGGAGAAATCCGAGACCCGCCGTATGGAGGGTTTTATCGAAGAGATAGAAGAACGCTCGCGTAAGCCGTTTGTCGGAATCCTGCATATTGTCGGGCCGAAAGCCTGGGTTATCATGCAAAGCCGTGTCATGCCGTATGATATAAGTATTGACATTACTGACGGTTTCGGGTCACCGCTTGTGCGCAGTAACTCCAAGCTTCCGGAGACAGGCTATCTAAAGGAACTCGGGAAGGGACGTTATGCCGTCAATGGTGTTACAGAGACGGTGGACGGGCAGTCAAGAGAACTTGTTGCTACGACAGGGCTCAAGGTAGCTGCTATTGTGGATAGCTGGGATAGGGGAGAGCCCAATCCTAAAGGACATATAGTAGATGTCTTGGGAGAACCTGGAGAGAATGATACCGAGATGCATTCCATATTGGCCGAATACGCGTTGCCATACAGGTTTGAGCCTGAAGTGGAGAATGCGGCTGACGAAATCTCGGATAAGATAACAGCCGAGGATTTGAAAGGTCGCCGTGATTTCAGGAATGTACTTACTTTCACTATAGATCCTGAAGATGCCAAGGACTTTGACGATGCCCTTTCGTTCAGGAAGTTGGATAATGGCAATTATGAGGTAGGAGTACACATAGCAGATGTGTCTTATTATGTGCGTCCCGGCTCTGTTGTTGACAAAGAGGCTCAGGCAAGAGGTACATCCGTATATCTTGTAGACAGGACTGTTCCGATGCTTCCGGAGAAGCTTTCCAACAAGCTTTGCTCCCTGAGACCCAATGAAGACAAACTTACATTCTCAGCGGTTTTCGAGATAGCCCCTACGGCAAAAGTGACGGGCTATTGGTTCGGCAGGACTGCGATCCGCTCCGATTATCGTCTTGCCTATGAGACTGCCCAGCAGATAATAGATAATGGAGATAAATCCATGGAAATGGATCTACGGGGTGGTACTGACGGTATCAATGCAGTCGTTGAGGATCCTGTACTCGAGGCCTCTCCTGAAGCGGCTGCTCGAAAGGAGGCTTCTGATGCCAAGAAAGCCAGAAGAGAGGAAGCTGCCATGGGGGCAGGAGTATATGAAGGCTGTAGGATTCCTGACAATATCAAAGAAGCTATTCTCATACTCAACGGTCTTGCCGCCAAGCTCCGCAAACGCAGGTTTGCACTCGGTGCTATCAGTTTCGAGAGACCGGAGATGAAGGTTGAGGTAGATGAAGTCGGCCGTCCTGTAAGGGTATACCAGAAAATCTCCAAAGAGGCTAACTGGCTTATTGAGGAATTTATGCTCCTTGCCAATAAATCTGTGGCAGAGTTTATCGCTACTTGTGGCAAGATGGACGGAGTCGCCAAGAAGAAGGCCAAGACGTTTGTCTATCGTATCCATGACGAACCGAATGGGGAGAAGATAGAAGGACTTCGGGAATTTGCCGGCAACTTCGGTTATAAATTTGACTCGTCAGAAGACGGCCGTGCCTTGGCAAAGGCCTTGAACGGGCTTTTGTCGGAAGCTAAGAACAAGCCGGAGTTTGGAGCAATAGAGATTCTTGCACTCAGATCAATGGCCAAGGCCTGCTATAGTACTGACAATATAGGGCATTATGGCCTTGCATTCAAGTTCTACACCCATTTTACCTCACCTATCAGGCGATATCCCGATACGATGGTTCACCGTCTGCTCGCCATGTATCTTGACAATGCCGAGTCTCAGAGCAAAGACTATTATTCGGACCAGTGCAAGTATGCTTCGGAAAGAGAAGTTGTGGCCGCTGAGGCAGAGAGATCAAGCGTAAAGTACAAGCTTGTAGAATTCATGCAAGATAAGGTAGGCGGCCAGTTTGACGGTCATATTTCCGGTCTTACGGAATGGGGCATGTATGTGGAAGTTGAGCCTACCAAGATAGAAGGAATGGTGGCACTCAGAGACATTCATTCCGATTTCTTCGAATTCGACGAGGAACATTATCGGATACGGGGTAAGCGTACGGGTGTCATATACAATCTTGGCGACCCTGTGAAGATACGTGTAAAGGCTACAAATCTGGAACAGAAGCTCCTCGATTACGAACTTGTAGAGACCGGTCTTGAGGATAGAGACCATGGAGATATTCCAGGACAGTATGAGTCCAGGCCATCCGTACCTGAGAGCCGTTCATTTGCATCTGGGCGAAAGAAAGAAGGCGGAGATGCAGGCGGAAGATTTTCATCCCGTAAAGGATTTGGTGGAGAAAAGCGTTTTTCAGAGGACTCAAAAGAAAGATCTCCGCGCGGGGGAAGCCGTGGGCGCTTTTCTAAGGGGCCGAGAGACGCATATCGCGGATCTAAGGACAGCCGCAGTCGGAATCCTGAAGAGAAAGGAGCTATAAAGGACTAGAGATGATCTGGCCGAGCGACAGAAAAGCACTTAAAATCATAATCGGAATTATGGTTTTAAGTGCTTTAAAGTGTTGATTTTCAGTGTAAAATACCGAATCTCAATTCGTAAAGAATTCTACAATGTGATCCGGTTGGGATTCGAACCCAAGACCCACAGCTTAGAAGGCTGTTGCTCTATCCAGCTGAGCTACCGGACCAATCCTATTCTTTCTGTCTTTTGACAAGAGAACACAAAATTAGTCTGTTTTTCCGGTAAATCCAAATTTTGTTTTCCAGTAAATCCAAAATCCAAATTTTGGTACTTTAATACCAATAAATTTTCCACCAACTCCTAAAGAATTTTCCTTAAAGAAGCAGCCATAGCTTGAGCTTCGTTTTCTCCGAATCCTTTTCTGTTCTGGAAAATGTAAAGAGCTGCGCCGACTCCTGCCGTTAGAGTGAGACCGATTGCCGTCCATACATTCCTGTCGGCGATGAAGTTTTTCAGTAGCCAGAAAGCAAGAATTACCAGGAATGCATAAAGAACATCAGCCATACGCCCTGCCTTGCTCCCGGATTTCACAAGAATCTTGTAGGAAAAAGTGCCAGAAGACCCTTCACCTTTCCCCATTTCGTCTTCGTAAATATCGACAAGTACATATCTAGTCCTGAGAAAATCCGAATAATCTGCCACAATGCGTCCGAATCCAAGAGAATGAAGTCTCTTCCCATAAATCGGATGCAACAGGGAATAGACATTTTTTGCGAAGTCTTCCGCTTTGAGTGTTGATTCCACCGTTAGATTGACGATGGTGCGCAGATCCACGCTGGTATCCAATTCCATAATTTCAGAGAGTGCCTGTACGGTCTGTACGGGATTTGATTAAATTTGTGTCCGAAAACAAGATCTTAGCCGATGCCGGAAAGCCCGGACTCATTTGCGATGATCCTTACAAATTTAATTAACAATGTACGAATATAAAAAAGCGGAAGGAAAATATTTCCTCAGTATAGCCAATCATTGTGAGATATCTGAGGCCTTGGCTGCATTCTGCAAAGAGATGAATATCATGTCAGGAGAGATCTATGGTCTTGGAGCTGTGAACAAGGTTGTTCTTCGCTTCCTCAATCCTGCTACAAAGAAATATGAAGACCTCGTTTTCAACGAACAGATGGAAATGTCGAATCTTACGGGGAATATTTCGCGCAAGGACGGAGAGGTCTATCTGCATCTTCATGCGACTTTCGGACGTAGTGACTGCTCTGCCATAGCAGGACATCTGTTTACGGCAGTTATCAGTGGTGCATGCGAGCTTGTTCTAATACCCTCAGAAGCGGAGATAGGTAGGAAATTCGACGAAGAGACGGGGCTGAATCTGTATTCATTCTGACAAGTCGGAGATGAGGCCTGTTTCAGAGAGCATTATTGTCATTCGTTCCTGTTGTTCGCCTTTCCTTGGAATATAGCTATAGCGTAGTTGCTGCTACTTGTGACATTGGTAAGGTGGTAGATCGCTCGGTCTGTTGCACTCTTTAAGGCTTTTGGGTCAGGAGAATATTCCACTTGCATGATGGGGTATGCCGCATTTGATACACGCAGGCAGGACAGCAATCCTTGATCGGTAGCTGAAGCCCCTTGAGGTATATCTCCTGTCATGATCCTATCATAAACCTTTCTTGCGAGTAGCCCCATTGTCATCCGCACATTGATCTCCACGCATGGTTGTACACGGTAACCGTCCCCGTCATCGTATACGAACATATCAACCCCGGTATATCCGGTATAATGTCCGCAAAATCTCATCTTCAGGAAACAAGTCAAGCAATCCCTTATATCCTCAAGAAGACCGTTCGGAAAATATGATGACAAAATAGACGCAATTGCGTGATCCGGTGCAAGCAAATTGGACTTATATGTCGCATTGTCAGTAAAAAACAGAGAATAGCCTTCGAACGATACGTCCTTTCCAATATGGAAAAGCATGGCGAAATCTTGAATCACGCGGTGGCGTCTTTCGACCATGACGTAGCCTTGCCGTGTTATTGTCCTTTTGCACCAGCCTGCATCTTGCACTGAAAACTCACAGTCGCGAAGCCATCTCAATCCCTTTCCGCTTCCGGATAAGGGAGCTTTGGCAACGGCATTATGCCATTTCTTCAGAATGTCCGCAATTGCGCTCAAATCGTGTGCTACTATAATATCAACTCTCTCTATATAAGGACTTTGGATGTGGTTATGGATGTATTCGTTAGCCTCCAGGGCAACCTTTCTGTGAGATAGTTCCCGTATCTGCGCGATCTCTCGAGATGAAGGCAGTTCCTCATCTGGTATCCCCTTTAGAGAAAGTCGTTTTCTTATATAAGGATTCCAACCCCAGGGGGTTATTCTTTTTTCCTTATCTGCAATCCATTCCATGATCGCGGCGCAGTCTTGACCGAACTTTAGTGCGGACAAGGGAGGGACATAGTTAGAATCCCCGTTGGCTAAGCAAAGGTCATGCTCTGGATTAAACAGCAACATTGCTCGATGCTCCATCGCTGTTGAAAGAGCAGAAATGTTGCTTTGCCTCTGAAAAGCTCTCTTCAGCATCTGCTTCGGCCTCTGTTCTAAGACTCTGCTTATCAGGCGTGAGGTAAGAGTCTGCCATACTTCTGTTTCTCTCAGACACTTTCTTGAAATAGCATAATGCTTCTGCTGGGTCCTTTCTGACACCCTTGCCCCAATAGTAGCACTTGCCGAGTTCAAATAGGCAGCGGCAGTCTGCCTGACCGTCTTTCCATATTTCAATAGCTTTTGCAGGATCTTTCACGTAGCCGGCTACCCCGTACATGTATGCTAGTCCGATCCAGTAATAACTTCCCTGTTCTTTGTCGTCATATGCCTTGCGGAAGCATTCGTATGCGTTGTTGTCATCTGGCGATACACCACGTCCGGAAATATAACACTCACCGAGCAGTCTCATGCAGTTTGGGTCGCCATGCTCTGCTCCGGCTTTGAACCATCTGGCGGCTTGCTTGTAGTCTGTCTCAATGCCGAGCCCGTAGAAATTAGCCTTGCCGAGTATCCTCATGGCTTTTGTCAGTCCGTTTGATGCTGTTCTCTCACACCACAGGTATGCTTCATGGAATCTTCGCGCTTTCTTGTATGCTACATATATATTCCAAGCAGCCTCTGCCTTGGAGGCTGGTTCGGTCTCCTGTTCGTAAGCCATCTTGAAGAAATGGACGGCCAACTCATTCTGTCCCTTGGCAGTCGCGTCCCAGGCCATGGCAAGATATGATCTCTTTACCGGCAGACGCGTCAGCATTTTGTGTAAGATAGACATTGCAGACTTCTAGTTTTTGTGGTTCTATAATCGCTATAGGAGGCAATGCAATAATATACTTTCCGCCTTCGCACTACAAATATAGCGTAAGTCGAGCGCAATATTGCAACCTTGCTCTAAATATTGCTGAGGTGCATCCTATATTTGGTAAAGCCTAATATGGCAAAAAGCGAGGGCAAACACAGGCTTGCATCGTCACAGGCTGGGCAATTTTGCTAACTTTGCACAAAAAACAGAGCCAACATGAAGATGAAATCCATTTTAGGCATTGGAAATGCCTTGACAGACATACTTGCAGTTCTCCCAGATGATACCTTTCTTAGGCAATATCATCTGCCAAAGGGAAGCATGCAGTTTGTCGATATGGAGACCGGCAACAAGATTTTCGAGAGCCTTAAGCCGTATGGGCTGCATTATGTCGCTGGCGGGTCTGCCGCAAACACGATTACCTGCACAGCTATTTTCGGTATGCCGTCTGCTTTTATAGGCAAGGTTGGAGAAGACGAACTTGGACATCTTTTCAAAAGCGATGAGGAACAGTATGGGGTTAGGACTCTTCTTCTAAAAGGCAAGAATCCCTCAGGTCGTTCAATGGTTCTTGTCTCTGGTGCCAATTCCGAGCGTACCTTTGCCAACTATATGGGAGCTGCCTTGGAGATGGTTCCAGAGGACCTTAAGCCGGAGTATTTCACTGGATACGACTATTTCCATATAGAGGGCTATCTTGTCCAGAACCAGCAGTTGATACGGACTGCAGTTGAGATGGCGTACAATGCAGGATGCATCATATCGCTTGATATGGCTTCATACAATGTAGTTGAGTCAAACGAAGCTTTCCTTCACGACATAGTGGACAAATACGTGGATATAGTCTTCGCCAATGAGTCAGAGGCGCGAGCATTTACCAAGATGGCTCCGAAAGAGGCATTAGACGAGATTGCTAGGCATTGCAGTATAGCTGTAGTGAAAGTAGGGAAGGACGGATCGATGGTACGTAAAGGGGATGAGTACCATTATATAGAGGCATGGCCGGCTGATACAATCGATGCTACCGGTGCGGGAGATACGTATGCAGCAGGTTTCCTTTACGGCCATTCCTTAGGTTTGCCATTAAGAACGTGCGGGGAGATCGGCTCTGTCATAGCTGCCAAAGTGGTTGAGGTGATAGGCACGAAGATTGATATCCCGAGGTGGAAAGCCGCGAAAAGTGAGATTAGAGATCTGATATCCAAGTCATCAGCGGCAAATCCGACAAAATAATGTTAGACTTTATAAAGGATTATTTCCGAAAACGTGCAATAAGGAGTCGCAAAAGCGATCTCCCGACATCGTTAATGCCAGAATCAGACATTCATTCCGCGTTGGTTCTACTGGATCTGTCTGAGGATGGAGTTTTGTCATGCAAGGAGAGAGTGCAGTCATTTTGCGACAAGAGAAGGATTCATGTAGATTTCATTTTTGTGGACACTGGAAGAGCAGACACAGAATCGGATATGGCGTGCATTACCAAGAAAGATGTTAACTGGTACGGAAGACCATCGGCACGGAAGGCAGATACGCTATGCTCTTTGACTACGGATCTTTTCCTTTCTCTTGTGAATATTCGTGAATTTGCAGTAGACTATATTGCCAATTGCTCACGTGCTGGTTTCAAGGTTGGGCGCAGTCAGGTTATGTACAAGCCATTTGACTTGGTCGTAGAGGATGCACCTGGAGTTCCACAGACACAGATAGCTGCATTTGAAGCCATAATACGAATGATATCTACAATCCGTAAACAATAACAATGAATAGATTTACAGAGAATTTTCTCGTTCTCCTGAAGGGAGCCGGGATGGGGGCAGCAGATGTTGTTCCCGGAGTATCGGGAGGCACCATAGCCCTGATGACAGGAATCTACAGTAAGATCATAGATTCCATAAACTCTCTTTCCAAGCCGTCTTCATGGAAAATTTTCTTCAAAGGGCGATTTCGCGAGTTCTGGAAAAAGGTCAACGGCAGTTTTCTCTTTTCCCTACTTCTCGGTATATTGATCAGCGTATTTTGTCTTGCGCACTTGATGGGATATGTCCGCACGTATTATCCTGTGCAGACATGGGCTTTCTTTTGCGGCCTTATAGTGGCATCATCAGTGTTGATGATCTCAAATACAAAAGAGTGGACGCTGAAAGATGTGCTTTATACCCTTCTCGGCACTGTGGCCGGGGTTACCATCTGTCTGATGACTCCGGGACAGACCCCAGACGATATATGGTTCATATTTATTTGCGGTGCTATTGCAATATGCATGATGATATTGCCAGGAATCTCGGGAAGTTTCGTGCTTCTTCTTCTTGGGAAATATGATTTCATAATGCAGGCGGTGCGCGATGTCAATGTGCCGATCCTAGTAGTCTTCGCTTGCGGTTGCATAGTGGGTATCATTTTGTTTGCCAGAGCATTGAGGTGGCTTCTTGATAGATGGGAAAGACATACTATGCTGGTTATGCTCGGATTTGTGATTGGTTCCCTTGTCAAGATATGGCCTTGGAACGACATGCTTACAGTCGCGAAGGCCCAGTTTATGCGAAGTGGCTTTCTCGATGAAGCTGCGTCTGCAGCTGCAGAAATTACAATGGCTTCAGGAGCAGATGTCGTTGACTTGCAGATACCTGGAGCCATACTCTGGGCTCTCATCGGTATAGCTCTTGTGGTATCACTTGAATATCTCGGCCGCCAATTGGCAAAATAGTACCTGTCATCTTATATACGCATCTACATGTTGCTTGAACATATAAACAGCCCGGCGGATATCCGAGGCTTTGACGCGGCATCTCTGGCAAGACTCTGTTCGGAGATTCGGGATTATATAATAAAGTGCTGCGCATTCAATCCCGGTCATCTCGGTTCGAGCTTGGGTGCTGTAGAACTTATTGTCGGACTTCATTATGTGTTCAATACCCCTACGGACAAAATAGTATTTGACGTCGGACATCAGGCATATGCCCACAAGATATTGACAGGACGCCGCGAAGCATTCCAGACACTCAGACAAGCTGGAGGGATCAGCGGCTTTCCGAGAAGGTCGGAGAGCGAATACGATGTGTTCGGTACCGGGCATTCTTCCACTTCAGTCTCGGCTGCCTTAGGGTTAGCAACAGCAGCGAAACTCAAAGGGACAAATGAGAAGGTAGTCGCCCTTATAGGCGATGGGGCTTTGACTGGGGGACTTGCCCTTGAGGGACTCAATAATGCGGGTGCGTCCGGTAGAGATATCCTTATCATATTAAATGACAATAACATATCGATTGACAAGAATATCGGGGGCATACATGAGCATCTGCTGAGGGTTACGACAGATCCGGTCTATAATAAGCTCAAGAAGAAAATATGGGACAGTATGGGTGCCGGTTGGGTACGTAGCAAGATGCAGAATATTGTCCGTACTACCAAGTCGTCTATAGTAGATGATTTCGGAGGATCTCTGTTTGAGGCCTTGGGCCTACGGTATTTCGGACCTATTGATGGCAATGATATAGGCGCAGTAGTAGCTTCGCTCAGCAGGCTGAAGGATATTCCCGGCCCGAGAATTCTTCATGTAATCACAAAAAAAGGCAAAGGTTATCCTCCCGCAGAGTTAGATCCCATACATTGGCACGCGCCTGGAAAATTTGACGTGGAGACGGGCTTGAGGATAAGTGGACCGCATCTCAAGGATCGGTATCAGGATGTTTTCGGAGAAGTCTTGACCGAATTGGCATCGAAAGATGATAAGATAGTGGGTATTACACCGGCAATGGCATCAGGCTGCGGCATGACAAAATTTGCCGATGTATTTCCCAATCGGTTCTTCGATGTAGGCATAGAGGAAGAGCATGCGGTGACTTTCTCGGCAGGTCTTGCTGCAGGCGGACTTCGGCCTGTATGCAATATATATTCCTCTTTTTCCCAGAGAGCTTATGACGAGATAATCCACGATGTAGCTTTGCAGAATCTTCCTGTAGTGCTTTGCTTTGACAGGGCTGGCTTGGTAGGGGAAGATGGAGCGACACATCAGGGTGCGTTCGATATTGCAGCGTATCGTCCTGTACCTAATGCCATTATTTCAGCTCCACGTGATGAGACAGAGCTCAAGAATCTTATGTTTACCGCGGTAAGAAATGACAGCGGGCCATTTATAATAAGATATCCGAGAGGGTATGGTGAGGGAAGTGATTGGCGTGCAGCGGAGTATCAAAGGCTCGAAATAGGGAAGGGCGAATGCCTGCAGCATGGAGATACGCTCTCTATAATATGTGCCGGGCCTGAATCTTATCGTGCACTTGAAGCATCCGCTCAGATAGAGGCAGAGACTGGTGTTCTGCCGAGTATTTATGATATAAGATATATCAAGCCGATCGACGAGACCATCATGGAAGAAGTGTCAAGGGGATTAATCTTGACAGTTGAGGACGGGACTCTTGCTGGCGGTCTTTTTGGAGCTGTCACCGAATATATGGCTCTTCACGCGCACAAGGCTATGATAAGAGGACTCGGAATCCCGGATAAGTTCATCGAACACGATACTCAGTCATCCCAAAGGGCAAGTTGCGGCATTGACTCTGCAGGCATAGCGGCAAAGGCTATTGAGATGCTTCGAGAATCTATGACTGGCAAATAGATAGCTTGTAGAGAATGTCTAGAATCATCTTTTTATGGAAATATTTTACCGAAAAAGTTTGCATAGTCAAAATTAATATCTAACTTTGCAATCCCTTGAGAAATAAGGGGGCATATTTTGCCGATGTAGCTCAGTTGGCTAGAGCACGTGATTTGTAATCTCGGGGTCGTGGGTTCGACTCCCTCCATCGGCTCAGAATATAAGATTTGGGAGGATCGCATAGCGGCAATTGCGGCGGACTGTAAATCCGCTCCTTCGGGTTCGGTGGTTCGAGTCCACCTCCTCCCACAACATTCGCGGAAGTAGCTCAGTTGGTAGAGCATCAGCCTTCCAAGCTGAGGGTCGCGAGTTCGAACCTCGTCTTCCGCTCCATTAAAAGCCGGTGTAGCTCAGGGGTAGAGCGCATCCTTGGTAAGGATGAGGTCATGAGTTCAATTCCCATCACCGGCTCTTAATGCGTTTATACGATAAAACATATTAAAAACATAATATTATGGCAAAAGAAACATTCGTAAGAACCAAGCCGCATGTCAACATCGGTACGATCGGCCACGTTGACCACGGTAAGACTACCTTGACAGCTGCCATTACCAAAGTGCTTGCTGAGAAAGGTTTCACAAAAGCCGATGAGATCAAGTCTTTCGATCAGATTGACAATGCTCCTGAGGAGAAAGAGCGTGGTATCACCATCAACTCTTCACACGTTGAATATGAGACTGCAACTCGTCACTATGCACACGTTGACTGCCCTGGCCACGCTGACTATGTAAAGAACATGGTTACTGGTGCCGCTCAGATGGATGGTGCAATCCTTGTTGTAGCAGCTACTGATGGTCCTATGCCTCAGACTCGTGAGCATATCCTTCTCGCTCGTCAGGTAAACGTTCCTAAGATCGTTGTTTTCCTTAACAAGGTTGACCTTGTAGACGATCCTGAGATGCTCGACCTCGTTGAGATGGAGACAAGGGATCTTCTTAAGTTCTATGGATTTGATGAGGACTGCCCTGTGATCCGTGGTTCTGCTCTTGGTGCACTTAACGGTGAGCCTAAGTGGGAAGAGAAGGTTATGGAACTTATGAATGCTGTTGACGAATATATTCCTATACCTGTACGTGAGAACGAGAAGCCTTTCCTTATGCCTATCGAGGATATCTTCTCTATTACTGGTCGTGGTACTGTAGTAACAGGACGTATCGAGAGAGGTACAATCCATGTCAATGATGCAGTTGAGCTCGTTGGATTTGGAGACGCTCCTAGGCCTACTACTGTAACAGGCGTTGAGATGTTCCGTAAGCTCCTTGATCAAGGTGAGGCCGGTGACAACGTTGGTCTTCTTCTCCGTGGTATCGACAAGAAAGATGTCAAGAGAGGTGAGGTCGTTGCAAAACCTGGCTCTATCACTCCTCATACCGAGTTCAAGGCTCAGATCTATGTCTTGAAGAAAGAGGAAGGTGGCCGTCATACTCCTTTCCACAATCATTATCGTCCTCAGTTCTTCATCCGTACTCTTGATGTTACCGGTGAGATCACTCTTCCGGAGGGAACAGAGATGGTTATGCCTGGAGACAATGTCGAGATCACAGTTAAGCTCATCACTCCTGTTGCACTTAACGAGAACCTCCGTTTCGCTATCCGTGAAGGCGGTAGGACAGTAGGTGCTGGTCAGGTAACCAAGATTCTTGACTAATCAGAAGTCTTTCAAGTTAGGGCAAGATTATGTCTTGCCCTTTTAATACAGGGACATAGTATAAGGGTTAGTATAGTGGTCTCCAAAACCATTGATGGGAGTTCGAATCTCTCTGTCCCTGCTCATATCAAAGGTTACGATTTGATAATTGTTTAACAGACTCTGCGCAAGCTTCCACAAAGCAGGTCCATTAAAGAAAAAGATGAGAAAGTTCATTAACTATGTCAAAGAGTCTTACGTCGAGCTCACGCAAAAAGTGACTTGGCCGACTTGGGATAAGCTGCAGAGTTCAGCTCTTCTCGTCATGTTGGCTACAGTTATCATTGCTGTTGTGCTTTTCGCTGTAGACTATGTTTTCGAGCATTTGATGACAGCAATTTACACATTGTAATTATTTCATTACCATGGGCGAAAAGAAATGGTACGTCCTTAGGACTGCGGGAAGCAAAGAAAAGAAAGTCAAAGAGTATTTGGATAAGGAGATAGAGAGAAGTACAGGACTTCAGAAGGAGATTTCTCAAGTTTTGGTTCCTCTTGAAAAGAAATATACAGTCAAAAACGGAAAGAGAGTCGCTACTGAAAAGATACTTTTTCCAGGGTATGTTTTTCTCGAGGCAGAGTTGGGTAAGGATTCTGAATATCTAATCAGAAGCCATGTGATTCCAGGTCTGGCCGGTTTCTTGTCTGAAAAAGCTGACAATACCAAGACTCAAGGTGAGAAAATTGCTGTCCCTCTAAGGGATGACGAAGTCAAGAGGCTTCTTGGTCAGCATGACGAACAGGTCGTTGCAGAAACAGTTACTGATGTCGATTACCAGGTTGGTGATTCTGTGAAGATAACCGACGGTCCTTTCACCGGTTTTGACGGTACAGTGGATGAAGTCGCTGTTGACAGAAGTAAGATAAAAGTAATAGTAATGATATTCGGCAGGAAAACTCTGCTGGAACTCAACTTTAATCAAGTAACTAAAGAATAAAATCATGGCAAAAGAAGTAACCGGATTTATTAAGCTCCAAATCAAAGGAGGAGCTGCGAATCCTGCGCCTCCGGTAGGTCCGGCCCTTGGTTCAAAGGGTCTGAACATAATGGACTTCTGCAAGCAGTTCAATGCCGCTACTCAGGGGTCAGCAGGTAAAGTGCTTCCGGTGGTCATTACGGTATTCTCCGACAAGTCATTCTCATTTGTGGTAAAGCAGCCACCGGTTGCTGTATCTCTTAAAGAAGCCGCAAAGATCCAGAAGGGATCAGGAGAGCCTAACCGTCAGAAAGTTGCAAGTATCACATGGGATCAGGTAAAAGCTATAGCAGAAGGTAAGATGCAGGATATGAATGCATTTACTCTCAAATCAGCAATGAAGATGGTCGCAGGTACTGCGAGAAGCATGGGTATCAAAGTTACAGGGACATTCCCTGCTGATCTTTAATAATATCGCAAGTTATGAGTAAACTTTCTAAAAACATGAAAGCTGCTGTGGCCAAATTTGACCAGTCTAAGCAGTACGAGTTGTCAGAGGCCTGCGGTATTCTCAAGGAAATTACATTTACAAAGTTCGACGCTTCTGTAGAGCTTGTTGTCAATCTTGGTGTTGACCCTCGTAAGGCAAATCAGATGATTAGAGGTGTTGTTTCACTTCCTCACGGAACAGGTAAAGTTACAAGAGTTCTTGTACTTTGCACTCCCGACAAGGAGGATGAGGCCAAGGCAGCGGGTGCAGATTATGTAGGTCTTGATGAGTATATCACTAAGATCAAAGAAGGTTGGACAGATGTGGATGTCATTATTTGTACCCCTTCAGTGATGGCAAAGGTCGGTGTTATAGGTCGTATTCTTGGTCCTCGCGGACTTATGCCTAACCCTAAGACAGGTACCGTTACCATGGATGTAGCAAATGCTGTCAAAGAAGTAAAGGCTGGAAAGATAGATTTCAAGGTTGATAAGGCTGGTATTATACATACAGCTGTCGGAAAGGCTTCTTTCACTCCTGAGCAGATCTATGACAACACAAAGGCAGTCCTCTCCACTATCATCAAACTGAAGCCTCAGTCCCTCAAGGGCACTTATCTCAAGGGTGCGTCTATATGCACAACCATGAGTCCTGGTGTTAAGTTGGACATTAAGTCTTTCAGTGCTGAATAATTAAAGTCCGTATTATGAGAAAAGAATTAAAAGCCCAGATAATTGACTCTATTTCAGCGCAGATTAAAGAGACTCCCAATTTCTATGTAACTGATATAGCGGGGCTCAATGCAGGAGATACTACTAAACTGCGTAGGGCATGTTTTGAGGCTGGTATTAAACTTACAGTCGTAAAGAACACCCTTCTTGAGCATGTAATCAAAGAATCCGGCAACGCTGAACTTGAATCTTTGATTCCTACTCTGAAAGGTAATACAGCGATAATGTTTACCGAGACTGCAAATGCTCCTGGTAAACTTATCAAGAAATTCCAGAAAGACGGTTTTGAGAAGCCGGCGCTTAAGAGTGCGTATGTACAAGAATGTGCATTCATCGGTGCAGACAAGCTTGATGAACTCGCTTCCATCAAGTCCAAGGAAGAGCTCCTCGGAGATATCATTGGTCTTCTCCAGTCTCCTGCACGCAATGTCATATCAGCTCTCGAATCAGCTGGTGGAAAGCTTGCAGGCATCGTGAAGACGCTTTCGGAAAAAGAAGAGAAATAGTATAAACATTTTAAATAATAATAAATTATGGCAGACGTTAAAGCCCTTGCAGAAGAGTTGGTAAACCTTTCTGTAAAAGATGTTCAGGAACTTGCAAAGGTTCTTAAGGAAGAGTACGGTATTGAGCCTGCAGCAGCTGCAGTAGCAGTTGCAGGTCCTGCAGCAGCAGCTGATGCTGCACCTGCAGAGCAGACAGAGTTCGATGTAATTCTCAAGTCAGCAGGTGACGCTAAACTTAACGTTATCAAGGCTGTTAAGGATCTTCTCAGCCTCGGTCTGAAAGAGGCTAAGGATCTTGTAGACAAGGCTCCTAACGCAACTTTGAAAGAGAAAGTATCCAAGGCTGAAGCAGAGCAGATCAAATCTACTCTTGAGGAGGCTGGTGCAGAGGTTGAGGTTAAATAACTTCGCTTCTCCCCTGGATGGGAACGAAATCAGGTTTAGGGTCAATATAATAGGCTCTAAACCTTTTTGTCGTATTTAAGTTTTTCTCTATTTCAAAGGCAGAATATGTCAAATAAGACTACCAATAAACGAATCAATTTCGCAACTTCGAAGATACTGGAATATCCGGACCTTCTTGAAGTCCAGCTGAAGTCATTCAAAGATTTCTTTCAGTTGGAGACTACACCTGAGAACAGGAAGAATGAAGGTCTTTATCAGGTTTTTCAGGAAATTTTCCCGATTGAGGATACGAGGAACAACTATAAGCTCGAGTTTATAGATTATTTTATTGATCCGCCGCAATATTCAATAGAGGAATGTCTTGAGAGAGGACAGACATACAATGTACCCCTCAAGGCTAAGCTGCGTCTTTCTTGCAGCGACCCTGAGCATGAGGATTTCGATACCAAGGTACAGGATGTTTATCTTGGCAATATTCCGTATATGACGCCTGCCGGGACATTTGTGATAAATGGCTCCGAGCGTATTATCGTATCCCAGTTGCACAGGTCACCTGGCGTGTTCTTCGATCAGACCCTGCACGCAAACGGTACAAAGCTCTATTCTGCAAGAATAATCCCCTTCAAAGGTTCGTGGATCGAATTCGCAACAGACATCAATAATGTGATGTATGCGTATATTGACAGGAAGAAGAAGTTGCCTGTCACTACGCTTTTGAGGGCCATCGGTTATGACACTGATAAGGATATTATTAATATTTTCGGTCTTGCTGAGGAAATAGATGCAACTGCCGAGAACCTTGAGAAAAATAAAGGTCGCAAGCTAGCGGCCAAGGTCCTCAAGACGTGGGATGAGGACTTTGTGGATGAGGATACTGGTGAAGTAATCCCTATCCAGCGTACGACTCCTGTAGTCGAAAGAGGTGACGTCATCGATGATGATGTGATTGCCAAGCTTAAGGAAGCTGAGGTCAAGACAGTTCTTCTACAGAAGGACGAAGTAAGTGATAACGAGTATGTAATAATTTACAATACTCTGCACAAGGATCCTACAAACACTGAGAAAGAAGCTGTCAACTATATCTACAAGCAGCTCCGTAACTCTGAACCGCCCGATGAGGCTACAGCTCGCGATGTCATAGATAAACTGTTCTTTTCCGAGAAGCGTTATGACCTTGGTATTGTAGGACGTTTCAGACTCAACAAGAAGCTCGGACTTACAACTGATCCGGAGCTTAGAGTATTGACAAACAAAGATATTATCGAGATTATCAAGTACCTTATTGAGCTTATAAACTCGAAGGCCAGTGTCGATGATATCGACCATTTGAGTAACAGACGTGTTAGGACAGTAGGTGAACAGCTTGCCAATCAGTTCAGTGTCGGACTTTCAAGAATGGCAAGGACAATAAGGGAGAGGATGAATGTTAGGGACAGCGAGCAGTTTATCCCTATCGACCTCATCAACTCCAAGACCCTGTCATCTGTAATCAATTCATTCTTCGGCACCAGTCAGCTTTCCCAGTTCATGGATCAGACTAACCCGCTTGCCGAAGTTACACATAAGCGTCGTCTTTCTGCCCTTGGTCCCGGTGGACTTTCAAGAGATAGGGCCGGATTTGAAGTTAGGGACGTGCACTATACCCATTACGGAAGGCTTTGTCCTATCGAGTCTCCTGAAGGCCCTAACATCGGTCTTATATCTTCATTGTGCGTATATGCAAAGATAGACGATCTCGGCTTCATTGAGACTCCGTACCGTGAGGTTCATAACGGTAAGGTAGATCTCAGCGACAAGGGATGGAAATTCATGAGCGCAGAGGAGGAAGAAGACAAACTTGTCTCTCTTGCCAATGTCAAGATGGCTGATGACGGGACTATATTGGAGGACAGGCTTCAGTGTCGTCTGGAGGCAGATTTCCCTGTTGTTAGTAAGGATCAGGTTGACTACATGGACGTTGCTCCTAACCAGATGGCCTCAGTCGCAGCTTCGCTTATTCCTTTTCTTGAGCATGACGATGCGCACCGTGCCTTGATGGGCGCGAACATGATGCGTCAGGCAGTTCCCCTTCTCAAACCCGAGTCTCCAATTGTCGGTACCGGTCTGGAGCAGAGAGTCTGCGAGGATTCACGTACACAGGTCATAGCTGAGCGAAAGGGTGAGGTCGTATATGTTGATGCAAATGAGATCCATGTGAAGTATAACCGTACTGAGGACGAGAAATATGTAAGTTTCTCTCCCGAGATTACGGTCTACAAACTCCCTATATACAGGAGAACCAATCAGAGCACCACTATCTGTCTCAAACCTGTTGTCCGCAAAGGTGACAAGGTAGAGAAAGGTCAGGTCTTGACAGAGGGGTATGCAACTCAAGGAGGTGAACTTGCCCTGGGACGCAACCTTATGGTAGCATTCATGCCTTGGAAGGGTTATAACTATGAGGATGCTATTGTACTGTCAGAGAAGATGGTAAGATGGGATATCCTTACTTCTGTCCATGTGGACGAATATGTGACAGAGGTGCGTGAGACCAAGAGAGGAATGGAAGAACTTACTTCAGATATCCCGAATGTCAGCGAAGATGCTACACGTAATCTTGATGCAAACGGTATAGTAAGGGTAGGTGCCCATATAGAGCCGGGTGATATTATGGTCGGCAAGATTACTCCTAAGGGTGAGAGTGATCCTTCTCCGGAAGAGAAACTCCTTCGCGCGATCTTCGGTGACAAGGCCGGTGATGTGAAGGATGCGTCACTTAAAGCTAATCCTTCGCTTACAGGTACTGTTATCAATACTGCCTTGTATGCAAAGGTAGCAAAGGAAGGCAACCGTAAGGGTGCAAAAGCCGAGCAGAAAGTCAAGATTGAAAATATTGAAGAGACATTCAACCGTAAGGTGGAGGCTCTCTACAATAAGTTCTTTGAGAAACTTGTAGTTCTGGCAGAGGGCAAGAAGAGTGCTGGAATCAATGATCTTTATGGAGTAGAGATTATTCCGGAAGGGAAATCTATAACCGTGAATGCCTTGAGATCCATCGACTTCGAGAATATAAACTCCAACAAGTGGACTGAGGACGAGAAGACCAATCTGATGATCCGCGACCTTATCAATAATTACTGTATTGCATACAAGGAGGCTGAGGCTGTCAATAAGAGGGAACTTGACAAGGTCAAGATAGGAGATGATCTCGGCAATGGAGTGATGCAGCTTGCAAAGGTATATGTTGCCAAGAAGAGGAAGATTACAGTCGGTGATAAGATGGCCGGACGTCACGGTAACAAAGGTATTGTTGCAAAGATTGTTGCAGAAGAGGATATGCCTTTCCTTGAGGATGGTACACCTGTTGATATTGTGCTCAATCCTCTTGGTGTGCCTTCTCGAATGAACTTGGGTCAGATATACGAGACTGTATTGGGCTGGGCCGGTTCAAGGCTCGGACTGAAGTTCAGTACTCCTATTTTTGATGGCGCAAGTATTGACGAGATCTGCAGCTATACAGACAAGGCAGGGCTCCCGAGATTCGGTAAGACGCATCTTCGTGACGGTGGTACAGGTGACTGGTTCGACCAGTATGCAACTGTCGGAGTTATCTATATGATCAAACTTGGTCATATGGTTGATGACAAGATGCATGCAAGGTCTATCGGACCTTATTCTCTCATTACTCAGCAACCTCTTGGAGGTAAGGCTCAGTTCGGAGGCCAGCGATTCGGAGAGATGGAGGTATGGGCTCTTGAGGCTTTCGGTGCAGCAAATGCGCTTCAGGAGATACTTACAGTCAAGTCCGATGACGTGACTGGCAGGTCCAAGACTTACGAGGCAATCGTAAAGGGAGAGCCTATGCCTACACCAGGTATACCCGAATCCCTCAACGTGTTGCTTCATGAGCTTAGAGGACTCGGACTCAAAGTGACCCTTGACTAATTAATTTATTTGAAAGAATATGCCAAATTTCAATATAAAGGACAATAAGGTAAGAAGCAATTTCCAGAGGATCACTATCTCTTTGGCATCGCCTGAGGATATCATCGATAGATCCCATGGAGAAGTCCTCAAACCCGAGACTGTCAACTATAGAACCTACAAGCCAGAGAGAGACGGACTTTTCTGCGAGAAGATATTTGGTCCGACTAAGGACTACGAATGCTATTGCGGCAAGTACAAGAGAATTAGGTATCGCGGTATTGTGTGCGATCGCTGTGGAGTAGAGGTTACCGAGAAGAAAGTCCGCAGGGAGAGGATGGGACATATATCCCTGACTGTGCCTGTAGCTCATATCTGGTATTTCAAGTCCGCTCCTAACAAGATCTCAGCTGTGCTCGGAGTGCCTGCCAAGAAGCTCGAGTCTGTGATATATTACGAGAAATATATCGTAATCCGCCCTGGTGAGACTGGTCTTAACAAACTTGACCTGCTCACAGAGGACGAGTATCTCGATATACAGGCCAAGTTCCCAGATAATGAGAATCTTCCAGATGATGACCCCAACAAGTTTATCGCAAAGATGGGTGCGGAAGGTATATATGACCTTCTTAAGGAGATTGATGTAGATGCACTTGCCAAGCAACTTCGTGAATCCATGGCAAAGGAGACCTCGCAGCAGAGAAGAGCAGAGACTCTGAAGCGACTTGGAGTAGTGAAGTGGTTTGAGGAGTCGAAGGGAGTCAATCGTCCGGAATGGATGATAATGAAGGTGATACCGGTCATTCCACCGGATCTCCGACCTCTTGTTCCTCTTGACGGTGGACGTTTCGCAACTTCTGACTTGAATGATCTTTACAGAAGGGTTATTATCCGCAACAATCGTCTCAAGAGGCTCATAGAGATCAAGGCTCCTGAGGTTATTCTCCGCAACGAGAAACGTATGCTTCAGGAGGCAGTCGACTCTCTGTTCGACAACTCTAAGAAGTCAAGTGCAGTCAAGAGTGAGTCCAACAGGGCTCTTAAATCCTTGTCTGATAGCCTTAAAGGTAAGCAGGGTCGTTTCCGTCAGAACCTTCTCGGAAAGCGTGTTGACTATTCTGCACGTTCTGTGATCGTTGTAGGTCCTGAACTTCAGATGCACGAATGCGGTCTTCCGAAGTTCATGGCTGCAGAACTCTACAAACCGTTTATCATAAGGAAACTTATTGAGAGGGGAGTAGTCAAGACTGTGAAGTCTGCAAAGAAGATAGTAGACCGTAAGGATCCTGTCATATGGGATATCCTTGAGAACGTGATGAAAGGTCATCCTGTCCTTCTTAACCGTGCACCTACCCTTCACAGGCTTGGTATCCAGGCTTTCCAGCCTAGGATGATAGAGGGTAAGGCCATACAGCTCCATCCTCTTGCATGTACGGCGTTCAATGCGGACTTCGATGGAGACCAGATGGCCGTCCACCTTCCGCTCAGCAATGCGGCCGTGATGGAGGCTCAGCTCCTCATGCTTGGCTCGCAGAATATCCTCAATCCTGCCAACGGTACTCCTATTACCGTACCTTCACAGGATATGGTACTCGGACTCTACTATATTACTAAGGCCAGACCTGGAGTAAAGGGGGAGGGGATGAAGTTCTATGGCCCGGAGGAGGTTATCGTAGCCCTTAATGAGAAGGCAATCGATCTTCATGCTAAGATAAGTGTCAGGCTGCCTGTAGACAAGCAGGATGCTTCCAAAGGAATGCAGATGGTAGAGACTACTCCTGGCAGAATCATAGTGAACCAGTACGTTCCGGAGGAAGTCCACTATGTCAACGATGTGCTTGGCAAGAAAGCACTGAGAAAGATCATTACAGAGGTCATTAAGAGCACAGGTGTTTCTCGTACTGCACATTTCCTTGACGATATCAAGAATCTCGGATATGACAGAGCCTTCAGAGCCGGTATCTCTTTCAACCTTGGCGATGTGCTTATCCCTGCAGAGAAATACAAGCTTATCGACGAAGGCTACAAGCAGGTTGAAGAGATCAAGAACAACTATGCGATGGGCTTTATCACCAACAACGAGCGTTACAACAAGGTGATTGACCTGTGGACATCCATAGACAACAAGCTTACCGGTATAGTTGAGAAACAGATTTCTGCAGATCAGCAGGGCTTTAATCCTGTATACATGATGCTTGATTCCGGAGCCCGTGGTTCGACACAGCAGATCAAGCAGCTTTGCGGTATGCGAGGCCTTATGGCTAAACCCCAGAAGTCTGGAGCTGCCGGAGCCGAGATTATAGAGAATCCTATCGTGTCCAACCTTAAGGAAGGAATGACAGTGCTTGAGTACTTCATCTCTACCCACGGTGCACGTAAGGGTCTTGCCGATACCGCCCTCAAGACGGCCGATGCAGGATACCTCACAAGGCGTCTGGTGGATGTTTCCCATGATGTCATCATAAACGAGGAGGACTGCGGCACTCTAAGAGGTCTTATAGCGACTGCTATCAAGAATAAAGATGAGGTTGTAGAGTCCCTTGGCGAGAGGATTCTCGGTAGGACATCTGTTCACGACATCTTCAATCCTATCACCGGAGAACTCATAATCAAGGCCGGTGAGGAGATCAGAGAGGCTACAGCCAACCTTATTGATTCCCTTCCTATAGAACAGGTCGAGATTCGTTCTGTACTTACCTGCGAATCCCGCAAGGGAGTCTGTGCAAAGTGTTACGGACGCAACCTTGCGACAAGCCGTATGGTTGAACAGGGTGAGGTTGTCGGTGTTATTGCCGCACAGTCCATCGGTGAGCCTGGTACGCAGCTTACTCTCCGTACTTTCCACGTCGGTGGTACGGCTTCAAGTACGGCTGCAGACTCTTCTATAGAGTCCAAGTATGACGGAAAGCTTCAGTTTGATGAACTTAGGACTTTGGAGAGAGTTACTGATGACGGTGAGAAACAGCTTGTTGTAGTCAGCCGAATGACGGAACTCCGTATTATAGATGAGAATACCGGCATTACTTTCTCTACCTACGATGTGCCTTACGGCTCAGTTCTTTACAAGAAAGACGGAGACAATGTCAAGAAGGGTGATCTGATCTGCGAATGGGATCCGTACAATGCCATAACCATTGTTGAGACTGCCGGTACGGTACGCTTCGACAATATGATTGGCGGTGTTACCTTCCGTGAAGAGTCAGCAGACGAGTATTCCAACAACAAGGACAAAGTCATCATCGAGGCAAAGGACAAGACCAAGAACCCTTCAATCTTGATCGTCGATGATGCAGGAGAAGTGCTTAAGCAGTACAACCTCCCTGTTGGTGCGCATGTCCCTGTCGCTGACGGATCTAAGGTCAAAATCGGTGACGTTATCATCAAGATCCCTCGTGCGATCGGCAAGTCAAACGATATTACCGGAGGTCTTCCCCGTGTTACCGAGCTCTTTGAAGCCAGGACTCCTTCAAGCCCTGCGATCATTTCAGAGATCAATGGTGAAGTTCTCATGGGTAAGATCAAGAGAGGTAACAGGGAGATCATTGTCAAGAATAAGTCAGGAGTGCAGAAATCCTATCTTGTTCCCCTTACAAAGCAGATCCTTGTACAGGAGAATGACTATGTGAAAGCTGGTTCTCGACTCTCTGACGGTGGAGTTTCTCCTACAGATATATTGAACGTGCTCGGTCCTGTTAAGGCTCAGGAGTATATTGTCAATGAAGTACAGGCTGTCTACCGTCTTCAGGGTGTGAAGATCAATGACAAGCACTTCGAGATCATCGTAAGGCAGATGATGCGTAAGGTTCAGGTCAACGATCCTGGTGACACAGAGTTCCTTCCCGAGGAGCTTGTGGACAAGTGGAAGTTCATGGACGTCAACGATGACATTTATGGCAAGTACTTTATACTTGATGCCGGTGATTCCGAGAGATACAAGGCAGGAGACATTATTCCGGCCCGAGAGATGCGCAACGAGAATGCCTCTCTCGAGAGACAAGGTCACAAGATGATGGCAGTACGTGAGGCTCGTCCTGCAACTGCAAGTCAGGTACTTCAGGGTATCACAAGGGCAGCACTCAAGACTGACAGCTTCATATCGGCAGCCTCATTCCAGGAGACTACGAAAGTCCTTAGCGAAGCCGCCATACGCGGACGCAAGGATGACCTTGAGGGTCTTAAGGAAAATGTAATCTGCGGTCACCTGATACCTGCCGGAACAGGTCAGAAAGAATATCAGGATATCGTAGTAAGCAGCAAAGAAGACTATCTGAAGGAAATGAATGACCTTTAGGAGCAGTTGATTCTGCTGACTAATGCAATCAATGCGGGCGGGAGTGGCTACAAGGCTATTCCCGCTCGTTTTGTATATAGAAATTGTTTGAAATTTATTCAAACGCTATCTTTTAAGGGTTTATTTATCTGCCTCGTCAGATCTTTGCACAGAATTCTCATCAGTCGTGTACATCCAGTACACTCTTCCATAAGAAATTTATACTCGGGGATCAAAGACAAATCTGATGCGGCTTATTTTTTATGCTTCAAGATAGCTTCTTATAATGAAATAAATTTTATAAGATGTCTTAAGGAATCGGACTATATTTGCATATTGAAATAACATATATGGCTTTCTTAACAATCTAATGATTATGCTACGAAAGACAAGAATAATTTTGGCAGTGGCGGTCTTTGTGCTGATTACAGGTCTGTTTCTTGACTTTACGGGAACACTGCATGTCTGGTTCGGCTTTCTTGCCAAGATCCAATTTCTGCCAGCGCTATTGGCTCTGAATGTTGCTATAGTGGTTGTTCTGCTACTGCTTACACTAATATTCGGACGTATTTACTGCTCGGTAATATGCCCTCTTGGAATTTTTCAGGATCTTGTGTCACACGTTAGCAGCTTCCGCAAGAAGAAGAGATACCGTTTCTCCTATTCTCCGGCCAAGTCTTGGCTAAGATACGGACTACTTGCCCTGTTCATAGTGGCTCTCATTGCCGGTGTTGGGTCTTTTGTGGCCTTGCTTGCTCCATACAGTGCATATGGAAGGATAGTCTCCAATCTGTTCGCCCCAATCTATACAGGTGTCAACAATCTTATGGCAATGTTTGCTGAGAGGATTGGAAGCTATGCTTTCTACGAAAGAGATATATGGATTCGTAGTCTGCCTACATTCATCATAGCTGCGGTTACATTCGTGGTCATCGCAGTACTTGCTTGGAGAGACGGCCGTACATATTGCAATACTATATGCCCAGTCGGAACTGTCCTTAGTTTCTTTGCCCGCTTTTCATGGCTTAAGGTAAGGATTGATGTGGACAAATGTAACAAGTGTAGTCTTTGCTCTCGGGTGTGCAAGGCATCATGCATTGACTATAAAAATCACAGAGTGGATTATTCAAGATGCGTGGTGTGTGGCAACTGTATTGGAAATTGCCACAAGGAGGCTATCTCTTATGGCCGTCCGGACAAGGAGGGGAAGACTTCTCCCACAAATGAAATGGCTGCATCAGTCTCCAATAGTGCAATGGCAGACAGTGGTTCAACGACTGACACTTCAAGGCGTAATTTTCTCTTCGGGCTGTTTGCATTCACAGCAACAGCTGCTATAGCGCAGGAGAAGAAGAAGGTTGATGGGGGACTTGCAGTTATTGAGGATAAAGTCGCTCCGGACAGGAATACTCCTCTTACGCCTCCAGGCTCCATGTCAGCATCCAATATGGCCTCTCATTGCACAGGATGCCAATTGTGCGTCTCGGTGTGTCCAAATGATGTGCTAAGACCTTCTGGAGACATTATGAGGCTTATGCAACCGACAATGTCTTATGAGAGAGGGTATTGCCGTCCCGAATGCACTAAGTGCAGCAGTGTCTGTCCCACAGGAGCAATCCGTCCGATTACAAAGGAAGAGAAATCCTCTATTCAGCTTGGTCATGCTGTATGGATTAGGAAAAACTGTATTCCTGTCACAGACGGAGTCTCTTGTGGCAATTGCGCAAGACACTGTCCTAGTGGAGCAATATCTATGGTAAGAATGGATAAGAATGACCCGCATTCGCTCAGAATTCCGGCAGTAAATACGAGTAGATGTATCGGCTGCGGGGCTTGTGAAAATCTTTGCCCAGCCCGTCCTTTCAGTGCAATCTATGTTGAGGGACATGAAGTTCACAGTGTTGTTTAGATTTTTCAGTCAAGAAGATTATGGCAAAAGATATCAATAGAAGGGATTTCTTCAAAGTCATCGGAGCAAGTGCATTGTCGACTTCAGCTCTTCTGTCATCTTGCAGAAGGGGAGGCAATGATGTAGCTTCTGAGGAAGAACCGGATAAAGATAAGATGACATACCGTGTCAATCCCAAGACTGGAGAGAAGGTGTCGATACTCGGCTATGGAATGATGCGCCTTCCTGTCGTGGATGGAGGAGGTGTACAGAATAATCAGGATGCACCGATTGATCAGGATATGGTCAACAGGCAGATTGACTATGCACTTGCCCATGGCCTCAATTATATAGACACGTCTCCTGCTTATTGTAAGGGGCAGTCAGAGCAAGCGACAGGCATAGCTCTGCATCGTCATGACAGATCGGAATATTTCATAGCAACGAAACTTTCCAATTTCTCGCCGCAGACGTGGAGTCGGGAGGCTTCTATGGAAATGTTTGAGAACTCGTTGAAGGAGCTTCAGGTGGATTATGTCGACTATCTGCTGCTTCATGCAATCGGAATGGGGGCCAACGGAATGTCCGATTTCTATAGCAGGTATATAGACAACGGGATTCTCGACTGGCTCGTGGAACAGCGTGAGAAAGGCCGTATACGCAATTTGGGATTCTCATATCATGGTGATATACATGTATTTGATCTTGCTCTTAAGTGGCATGACGAAGGTCGATACCATTGGGATTTTGCACAGATAGAGCTCAATTATCTTGATTGGAATTATGCTGACGAGATAAATAATCGCAATACTGATGCGGTCTACCTGTATGGCGAGCTACACAAGCGCAATATACCGGCCGTGATTATGGAGCCTCTTCTTGGAGGTCGTCTTGCCAAGATGCCCGACAATATCGTGGCGAAGATGAAGGAAAGAGAGCCTGAAAGCACAGTGGCAAGTTGGGCATTCCGTTTTGCGGGTACTCCCGACGGAGTGCTTACAGTGCTCAGTGGCATGACATATATGGAGAATCTACGTGAGAATCTCCGCACTTATTCACCTTTGCGGCCTATCACTGAGGAAGAAAACGCTTTCCTTATGCAGATTGCGGATGATATATACAATCTCAAGACAATTCCCTGCAACGAATGCAACTATTGCATGCCATGTCCTTACGGTATCAATATTCCGGCGGTCTTCTCTCATTATAACAAATGTATAAAAGAGGGGAATCTTCCAAGCAGACAGGAGGACCCGGATTACAGAAGGGCAAGAAGGGCTTTCCTGATAAGCTACGATAGGGATGTCCCGAAGTTGCGACAGGCAAACCATTGCATATGCTGTGGACAGTGCGTTCCCCATTGCCCGCAGCGTATAGCTATCCCACGGGAGATGAGAAAGATAGATAGATATACCGAAAAGCTAAAACAGAACGGATAATGGAAGATATTGTAGCCTTGTTGCACGATGGCGGGCACTCTATAGTCATCGCTACACCTGTACTTGAAGAGGCTTCAAGGCAATCGGACAGTGAAGTCTCAAGGCAAGTACCTTCCCGCGTCTCAAGACAGGCCGTAAGTAGAGAATCCTGCCATGACAAAGAACATTCGGAGTCTGTCAGTACTTACGACGGGAGAGGTATAAGTGATATCTTCAGATTGTATCATGAATCTCCGGCAATACTCAAAGGGGCTCGCGTGGCAGACAAAGTTGTAGGCAAAGCCGTGGCTGCATTTATGGTGATGGGCGGAGTAAGAGAAGTGTATGCCGATGTGATGAGTCGTCCGGCAGAGGCCATGTTAAAATCCGCTGGTATTAAAGTGAATCATATCTCGATTGTTACTCAGATACTTAGACGCGATGGGCAAGGCTGGTGTCCAATGGAGATGATCTGCCAAGACTGCACTTGTCCGTCACAATGTGTCGAAGCGATAGAATTATTTATGAGTAAAAAAGACGCACTGTAAGCGAAGCTTAAATATATTATTATGGAAAAATCTTTGGAATTGTATTCGCTCGGCTATGATAAGGTCAAGACCTATATAGTAGCATGTGCATTTGCCGTTGGCAATATATTGTTGCCCCAGTTATTCCACCTTATTCCGAAAGGCGGCATGATTTTCCTTCCTATCTATTTCTTTACATTAGTAGGGGCGTACAAATATGGTTGGAAAGTGGGGCTTCTGACTGCGTTTTTGTCTCCGGTGGCAAATTCTTTGTTGTTCGGGATGCCGACTCCGGCTGTACTCCCGGCTATATTGCTGAAGTCCGTTTTGCTGGCCCTGGGAGCTGGGTTTGTTGCCTCCCGTTGCAGGAAAGCTACACTTCTCCTTCTTACGGCTGTTGTGCTTGCTTATCAGGTTGCCGGTACGATGGGCGAATGGGCTATCTGCAGAGATTTTGCCTTGGCAGTGCAGGATTTCAGGATAGGACTTCCTGGCATGGCCTTGCAAGTAGTAGGAGGATGGATTGTGATAAATAAGATTTTAAGGAAATAAAAAATGATACTTGAAAATATAAAGTCTCCTTCTGATGTCAAGAAACTTGACGTGGAGCAGTTGGATACGCTGGCAAAAGAAGTAAGGAAAGCCTTGATAGACAAGCTTTCGGCTCGTGGAGGCCATGCCGGTTCGAATCTCGGCATGGTTGAGGCTACGATTGCCCTGCACTATGTCTTCGACTCTCCTAAGGATAAGATAGTGTTCGATGTGTCCCACCAGTCTTATGCGCACAAGATGCTTACCGGCAGGGAGTCGGCTTTTACAGACCCTGCCAAATATAATGACGTCTCCGGATATACCGAGCCTTCAGAAAGTGTACATGACTGGTTTATGGTAGGCCATACGTCGACTTCAATCAGTCTGGCTCTCGGCCTTGCGAAGGCAAGAGACATCCGAGGAGAATCCGACAATGTCATTGCTGTCATTGGGGATGGCTCGCTGAGTGGCGGCGAGGCTTTCGAGGGGCTTGACAATGCAGGGGAGTACGGGACAAATCTCATAATCGTATTCAATGACAACGAGATGTCTATAGCCGAAAATCACGGTGGACTCTACCGCTCTTTGGCCAAGTTGAGAGAAAGCCGAGGTCTTGACGGAGACAATTATTTCAAGGCTCTCGGTCTGGATTATATGTATGTAGAGAAAGGTAATGACATACAGGATCTTATCCGTGCATTCAAGGCTGTGAAAGGCAGTACGCACCCTGTCGTTGTGCATATACATACTCTCAAGGGCAAGGGATACAGGTGGGCTGAGCTCGAAAAGGAAAAATTCCACTGGATCATGCCGTTTGATATTCCTACAGGCGAGTTGACTGTTCATCCAACAGGAGAGAGCTATAGCGAGATAATAGGTGAATATCTGATGCGCAAGATCCATGAAAATCCTGATCTTGTCGTGATCCATTCGGCAGTGCCTGCAGGAATCGGATTCGGCCCGGAGAGGAGAAAAGAAGCTGGCAAGCAATATGTCGATGTCGGAATTGCTGAGGAACATGCCGTTGCATTTGCTTCAGGTCTGGCAAGAGGTGGGGCAAGACCAGTATACAGTACGCATAGTACATTTATACAGCGTACCTATGACCAACTTTCTCAGGATCTTTGTGCCAACAACAACCCGGCAGTAATTATGGTGACGATGGCTGGGGCAGACGGCATGAATGACACGACACATCTGTGTATTTTCGATATACCGATGATGTCAAATATTCCCAATCTTGTATATCTTGCGCCTACCTGCAAGCAGGAGTATTATGCTATGATGGATTGGGCAATAGCTCAGACCGCCCATCCTGTTGCAGTAAGAGTGCCGAGTACGGTCACTTCATGTCCCAATGCAGTGTTCGATACTGACTATAGCTCCCTTAATACTTACAAGACTGTACGGAAAGGCTCTAATGTGGCTATCATAGGATTAGGAGATTTCCTCTTTCTTGCGCAACAAGTAGCTTCCCTGCTTGAGAGGGAGGGTATCGAGCCGACAATCGTCAATCCTCGCTTCATAACAGGGCTTGACAAGGATCTACTTGACAGCCTAAAGGAAAGTCATGATCTTGTAGTGACCCTTGAAAATGGTGTCCTTGCTGGAGGTTTTGGTGAGAAGATAGCCGCTTATTACGGCCTGTCGGATATGAAAGTGCTTTGCAAAGGTCTGAAGAAGGAGTTTTATGACAGAATTCCGTATAAGACATTGGCCGAGAAGAACAGACTTACTCCAGAACTGATAGCAGAAGACATACTCACTATTGTACGCTGAGTCTGTGAGGTCTCACCTCTATAGTTTATGTATGCTTCGCCACTTCGGAGTTTTCAGTAGCCCTTACAGCTCATAGGTCGCGCCTTGGTGCTACAACATGAGCTATGCTGGAGGATATGTTCCGGACTAAATGCAGGTATCAAAGTTGTCTATGCCAGCATGTTTGTGAGGACTATGAAGTCTTCGACACTAAGTCGCTCTGGACGTTCGCCAAGAATTTCGAGGTCAGTGGGGATAAGATCTCCGCTGGCCTCTTTTTTTGCAATTAGCGGCTTGAGGGAGTTGCGCAGGGTCTTGCGTCTCTGTCCGAATGATGTCTTGACGATTGTCTTGAACAAGGGCTCATCGCAGCCGAGTGAGGTGCGGCTGTTGCGTGTCAGTCGGATAACGGCAGAGTGGACCTTAGGTGGTGGCGCAAAAGCCCCCGGTCCTACAGTGAAAAGATATTCTATATCATACCAGGCTTGGAGCAGTACTGACAAGATGCCGTATGTCTTGCTTCCGGGCTTCTCCGCGATTCTCTCTGCAACTTCTTTCTGAATCATGCAGACCGTCATGGGGACGAGATCCCTATAGTCGAGGATCCGGAAAAATATTTGGGAAGAAATGTTGTACGGGAAATTTCCTATTATACGGAATGGCGATCCGAATAGCGTCGCAAGGTCAGTCTTAAGGAAATCTCCCTCTATGATTCTATCTTTTGGATTGTTGTCACCGATCCTGGTTGAAGTGAGACCGAATGTGCGTTTGAGATAGTCGACAGACTCAGTGTCGATCTCTATCATCTTAAGGTCAATGGCAGGGTCTGCAAGCATATATTGAGACAGAACCCCCATTCCCGGACCGACTTCAAGTACAGGAAGCCTATTCTCCTTGGATTTGCATGTGTCTTTGTCCAAGGCCGCCACTATTGCCTTGGCTATTTTCTGGTCTGTTAGGAAATGCTGCCCCAACGCCTTTTTTGCTTTGACTTCCATTTATATATTAATTCGGGTGTTCAGTGCCCGATCTCTTAATTTCAATCTTCTCGTTCTCCTTGTGTGCTGAAATCCTCCGACCGCCTTTAAACTTACGCCGTTTTCAGTTTACCTTTCCAGTCTTCTTTTGCGGTCGTCCATGTTACTCTGCTGTCCGGCTATTCATACCTATGCGGGGGGGGGTAAGGTCGGGGAGATGCACAATGCAAAAATACGGACTTATTTCGGAGAAAAGGACATTTCGGAAAATTTAAACGTCTTCTTGTAGATAAATTGCTAAATTTGTGAGGTTTTGATAAATAAACTGATTAAAATCAGCAAAGATATGTTCAATACGTATTACAGGACAAACACTTGCGGTGAATTGCGATTAGGCGACACCGGCAAGCAGGTAGTGCTTTCAGGTTGGGTGCAAAGAACGAGGAAACTCGGTGGCATGACTTTCATCGATCTGAGAGACCGTTACGGGATTACCCAGCTGGTCGTGGGTGCTGATGCTCCATCGGATTTGGTAGCTATTGCCAATTCGCTTGGCCGCGAGTTCGTCATACAGGCAGAGGGCGAGGTTATTGAGAGGCAAAGCAAGAATCCGAAGATGGATACCGGTGATATTGAGATAAAGGTGGAGAACATACACGTTCTCAATAAGTCGGTTACTCCTCCATTTACTATCGAAGACGAGAGCGATGGCGGAGATGACATAAGGGCAAAGTACCGCTACCTTGATCTTAGAAGGAATCCTCTAAAGAACGCCCTCATGCTACGTCACAAGATAGCACATGAAGTGCGTAACTTCCTTGATAGTAAGGGCTTTATGGAGATTGAGACGCCGTGTCTTATTAAGTCCACACCCGAGGGCGCACGTGACTTTGTCGTACCTTCTAGGATGAATCCTGGTGAGTTCTACGCGTTGCCGCAGTCTCCCCAGCAGTTCAAGCAGATACTGATGGTAGCCGGTTATGACAGATATTTCCAAATAGTAAGGTGCTTCAGGGATGAGGATCTCAGGGCCGACAGGCAGCCTGAGTTTACGCAGATAGATTGCGAGATGTCATTCGTTGAACAGGAGGATGTGCTTAATACATTCGAGGAGATGATGCGCACCCTGTTCAAGAATGTACTTGGGGTGGAGATCCCCAATCCTCTTCCGCGCATTACATGGTTCGATGCTATGGACTATTACGGCTCAGATAAGCCGGACGTGCGCTTCGGTATGAAGATTCACGAGATTACCGGTCTTTCTCACGGTCATGGTTTCTCGATATTTGACGGAAGTTCGTATGTCGGTGCGATAGCAGTGCCTGGTGCAGCGTCCTATAGCAGGAAGCAGATAGACGAACTTACTGAATGGGTCAAGAGGCCTCAAGTAGGGGCTAAGGGTCTTGTATATATTAAGGTCGAAGAAGGTGGTGCTTTCAAGTCTTCAATAGATAAGTTCTTCTCTCCCGAAGACCTAGGAGTCATCGCAAATGCAGTAGAGGCTAAAGAAGGAGACCTCATACTCGTGCTTTGCGGTAATGACAAGCGCAAGGTGCAAGTGCAACTCGGAACTCTCAGAATTGAACTCGGTAACCGTCTCGGCCTCAGGAATCCGAAAGTCTTCGCCCCTTTGTGGGTAGTGGATTTCCCTCTGTTTGAATGGAATGACGAAGAGAACAGATGGAATGCTGTGCATCATCCGTTTACTGCACCGAAGCCTGAGCATCTTGACTATTTCTTCAGCGACAACAACGAGGATATAGCAAAGGTATGTGCAAATGCCTATGATTTTGTGCTCAACGGCACCGAACTCGGAGGTGGCTCAATAAGAATTCACGATTCTAATGTGCAGGAAAGGATGTTCCAGATCCTTGGATTCAGCAAGGAAGAAGCCCTGTACAAATTCGGCTTCCTGATCAACGCGTTCCAGTACGGAGCTCCGCCTCACGGAGGTCTTGCATTCGGCTTTGACCGTGTCTGTGCCCTCTTCGGAGGTAGTGACTCCATTAGAGACTACATAGCTTTCCCGAAGAACAACCAGGGTAGGGACGTGATGGCTGACGCTCCGTCTAAGATAGACGATTCCCAGTTGGATGAGTTGCATCTCGGCATCATAGAGAAGAAATAGAATCCAATGCAGCACTGGCCAGGCACAGTGCTTGTCGTTAATGACGAGCCTGTGCTACGCAAACTGCTTTCGAGGATGATGCAGCTTGAAGCCTATGATGTCTGCAAAGTTGAGGATAAAAAATCCGCATAGAGACAAATCCGGCACATACTGCCGGATTTGTCCTTTGTGACGTATATCTTCCAGGCATCACAGTCCTCTTGTGGGGAGGTGAGATCGGAGATCGATACAGGAAAGGAGTTCTTCGCCATTTGCTAAAATATCCACCGCTGGAGATGTCTATTTGCGGATGAAACATAGTATGTATTCTTCCATTATCTTGTAGCCCTCTATGTTGGGGTGAATGCTGTCGTTAGAATATTTCTCCGGCATTTTCCCATCCTTGTCAGCGAATAGTGTCCAATAGTCGGCATAAGATATCTTGCGAGTCTTGGCGTATTCCTTGAGCAGGGAGTTGAATTTCTCCACTTGAGGCCTGATGTCTCCGCAAGCAGGTCTCCAGCCAACCTTGTAAGACGGCAGAAGTGCACATACAATGGGCTTGATCTTGTTCGCTAATGCTATCTCGCACATAGACTTGATGTTGCCGACAGCTCTCTCGACATCGGGAGCGCAGCCGCCATTTTTGGCGATGTCATTGATGCCGCAGAGAATCACCACATATTCCGGCCTTAGGCTCACTACGTCCTGATTCATGCGGGCAAGTATCTGTGTGGTGGTCTGTCCCGAGATGCCTCTGCCTACCAAATTGTTGTCACTTAGGAATTTGGCGTCCTGTCTTGCCCAGCCTTCCGTGATAGAGTCACCGTAGAGTACGGCTTTGATGTGCCCGGCCTTGCCTTCTTCGATGAGAGTCTTGTTCTCTCCGGCGTATTTGCCGTAGAATGCCCAGTCCGGTTCATCGGCGTAGAGGCTGTTGCAGAAGCTTGAGATGAGGATTGTCCCTGCAGTAATTGCCGCAGTGAGTCTGGTTGCTCTTGTGTTCATAGTATAAGAATGTGTTTGTCCTGCAAAGTTACGAAAAGTCGGACCTTACCACCCCGAACTTTTGCTATCTTTGTGCAGAAATAGAATTGTGCCATGCTTTTGGAAATTTTCGGATTTCTGAAATTTTCTTTTACAGATATACTGGACGTCTTCATCGTCGCCCTGATTATCTTCTTTATCTTCAAGTGGATAAGAGACTCGGCGGCTATGAACATATTTGTCGCCATCATCTCAATCTATGTGCTGAAAGTTATTGCTGGAGCGCTTAACATGAAGTTAGTCAGCGCATTGATAGGTACTTTCATAGATGTGGGCGTGCTTGCGGTCATAGTCATTTTCCAACCGGAGATACGGCATTTTCTCATGCGCTTCGGCAGTAGGACTGCCTTGGGGGTCAGGACAAGAGCAATCTTTAATAGGCTTTTCGGCACAGAAGACCATTCGATAGACAATGCTTCTGTGAACGAGATAGCAGAGGCCTGCAGAGCTATGTCCGACAGCAAGACAGGAGCGTTGATAGTGATTCCACATAGAGTGAGCCTTGACTATGTCATTCAGACCGGTGACAGGATAGATGCCCTTATCAACAGGCGTCTTATAATGAACCTTTTCTTCAAGAACTCCCCCTTGCATGACGGTGCTGTGATAATCGACCACAACCATATAATAGCGGCAAGATGCACACTTCCGATAACGGAGCGAACCGATATACCTGCGAGTTACGGAATGAGGCATAAAGCCGCAATAGGCATTACTGAAGAAACTGATGCTGATGTCATAGTGGTATCGGAGGAGACGGGAGAAGTCTCTTTCGGTCATGGAGGAGAGCTGCAGAAGATTAACAATATCAATGAGTTGAAGCTCAAGCTCGGTGCATCGCTGTCAGAAGGAACGAGACAGAATGACCAGCCGAAAAGAACGGAAACAACTGATTGAGAGAGTATGAGTGACGTGAAAATCGAGAAAATCCTTGGATTCGACAAAGTTCGCAAGATAATATCTGACAGGTGCAGCACTGAATACGGAGCTGCAAGAGCGGCGGCTGAAGATTTCTGTACCGATGAGAAAGAGATAAGACGCAGGCTGCTTCTGACCGATGAAATGCGACTTATAGTAATGTTCGAGGAATCATTCCCTTCTAACGGCTATATAGATGCGACATCATTCCTCAGGACGTTGTCCAAGGCGGGGGCCAACATAGACGTAGTAAGTCTCGCCAAGCTTCGGACAATGCTTGAGACCCTACAGAAGATCTCGGACTTCTTCGTGGATATAAAGGATGGAGTATATCCTGCTCTTAAGAAGATGACATCCGCCATTGTCCTGTATCCAGAGGTACTGCATAAGGTAGACTCAATCCTTGACAAATACGGCAATGTCAAGGATACCGCTTCGGATGCCCTATATGGAATACGAAGTGCAATCAAGGAGAAAGAAGGCACAGTCTCCAAGCGCATGGCATCTATTCTCAAGAGTGCTCAAGCGTCAGGTTTTGTGGAGCAGGATGCTTCGATAGTGATGAGGGACGGCAAAATGCTACTGCCTGTCAGCTCTGCAAACAAGAGAAAGGTGTCAGGCTTTGTATACGATGAGTCTTCATCAGGGAAGACAACGTTCATCGAGCCGGCAGAGATAGTGGAACTGACTAATGAAATTAGTGAACTGCGTTTCTCCGAGAATCGAGAGATAGCAAGAATCCTCAGTGAATTCAGCGATTGGGTACGACCTTATGTACCCGATCTTCTCAAAGGGGCTGAGTGTATAGGAGAACTTGATTTTATCATTGCCAAGGCTCAGACAGCCCTTGATTTTGTTGCAGGAATGCCGATAATCTCCGATGCTGGTGAAGTTATATTGCGCAAGGCACGCCATCCTTTGCTAGAGAGAGCCTTGAGAAAAGAGGGACGCGATATTGTCCCCCTTTCTATAACCCTGACGCCCCAGAAGCACATAGTCCTTATCTCAGGCCCCAATGCTGGTGGTAAATCTGTGTGCCTCAAGACGGTTGGTCTTCTTCAGTACATGTTCCAATACGGAATGCTCATACCTACGTCAGAAACTTCAGAGATGACAGTATTCGACAGGGTCATGGCTGATATAGGAGACGGACAGTCAATAGAAAATGACCTTAGCACTTACAGCTCTTTCCTCGCATCCATGAAGGAAATGCTTGCCGTGGCAGACAAGAAGACTCTTGTCTTGATAGACGAGTTCGGCTCCGGTACGGAGCCCACAGCCGGAGGCGCTATCGCAGAAGCGATTCTCAGCCAGTTCGACAAGGCAGGTGTATACGGGGTCATTACCACGCATTATACCAATCTGAAACTATATGCCTCAGCTCCTGACTCAGGAGTGCTCAATGCTGCCATGCAGTTCGATGACAAGAATATAGTGCCTTTGTTTAAATTGGAGCCCGGGCTTCCCGGCAATTCGTTTGCATTTGCATTGGCACGCAAGATGGGGCTGCCCGAAGAGGTGGTCAAGGATGCCGAGACAAGAGCCGGAGAGGAGTTTGTTGGTATCGAGCGCAATCTTCGCAAGATAGCCCGCAACCGCAAGGCCCTTGACGAGAAACTCCAGAAGATCCGCAATACTGACAAGACTCTTGAAAATATAACTGGACGCTACCAGAAAGAGCTTGAGTCTATATCCTCTATGAAGAAAGAGATCCTTGACAATGCCCGCAAGGAGGCCGAGGAGATAATCAAAGGTGCCAATAGGGAAGTTGAGCGCACCATCCGGACGATTCGGGAGAAACAGGCTGCAAAGGAAGAGACAAGAAAGGCCCGGGAAGGGCTTCAGAACTTCGTTAGCGCCCTGGTATCCTCCAAAGAGAAGAACGAGAGAGAGAGGGAAGACTATATAGAGGAGAAACTTCGCAAGGTATCCGAGCGCCAACAGAGACAGCAGCAGAGGCGCTTACGTCATACTACTCCGGAGGAATTGCAGAAGATAGTACAGGAAACTGAGAGGGAGAAGAAGATAGCGGCATTCCGAAGCGGTCCTCTGAAAGTCGGTGAGAAGGTAAGGATCAAGGACAATGGTATGGCCGGAGAGGTCGCCCTCGTGTCTGACAAGGCCGTCACTGTCATAGTTGGCAGTATCAAGACAAAGCTTCCGCTCTCCCGGGTAGAGCGCATATCTTCCAACGAATACAAGGATGCCGTGAGGGCTGCTCGTCCTCAGACTCAGTCAGTTCCGCAAGATAGCTCCCTTTCGGAGAGAAAACTCAATTTCAAGATGGAACTTGACGTAAGGGGACAGAGGACTGCGGAAGCCATCGAGAACGTGATGCATTATATCGATGATGCCATTATGCTCAATGTCCATTCCGTGAGGATAATACATGGCAAAGGTACGGGGGCGTTGAGGGAAGAGATACAGAAATTTCTCAAGTCAACTCCAGGTGTCATCTCCGCAAAGGACGAGTCTGTACAACTTGGAGGATCGGGTGTTACAGTAGTGACATTTGACAATTAGGATATGAAAGTATCCGGAAAGTCTGCACTCGGCAAGAGAGGAGAAGATGAGGTCTGCACTTATCTTGAAGGTATTGGGCACACAATACTCGAACGCAATTACCGCTATGGGCATCTCGAAGTAGACGTCATTTCCGCCGCTGACGATGGAATACATTTTGTAGAAGTTAAGAGCCGCACAGCACCTGTAAATGCAGCACCTCAGGATGCTGTCGATTGGCGGAAGCAGCGCAATCTTGCCTCAGCTGCACGAAGGTATATGGGACATGTCGTGTCTCCCGTGCTCCGAGATAAGGAGATTTGGCTTGATGTCGCGGCCGTAGTCTTTGACGGTGGTGAGACTAGGATTGAGTATTTCCCAGGTGCCGTGCAGCCTTTGTATTTGTAGAAGACCAGGATAACTTTAAAACATCTTCATAATGAAGAATAATCAATATTGTGTCATAATGGCCGGAGGGCATCTCAACAGGTTCTGGCCTATCAGTAGGGAAGACATGCCGGGACATTTCCTAGATATTGCCGGCAGTGGCAAATCCTTGGTGAGGATGGCATACGAGAGGTGCTGCGGAGTAGTGCCACCGGAGAACATAATCCTTATAACCCTCTCACGGTACAAGGATCTTATAGCAGAGCAGATACCGGAACTTCCTGAGCAGAACCTTCTTCTTGAGCCGATGGCTCGTAATACAGCTGCCTGTATAACTTATGCTACATATACCATTCTAAGGCGAGACAGCACGGCTGTTACCGCAGTTACTCCAGCAGATCTGATTATTGCAGACGAGCCTCTTTTCCGTTCGACTCTCTCAAGTGCACTCGATTATGCGGCTACCCATCCAGTGTTGATGACATTGGGTATCAAGCCTTCCCGCCCAGATACGGAATACGGCTATATTCAGTGCGAGGGGGGAAAGGTGGCCAGTATGAGCAACGAACCGATGAAAGTGAAGACATTTACTGAGAAGCCGGACAAGGAGATAGCCGAGGTGTTCTACAAGAGCGGAGAGTTTTTCTGGAATTCAGGTATTTTCGTATGGCAAGCCTCTGTTATCAAGGAAGAATTGGAGAAATATGTCCCAGAGGTTACAGGCCCGTTCGAAGGTTGGGAAGTGGCTATTGGCAGTCCTTCGGAGAAAGCGTTCATAGCCAGTGCATATTCCGATATAGAGAAGATTTCTATCGACTACGGAGTGATGGAAAAGACCGACAGAGCGTGGATTTTCCCTGTCCATTTCGGCTGGTCGGACATAGACAGTTGGGAGAATTTCTATTCGAGCGTACAGGCCAAGGACAAGAACGGAAATATTCTCAATACTGACCGCAAGATCCTCCGCAATGACAGCCGCAATATAATACTCTCGTCTAAGAAGGATAAACTCTTGGTCATCAAGGGGTTGAAAGACTGTATAGTGGTCGATACCGATGATGTCCTTCTCATCTGTCCGAGAGACGATCGACAATACAAGGAGCTTGTCAACGCGACTCGTATGCCAGGATTTGAGAAATATCGTTAAGAGAATCATAGAATTAATAGGTTGACTACAAGCTTCTGACAATGGAAGCATCTTTATGAGTAGCCTTATGTAAAATATTTATATCATGTCACTTGAACAGACAATCCAGAAAGATATCATGGAGGCAATGAAGTCCCATGATGAGGTCAGACTCAATGCCGTAAGAGCCATCAAGTCAGAAATTCTTCTCGCCAAGACTTCCGGAGCCGGAAGCGAGATAGGAGATGAAGATGTGATGAAACTTATCCGCAAGCTTATCAAGCAGCGCAAAGAGAGCGCGGAGATGTATATTCAGGGAAGCCGTAAAGACTTGGCTGACAACGAGCTTGCAGAAGCTGCCGTGATGGAGTCCTATCTTCCTGCCCAGTTGAGCGAGGCGGAAGTTGAGGCCATAGTGAAGTCAGTGATCGAAGAGACTGGTGCTAAAGGCATGGCCGATATGGGAAAGGTTATGGGAGCTTCAGTCAAGAAAGCTGACGGCCGTGCAGATGGCAAGACTGTCTCGGCTATTGTCAAGAGGCTTCTGTCTTCATTGTAGCCGGTCATTGCATGATTGTAGCCAGTCATTGCATGGTGCGTCCTCATGATTTTGTCCGGTAGACTGTTGCAGCAGCCAAGACATTCTCCTCTGACGGTCAGGGCAGTGTTGGCATTCTCATTCTGAAATATTTGTTTTTTTTATGAAAAGTCCAGCTTCTTCTATAAGGCGACATTCTTTTGAGAATCATCCTTTTACAGATCTCTCTTTCAGGGCTCGCCTGCTGACAACACTCCTTGTTTTGGTAGCTTGTCTGTATCCATCCCGAGCCTACTCCCAACACAGGGCGGACAGACTCAATCTTGAAGACGAAGGCTCGTTCTCAATGGTTATACTTGGTGACCCCCAAGGCTATACCAAATATGACATAAACCAGCCTCTATTCGAGTTGTGTACTGCATGGATAGCCGACAATATCGATCATCTCAATATCAAGGCTGTATTGTGTACAGGTGATCTTGTTGAGCAGAACGAGAACATAACCATGAACCGTAAGATGCTCAATCAGACCAGTACCCAGATGTGGGAGTCAGCCTCGAGAAGCATGGCGCGGCTGGACGGTAAAGTCCCATATATCATCTCGGCTGGCAATCATGACTATGGCTATCGCAACTCCGAAAACGGAAGGACGCAGTTCCCGAAATATTTCCCTATGGAGAGAAATGAGTGTTGGAGAGACTGTCTTGTGGCAGATTTTCCTAATAGGAACGGTGATATATCGATTGAGAACGCGGCTTTCGCTTTCCATGACGCCAATTGGGGAGATATCCTTGTGATTACAACTGAGTTCGCCCCTCGAGAAGAGGTACTTGAATGGGCGAGGAATACTGCAGCAAGAGAAGAGTTCAAGGATTACAAGGTCATAGCCATGACGCACAGCTATCTCAAGGAACAGACAGCGGAATATACTGATAATTCCCGTTACAAGATTGCTCCTCAGACTTCTGGCAAGGATTTCTGGGATAAATTTGTCAATGTCTCGCCTAACGTTTTCTTTGTTCTTTGCGGCCATACCGGGAAGCCTGGGGATTTTGACAGGTCGATAGCATATAGGGTGGACAGGAACGATGCCGGAAGGGAAGTTTTCCAGATGATGTTCAATGTGCAGATTCTTGGAGGCGGATGGGAAGGCAACGGTGGTGACGGCTGGCTTCGCGTACTTGAATTCATGCCTGACGGCAAGACTATACAGGTAAAGACTTATTCCCCTCTCTTCGGCATTTCCCCGTCCACACGCCATCTCGCTCGCCGCACCGGCAAGAATGATCAGTTTAGGATTACAGTGTCAACGGCTGTCAATTCGGGCCAAAACAAGGTCAAAACAACATCCAAGGCATTGTAAATTAAAAATATAATCGTAACTTTGCAGGCCGCAAAAAGTATGCGGAATACTTAAAGTATTTATAAACAATTAATTATCAAACCAATGCCTGGATTAATTGGAAAGAAAATCGGAATGACTTCCGTTTTCGGTGCTGATGGAAAGAATATTCCATGCACCGTTGTTGAGGCTGGTCCATGTGTTGTCACGCAGGTGCGTACGGTAGAGAAAGATGGTTATGCCGCCGTACAGCTTGCCTATGACGAAATTACCGAGAAGCATGCCAGCAAGCCCTTGATGGGGCATTTCAAAAAGGCAGGAACCACACCCCACCGCAAGTTGGCCGAGTTTGAGGCAGACTTCAAAGGGGATCTTAAATTGGGTGACACCGTCACTGTAGCCGACATCTTCGAGGGTGTCGAGTTCGTTGATGTTGTCGGAACTTCCAAAGGTAAAGGATTCCAGGGCGTTGTAAAGCGTCATGGCTTTGCCGGAGTAGGCGGTGCTACACACGGTCAGCACAACAGACTCCGTCACCCGGGATCTATGGGTGCATCATCATGGCCTTCAAGGGTATTCCCTGGTATGAGAATGGCCGGCCATATGGGCAATGCAAGGGTTAAGGTGTTCAACCTTCAGGTCATCAAGGTGATTCCTGAGAACAACCTTCTCGTATTAAAAGGCTCTGTTCCCGGAGCCAAGGGTTCTTATCTAATGTTGGAGGCTTAATTATGGAATTGTCAGTTTTGAAGATTGACGGATCAGAGTCCGGAAAGAAGGTCGTCCTCGATGAGAAGGTATTCGGTGTGAAGCCGAATGATCACGCTATCTACCTTGATGTCGTACAGTATCTTGCACATCAGCGTCAGGGTACCTCAAGGACTAAGGACCGTAGCGAGGTGGCTCACAGTACGAAGAAACAGGGTCGTCAGAAAGGCGGCGGTGGAGCACGTCACGGTAGCTTGAAGGCAAATATCTATATCGGTGGTGGTCGTGCCCACGGTCCAAAGCCGCGTTGCTATGACCTCAGGCTTAGCAAGAAGCTTAAGTCTCTTGCAAGGGTATCAGCCCTCTCGTATAAGGCACAGGAGAACAAGATCATCTTCGTAGAGCCTTTCACGATGGACGCTCCCAAGACAAAGGAATTCATACAGATCCTTTCAGCCATAAAGGCTGGGGACAGGAAAGTGCTTTTCGTGCTTCCTCAGAATTCCCCGAATATTTATCTTTCGTCTCGTAACCTTCAGGAAGTGAATGTAATCTCAGTTGACGAGATCAATACATACACTATCATGAACTCCTACTCACTCGTTTTGGTAGACGGCGTTCAGGATATCCTTTCCGCAAGAGTAAGACGATAAAAAACGTTGAGAAATGGGAATTATCATTAAGCCAATAGTAACAGAGAAATTAACGGCTCAAGGCGAGAAGTTGAACCGTTATGGCTTCATAGTTGACCGTGATGCAAACAAGCTTCAGATCAAATCTGCCGTAGAGCAGATGTACAATGTGTCTGTAGCTTCGGTCAACACATTGAACTACCATGGGAAAAGAAAATCCCGTTATTCAAAGTCCGGCATGCTCAGAGGTCGTATGAACCACTTCAAGAAGGCATACGTTACCCTGGCAGGCGAGGATAAGATTGATTTCTATAGCAATATTTAAGGGAGAAGGCAATGGCAACAAGAAAATTCAAGCCGGTAACCCCCGGTACAAGGAATAAGGTGATCAGCGCTTTTGACGACATTACAGCAAAGCGCCCCCAGAAATCATTGCTCGAACCTCTTAAAAGCACGGGTGGACGCAATAATACAGGTCAGATGACCATGCGTTACATCGGTGGCGGTCACAAGAGAATGTACCGTATCATCGATTTTAAGCGTGCTAAAGATGTTTGCAAGGCAACAGTCCTCACAATAGAATACGATCCTAACCGTAGCGCACGTATCGCGCTAGTGCAGTATGAGGATGGCGAGAAGAGATATATCATCGCCCCCAACGGCATAAAGGTAGGCCAGATCATAGAATCCGGCTCAGGTATTGCTCCTGAGGTCGGCAACACTCTTCCTCTTGGTGAGATTCCGGTAGGTACCCTCGTACACAATATCGAGCTTCATCCTGGTCAGGGCGGTGCTATGGCACGTTCTGCAGGTACATTCGCTCAGATTGCCGCACGTGAAGGCAACCATGTTATCCTCCGTCTGCCCTCAGGCGAGACTAGGATGGTATTGGTTACTTGCCGTGCAACTGTAGGTGTGGTATCCAATACTGAACACAACCTTGAGTCTTATGGAAAGGCAGGTCGCAGCAGATGGCTCGGCAGACGTCCTCACAACCGTGGTGTCGTAATGAACCCGGTAGATCACCCTATGGGTGGTGGTGAAGG
>ERZ808240.355-NODE-355-length-61498-cov-12.547825_pt1 | contig 61498 bp, 64 predicted proteins | sample MGYA00521084_ERZ808240 | MGnify/ENA primary metagenome ERZ808240 (study PRJEB31516, sample SAMN03275571) | gut metagenome | biome: mammalia-associated habitat; material: feces | host: Papio cynocephalus | place: Kenya | collected 2012-08-06 ...
CACGAATGCAGCAGTCAAAGTGCTGTGTCTTACCGCTTGACGACACCCCAATATTCATACTATATAAAAAACTCCGCCGCTGTACGGCAGCAACGGATTAAAGAAAAGTAAACACGCATATGCGTGTTTACTTATGGGGTGGAAGATGGGATTCGAACCCACGGTCTCCAGTGCCACAAACTGGCGCTTTAACCAACTAAGCTACATCCACCGTAACGCAAAAACTATTATACCATAGAAATTCGTTTTGTCAACAAAAAATTTTATTTAAAGCGAAAAATCTTCGGGTTTGTAGCCGTCTGCAATTTTTACACGATCGGGAATACGCTTAATAGGATCGTATTTATAACTGCGGCAGCAGTCGCGCGGACCTGTAACGCCGTGCTTTTTGCAGAGTATCTCGTTTTCAAAATGTGAATTTTTCCCGTGAACGCAGTATTTGCAGGAGTGCGGTAGCTCCTTGTTAAAAAGCCTTGCCATATATCATCACCGTAAATATTATACGATATCGTCAAGAATTTTTCCAGTATTTTTTTTATTAAATACCGATATTATAAGAATTATAACCATAACAAGCATTGAAAAGCCTAAAGCGCCGCCGCCGTAAAACGGCTTATACCTTACAGCCGATGATACAAAAACCGTTATATTGAATATTTTTATTAAAAGGCGCGTTATAATTGCCGAAACAGCACCGTGAACCGCTCTGACTGCCGCAAAAACAAATAAATTTATTTTTAGTGATTTACCTACGCTTAAGACCTGGCACCAAATACTGATACCCGCAAACCCCAAAAGAAAAGCCATAACCTCTATGCTTTTTGCCGAATATACCGCATTTGTAACCTCAAAAAATGCTTTTGCATATTTTAAGAAGGGAAAATTTTCGGAATAGCAGTTTAAATATGCGTTTACTGCGGAAAAAAATATAACATACCCGCAAATTCCGAGTACGGACGACGCCGCTGACGATACCGAGTATACAAAGCAATCGGCAGCGTTATGTCGGAATATGTTTTGCTTGTTTATACCGTTTTGCGGCTTTATAAAAAAACCGCATAAAACGCCGATAATAAGCGATGACGCTAAATGCGCGGCAAAAAGAACCGTTCCCGCCGATTTTGAGCCCAAAACTCCGCTTCCGACCGCAATAATAACAAATGCTGGTCCGGCATTAACACAGTAGTTCAGCATAATTCCGGCATTTTCGGGCGATATTTTTTTGTTATCAACAGCCTCATTCAGCAATTTTGCACCTATCGGATATCCGCCTATACAGCTTAAAAGCATTATTGCAAAAAGCTCGCCGTTTATGTTAAATATTCGCTTTGTAACAGGCGATAAGTACCTGAAAGGCGAAAGCGCTCCCGAACCGCTTAAAAATAATACGCAGGCGGTAAATGGGAAAAGCGAGGGAATTATTATTCTGCCCGAAATAAGAATGCCTTCGGCAACGCCCGAAGTGCAGACTTCGGGATTTGCAAGAATAAGCGCGATAAAAGCTAAAATAAAGATTACGGCAGTATATTTTTTAAAATAGGTTTTTAACTTCAACTTTATCGCCCCCAAAATAACTATATGCTTTTTAGAATTATTATAATGATAATTTCATAATATAAATTGCAGAGGAGTTGTGAGGAGTGGCTAAAAAATTCAAATACAAATCCGAAAAGCCAAAGGAAAAATGGCGCATTTTCGGGTGCGGAGACGTTGATATCAAAACCGATATGATGAACGGAACGCATATTGAGCTTTTTTCCAACAGGGAAATAACCGTTGAGGGGTGTATAGGCGTATTTGAATACAGCGATGCATACTTAAAGCTGCGGCTTAATAAGGGCGCTCTTATACTATGCGGCAGCGGCTTTGATATAGCCTCATTTGAAGGCTCTAACATTACCGTCAAGGGTAAGATATCTTCCCTTGAATTTTGCGTGTAGGTGAATTTATGCTCTGGATTTACAGATTTATTTGCGGTTTTTTAACGGTAGAGGTTTCGGGCGATATTGCGGAAAACATACTTAATATCTGTGCAAAAAACGGAATACCGCTGTGGGGAATAAAGCGGACGGGAAAAAAGCTTTGCTGCCGTATGACGATCAAAAGCTTTAAGCTGCTGCCGAAGGTAAGAAAAAACAGCGGCATAAGAATACATATTTTAAAAAAATACGGCATTCCATTTATCGCCGCGCGTTATAAAAAAAGATATGGGATTATTGCGGGCGCGGCAATATTTTTCGGGCTTTTAAAGCTTATGTCTCTTTTTGTATGGAGTATCGAGGTTGAAGGCAACAAAACGGTTTCGGCAAGTGAAATTACAGCAGCCTGCGAAGAAATCGGCGTATACGAGGGAATGAATAAAAAAGACCTTGATCCTAAAAACGCGGGTCAAAGCCTGCTTTTAAAGTGCGGAAGGCTTGCGTGGGCTTCCTTCAATTTAGAGGGCTGCAGACTGACGGTTAACGTAACAGAGGCAAAGCCCAAGGCGGAGGATAACAGCATACCGACAAATTTAAAGGCCGCCGCAGACGGCATTATAACAAAAATAGACGTAACCTCCGGCAATTGCGTGGTAAAGGTAGGCGATGCGGTAGCAAAGGGCGACCTTTTGGTTTCGGGCATAATTGAAAACGAAAACGGCACGCGCTTTGTTCATTCGATAGGAAAAATCGAAGCCGAAACCGAACGTGAAATAATTTTAGACGGAAGCTTTGAAAAAAAAGAAACGGTTAAAACAGGTGAAAAAAAGAAAAAAAGCGCACTGTATTTTTTCACGCTTAAAATTCCGCTTTATTTAGGCAGGATAAACGGCGGATATGAAAGCCAAACCGAGGTTAAAAGCGTTAAGCTGTTTAATAAAAGCCTGCCGATAAGGCTTTATACAAAAACCTTCGAAATTACCGAGGGCAGAACCGTAAGATTAAGCAGGGAACAGCTTGAAAACGAGCTTTTAAAGCGATATAACGAATATGCCAAGGTAGAAAATATAAGCGGTTTTGAGGTTAAAAATCGTGAATTTGACGAAATAGAGGGCGGTATACGCCTTAAAATGGTAATTTGTGGCACTGAAAATATCGCAGGTCAGGACGTTATGTTATTTAATACTGGAAATTGAGAAAAAATGTGGTATAATAATAAAAGCAGTAAACGTGTTTAAGGAGAAGTTGTATTGTTTGAGCAAACGGTTGATATAGAGCGTATCGAACAGCTTGTAAATCTGTTCGGTAATTTTGATGAAAATATCAAGCGGATAGAAAAGAAATACGGCGTGGCCGTAACCTCGCACGGCTCGCAAATTAAGATAAGGGGCGAGGCGACAAACGTTATGAACGCAGTAAGAACCGTCAACGCCCTTATCGCTATGATAAATAAAGGCGAGCAGATAACCGATCAAAACGTCGACTATGTCGCTGCGCTTGTAGAAGACGGGGAAGACGGAAAAATAAGCGCCGTAACAGACGCAGACTGCGTATGCATCACCTCAAAGGGAAAGCCCGTAAAGCCAAAAACCGTGGGTCAGCGCCATTATGTGGACGCAATCAAGAAAAACACAATTACAATAGGCGTGGGTCCTGCCGGAACGGGTAAAACATATTTGGCGGTTGCGTGCGCGGTGAGCGCATTTAGAGCAAAAGAGGTAAACCGCATTATTTTAACGCGCCCCGCGGTTGAAGCGGGCGAAAAGTTAGGCTTTCTGCCGGGTGATCTGCAGCAAAAGGTAGATCCTTATTTAAGACCGCTTTACGACGCGCTGTTTGAAATGCTGGGCGCGGAAAATTTCCAAAAATGTCAGGAACGCGGCGATATTGAAGTAGCGCCGTTAGCATATATGCGCGGAAGAACGCTTGACGACAGCTTTATTATTCTCGACGAAGCCCAAAACACAACCGGCGAGCAGATGAAAATGTTTTTAACGCGCTTAGGATTTAATTCAAAGGCGGTTGTAACGGGCGACGTTACTCAGATAGACCTGCCCGACGGCAAGCGCTCAGGCCTTAAAGAAGCCGTAAAGGTTCTTCGGGGTATAGACGATATTCACATACACTACCTGACCGGAAAGGACGTAGTTCGTCACAGACTTGTTCAGGAAATTATAAAAGCTTATGAAAGAAGTGCTGAAAAGAAATGAGTATAAAGGTTAATATTACGGACGAGCAAAAAAAGATCAAGCTGCCCACGGGCACCCGCCTGCTTATAAGAAAGGCGTGCATTGCCACCCTAAAGCTTGAGGGCTTTGAGGATTCGGCAGAGGTAAACGTTACCCTTGTAAACGATGAAATGATAAGGGAAATGAACGCGAAATTCCGTAAAATAGATTCTTCTACCGATGTTTTGTCGTTCCCGCTCGGCGAAAACGGCGTGTACGATACAAACCCCGAAACAGGGGCAAAAATGCTCGGCGATATAGTGATTTCGGTTGAGCACGCGCTGTCTCAGGCCAATCTTTACGGTCACGGAATTGAACGCGAAACAGCGTTTTTAACCGTTCATTCAATGCTTCATCTGTTAGGCTACGACCATGAAAAGGGCGGCCTTGAAAAAACCGTTATGCGTGAAAAGGAAGAACGCGTGCTCGACGCTCTCGGTCTTGCAATAAATAAGGTTTGATATACATAATTTTTAAGGAACGGCTTTAATGAAAGAAAAATCGGCTTTTATAACTATAATAGGCAGACCGAACGTGGGAAAATCCTCACTTATGAACCGAATTCTCGGAACAAAGGTAGCAATTGTATCGGACAAGCCGCAAACCACAAGAACGCGCATAATGGGCGTTTATACGCGCTGCGAGGATCAAATTGTTTTTATTGATACGCCCGGTTTTCACAAGCCGCGCAATCAGCTTGATAAAAATATGAATAAGGCGGTAGGCGACGGTATGTCGGACGTGGACGCTGCCGTGCTTGTTGTAGAGGCGTCGCCGAAATTCAGTCTTGAAAACGGTATTCCGCCTGCCGAAAATGAGCTTATTAAAGAACTGCACCGCAGAAAAATGCACGCGGTGCTTGTGATAAATAAGATTGATCTGCTTGAAAAAAAAGAGACGCTGTTATCGCTTATTCCGCTTTATATGAAGGAGTTTCCGTTTGACGCGGTAATTCCGCTTTCGGCCAAAACAGGGGACGGCACAAAAATTTTAACCGAAGAATTAAGCCGATATTTAAAGCCGTCGCCGCATTATTTTGCCGACGACGATATTACGGATCAACCCGAAAAAACAATGGTTGCCGAAATGATACGCGAAAAGCTGTTACGCCTTTTAAATAAAGAAGTGCCGCACGGTATTGCGGTCGATTTGGAACGTTTTGTTGAACGCGATACGGCAAACGGCGAACCTATTTTAGAGGTTGAAGCCGCGATAATATGCGAAAAAGAATCGCACAAGGGCATTGTTATAGGAAAAGGCGGCGCTATGCTTAAAAAGGCAGGAACGCTTGCACGCCGCGATATTGAGGAATTTTTCGGTATACGCGCCTCGGTTAAGCTTTGGGTAAAGGTTAAAGAGGATTGGCGCAACCGCGAGGGACTTATTCATACCTTCGGGCTTGATTAACTTTTATTACCTGTTATAAATTCGGTAAGATATACAGACACTTTTAATGTTATCTTGAATTTTGGCAGGCGATAAAATGAAAACCGATGAATACTGGAACGATTTTTTAAAGAGCGGCAGGGTAGACGATTATTTAAGCTTTGTAAATTCACGCAGGGAGAGCTTTTTTGGTGAACGAAACACAGAACCGTATAACAACCGAAGCACTGGTGATAAAGGAAATGAAGTTAGGGGAGAGTGACCGTTTGGTTACTCTCTTTACGCGTGATTACGGTATTATACGCGCTTTCGCCGCGGGCGCGGCAAATGTTAAATCAAGGCGCTGTACCGCCACAAGCTTACTTACATATTCATCTTTTACAATAGTTAAAAAAAAGGACATATATAAAATTCGCGAAGCGGCGCCGATACGCGTATTCTTTAGGCTTGGGTGCGATATAGAGCAACTGGCGCTTGCACAGTATTTTTGCGAATTAAGCTATGTTTTCGTTTCAAGCGGCGTGCCGGACGGCGAGTTTTTAAGGCTGATACTTAATTCACTGCATTTTCTTACCTCGGCTAAACGCACGCCGCCGTTATTAAAAGCTGTAACAGAGCTTAGGGCGGCGGCAATATCCGGTTATATGCCGGATCTTGTAGCCTGCGGCGGCTGCGGCAAATTTGAAGACAGCGTTATGTATTTTGATCCCTTGGGGGGAAGAATATACTGCACCGGCTGTAAACCTGCCGATATCAGGCTTATACCGTTAGAGCCTACGCTGCTTAAGGCTATGCGGCATATAGTATATTCAGAGCTTGAAAAGCTTTATTCCTTTACCCTGCCGGACGGCGCTTCAAAACGCTTGGCGGATATAACCGGGGAATACATTACTTTACAGACCGACCACAGGTTTACGGCGCTTGATTTTTACAATACGGTTAAGGAGAAATAATGAAATACGATATATCAAGATACTTAAAAACGCTTGAACTTGATAAGATACTTGAAATGCTGTCGGAACAGGCAAGCCTTGAGGATTCGCACGAAACGGCACGCAACCTTATGCCCGATACCGATTTAAATGCGGTAAAAGCAAAATTACAGGAAACGGGGGACGCTTACAGCTTTATGTCGCGTTATTCAGCCCCGGCGTTCGGCGCGGCAAAAAACGTTTCTTCTCCGCTTCGCCGTGCGCAAGCGTCGGCGGTGCTTTCTATTAAAGAGCTGCTTGATATTGCCGAAACCCTGCGGATTATCAGGGGAGTTAAGGCATGGCGAAACGATTGCGCGGGTATGGCGCAAACCTCGCTCGACGGGCTTTTCGGCGCGCTTGTACCTAATAAATACATTGAAGATAAAATAAATTTTGCCATAAAATCGGAAGAGGAATTGAACGACAACGCTTCTCCCGCGCTTTATGACATAAGGCGTAAGCTAACCGCAAAATCGGGCAAAATAAGAGAAAGTCTTGAAAGAATTGTAAGAGGACCTACCGCAAAATATTTGCAGGAGGCAATTATAACTCAGCGAGACGGCAGGTTTGTTGTACCGCTTAAAGCCGAATATAAAGGTCAGCTTAACGGAATTGTGCACGATACCTCGGCAACAGGCTCCACCATATTTATCGAGCCTATGGCGGTTGTGGAAACCAATAATGAAATACGTGTTTTAAAGGCGCGTGAGCAGGAGGAGATCGAGCGTATTTTGTCCGAGCTATCGGCAGAGGCAGGCGGCTTTGCAGACAGTATTATATATTCGTACAACGCGCTTTTAAAGCTTGATATTATTTTTGCAAAAGCAAAGCTTGCATATAAGATGAAAGCCTCAATGCCGCAGATCAACGAAAACGGCTGCACATATTTAAAGCGTGCGCGGCATCCGCTGATATCCTATAAAACGGTAGTACCCGTAACAGTAGAGCTTGGCAAAAACTATGATACTCTGGTAATTACGGGACCTAATACCGGCGGTAAAACCGTAACGCTTAAAACCATAGGTCTGCTTACGGTAATGACAATGTGCGGACTTATGATCCCCGTGGACGACGGCAGTCATATAGCGGTTTTTTCAAAGGTATTTGCCGATATAGGTGACGAGCAGAGTATTGAGCAATCACTTTCAACCTTTTCGTCGCATATGGTTAACATAATATCTATAACAGAGCTTGCAGACGAAAACTCGCTTGTGCTGTTCGACGAGCTGTGCGCGGGAACAGATCCGGTTGAGGGTGCGGCGCTTGCAAAAGCAATTTTAATGCGGCTTTCATTTTTGGGCGCTAAAACCGTAGCTACAACGCATTACCCTGAGCTTAAATCCTATGCCATTGATACCGATAGGGTGGAAAACGCCTCGTGCGAGTTTGACGTTAACACCTTAAAGCCTACCTACCGCCTTATCATCGGTATGCCGGGCCGCTCAAACGCGTTTGCAATTTCACGGCGTTTAGGGCTTAGCGACGATATTATAAAAACAGCCGAAAACGAGGTTTCCGATGAGGACAGGCGTTTTGAAAAGGTTGTGGAATCGCTTGAAAACGCGCGCCGTGAGGCAGAAGAAGAGCACAAAAAAGCGCAAAGCCTGCGCTTTAAGCTTGACGAAGCCAAGAAAAAGGCAGACCTGCGCGAAGCAGAGCTTGAAAAAAGCCGCGAGAAGCTTATGGAGAAAACGCGCGAAAATGCCGACCGCATCATTGAAAACGCGCGGAATAAATCGGCGCTGCTTTTAAACGAGCTTGAAGAAATGAAAAAGCAGCTTAACGCCGATAACGCCGCCAAGCTTGCCGAAAAGGCGCGTGCGGCATATAAATCCACCATAAACGAGCTTGAAAAATCGGCGGATCCCGTAACAAAAAAGTCCGTTTCGGGCGAAGCGGTAACAAAGCTTACCAAGGGCGAAATTGTGCTTATCGCGGACATTAACCGCGACGCCACTGTGGTTGACATAAAACAGAGCGATAAAAAAGCGCTTGTAATGTCGGGCTCAATGAAAATGTGGGTTGATTTTGAAAATCTGCGCCTTAAAAACAAAAGCTCGGCATCGACCGAGTTTAAGAAAACAAGGCGCGTTACAGGTCTTGTTTCACGCGGGCAGCGCACCGTTTCAGGCGAGGTCGATCTGCGCGGTATGGCCTCCGACGAAGCCATTATGGAGCTTGATAAATATATTGATAACGCCGTGCTTTCGGGTATTACGACCGTAACGGTAATTCACGGCAAGGGTACGGGCACTTTAAGAAAGGCGGTACAGGCGCATCTGCGTTCCCACAAAAATATTGCCGCATTCAGAACAGGAACCTTCGGCGAGGGCGAAAACGGCGTTACAATAGCAGAAATTAAGGAATAATATAATAATAGTTTTTCAAGGCAAATAACAGCCTATGAACAAGAAGAATTAAAATACCGCAAAATGTGAAAAGCCCTTGGAATATCAAGGGCTTTTCGTGTTGAATTTTAATGGAATTATCTTATTTTTAAATATAATTTTCTTATGCCAAAAATAACTTTAAACCCGCATAAACAAAAAACCGCACAATAGTGCGGTTTTTTAATGGCGGAGTAGGAGAGACTCGAACTCTCGCGCCGGGGTTTAGCCGACCTACGCCCTTAGCAGGGGCGCCTCGTCACCAACTTGAGTACTACTCCGAATTGCTGTACGTTTTATAACATATGGCGGAGAGGATGGGATTCGAACCCATGTGCCTTTTGGGCAAACGGTTTTCAAGACCGCCTCGTTATGACCGCTTCGATACCTCTCCGTGTCAAGCGACTCAATTATTTTATCATAACACGTTAAAAATGTCAATAAAAACCTTAAAAATATTCTTATAATTTTAAAAATCGGGCAATATTTGAAAATTGCCCGATTTTTTAGGTTCTCATTTTAATTTATAAAAGCGTCGTGAACAACCTTTACTGCTTTATCGGCATATTCGGCGTCAATAAGCACCGAAATTTTAATTTCGCTTGTAGATATCATACGGATATTTATTCCGGCGTCGTAAAGCGCTTCAAACATTTTCGATGCAACGCCGGGATGGCTTTCCATACCTGCGCCGACAACCGAAATTTTCGCTATTGTTTCATCAACCGTAAGCTCTTTATAATTAAGGCTTTCCTTAAGTGCGGAAAGTGATTCCATTGCGGTTTTCGCGTCGCCTTTAGGTACGGAAAAGGTAATATCCTTTGTGTTTTCTCTGCCGACAGACTGCAAAATTATATCAACGTTGATTTTTTGCTGAGCTAACTTATTAAATATTTTAAACGCAACGCCGGGGGTGTCCTTAAGCCCTACTATAGATACGGTTGCCACATTACAGTCCTTTGCAACGCCTCTTATTAAAGTCTTTTCCATTTTTACATTCTCCTTTACAATAGTTCCCGGTTTATTTTCAAGGCTTGAAAGAACCTCAAGCTCGACATTGTATTTTTTTGCCATCTCAACCGAGCGGTTATTTAATACCTGCGCACCTAAGGTTGCAAGCTCAAGCATTTCGCCGTAGGTTATTGCGTCCATCTTTTTCGCGGTTGAAACCTTGCGCGGGTCGGCGGTGTAAACACCGTCAACGTCGGTATATATCTGGCAGCGGTCGGCGTTCATAGACGCCGCTATTGCAACTGCGCTTGTATCTGAGCCGCCGCGGCCCAATGTGGTTATATCGTCGTACTTGTTAATACCCTGAAAGCCCGCAACGATTACTATATTACGCTTTGCGATTTCGTTGCGTATACGCTCGGCGTGAACCTTTTTAATTCGGGCTATACCGTGATTTGAATCGGTAGAAAAGCCTGCCTGCCAGCCAAGCAGCGATATAACGGGAAAGCCGAGCCTTTCAATTGCCATTGCAAGCAGCGCTATTGATATTTGTTCTCCGGCAGAGAGAAGCATATCAAGCTCGCGCTTTGAAGAGCCGTCAGGATTTATTTCCTTTGCCTTTTCAAGCAGATCGTCGGTCGTATCGCCCTGAGCCGATACAACAACTACTATGTCGTTGCCTTTTTTGTAATCCTCGGTAATAATATTTGCAACATTAAAAACTCTTTCGGCGTTTGCTACCGAAGAGCCGCCGAACTTCTTTACTATCAATGACATTAAATTTACCCCCTGATACCTAATGTATGAAGAATCTTAACGGATTCTAAGCCGCAAAACCCGTCAAGCTTTTTACGGATAACGCTTTCACGTTCACAGCCTGTAAGAAAAGCTATTTCGCCGCGGAATTTGTTTTTAACAACCGAAACCGAAGGGAACGCCTTTTCAAACTGTGCTTCAAGCGCGTTAAAATCGTCTGATTTTATGCTTATATAAAGAACTGTCGGCTCGTCCGCGGAATTATCCACATAATCGTCCGCACCGTCTTCCCAAAACAGATACTTACGGTTTTCAAGGTGCTTTGCACAATCAATAATATCCGCGGCAACCGCGCTTGCGGTAGCCTGCTTGCCGGCGCCTTTGCCGTAAAACATTACGTCTCCGGTTTGATCTCCGTTAACCATAATTGCATTAAAAACGCCATTTACGTCTGACAGTATGGACTCTCGGCTTACAAGCGTAGGTCTTACGGTTGCGGTGATTTTACCGTTTTCAAGCTTTTTAGCGTGACCTATAAGCTTTATCACACAGCCAAAGCTGTCTGCCGATTCAACGTCGTCGAGCGTGATATCTGATATACCGTCGGTTAAAACCTGTTCGGGGTATACGTGCTTTCCGAAAGCAAGCGCCGCAAGTATGCAAATTTTGCGGCAGGCGTCGTGCCCTTCAATATCGGCGGCGGGATTTTTTTCCGCAAAGCCTTTTTTTTGCGCTAATTCAAGCGCGGCGTTAAAATCCATATTGTCTACTATCATTTTATTTAAAATGTAATTGGTTGTTCCGTTTAATATGCCCGAAATCTCGGTTATTTCGTTTGCGGCAAGGCACTGCGCTATCGGCCTTAGAACAGGTATGCCGCCGCCTACGCTTGCTTCAAACAAAAAATTAACATTATTGTTTTTAGCGATTTTTAAAAGCTCGGCGCCCTTTGCCGCCACAAGCTCCTTGTTTGAGGTAACAACGCTTTTGCCCCTTTCAAGGCACTGCTTTACAAAATCATATGCCGGGTTGATACCGCCCATAACCTCCGCAACGATCTTTACCGAATCGTCGTTTAGAATCTTATTAAAATCCTTTGTAAATTTATCAGAATATGAAAGACCGTTAAATTCGCGTAAATCAAGAATATATTTAACGTTTATTTCCCCGTGCGCGGCGCGTGCGATCCTATCCTTATGGTATATAAGAATTTCCGCAACGCCAGAACCTACAACGCCGTGGCCCATTATAGCTGCATCAATCATTGTTTTCCTCCGTCTATTCGCTTAATTGATATTACTCCGTCTACCCTTGAGAGCCGTTCCAACAGCTCTTCGGGCGAAATTTCAGCCGCGGAAAGGCTTACGGTAAGCGCCGCGGCGGCCGTTCCGTTTTCGGGAAGGTCCTGATTAAGAGTTATTATATTTGCACCGCATTTATAAAGCGCGGCGGTAAGCGCAGAAAAAACGCCCGCCCTGTCTGAAAGAACAGCGCTTAAATTTATTGTGCTTACATTACCTGCGGAATATTTGAAAACAAAATCCTTATACTTATAAAAGGCGCTTCTTGAAATTCCTGCCATTTTAGCCGCCTGAGCGGCGCTGGTGGCTTTGCCGAGGCTTAAAAGCTCCTTTGCGCGTATAACGTTTTCAAATACGGGCGGTAAAACCCTTGGGTTAATAAGCAGGTATCGGTCTTCGCTGATATTACTCATATTTGTCCTCCGTACACGAACTGTTGTTTTTAATTATAGTACACTATGTTGTTAAAATCAACTAAAAAATCATTATATTTATATAACTGTTAAAACTGAATAAAAGTTATTATATAGGAGGAATTATTCTTGGAAAGACAGGCAAGAAACGAATTTTTAATAAACATATTGTATTACGGTTTTTGGGCGGCTGTAATATTTTTTTCCGTTAAATTTACCTTTTCGTATTTACTGCCGTTTGTAATAGGCGCGCTTGCGGCGTTTATTATGCAAAAGCCGGCGGTGTTTATAGAAAGCAGGCTACACATAAAGCGCTCGATGTGCGCGGCGGTGCTTACGGTTTTGTTTTTTGCCGTATTATTTGCGCTGCTTGTTTTCGGCGGAATAAAAGCCGTAACCGCTTTGGGCGGACTTACTGCGGATTTTACCAGATATTTAGGCAAGCTCGCAGGCAGTATAAGTGAGCTTAAGGGCAGGCTTGAAATTATGCTTAATAATGTTCCGGAAGGCTTAACCGAGGCTGCCGACAGCCTTTACGGCAATGCTGTTAACAAGGCGGCTTCGATGCTTACGGGCGCCGTTTCGTCTGCGGCGGGGAAAACCGTTAAGGCGGCGCCTGAATTTTTGATAAGTATAATAATATCTGCGGTTTCCGGCTGCTATATTGCCGCCGATTATGAAGGTCTTAAAGGATTTTTAAGGGGAGTTATAGGCAAAAGGGTATACGGTAATCTGCATAAAATTAAGGAAATAGCCGTAAATAACGTTTTTAAGCTTATAAAGGGGTATGCGCTTTTAATGCTTATAACCTTTTTGGAACTGACGGCGGGGCTTATGCTTTTAAAAATAAAATATGCGCCTTTTATAGCGCTTTTAATATCGGTTATAGATATTTTACCTGTTTTAGGTACGGGGACGGTGGTAATTCCCTGGGGTTTTGCGGAGCTTATTACAGGAAACGCCGCAAGGGGCATAGGCCTGCTTGTAATGTATGCCGTAATAACGTTGGTACGCAATTTTGCGGAGCCTAAAATAATAGGCGATAAAATAGGTATAAATCCGCTTTTTACACTGCTTGCCATGTTTATAGGTCTTAAAACCGCCGGCATTGCGGGCGTTCTGCTTTTCCCGACGGCACTTATAGTTACGGTTAAATATTACAAGAATGAAATGAACGAAGAATAGTGTCCCAAATTTTCTTTTTGCATATGATGTAGTATAAATATGTCTGTCCTACGGCGGACTGTTTAAAACGGAGTGAAAAGAAATGAAGGGATATATTATAACAACCGGCACGGTCACGTATGCCATTAAAGGGCGCGACCTGCTGAGAAAAAAAGGAATAAACGCAAAAATCGAAAGAATAACCTCAGGCAAGGGCAGTGCGGGCTGCGGTTACAGCATAATAATAAACGGCGACGTTAACGAGGCCGTAAGCATTCTGCGTTCCGGCGGGGTTAAAATTCTTGAAATTAACGAAAAATAGCTTAAAAAGGCAGGGTCACCCGTTTATATTCGGATGGCCCTGTAATAACAGTATCAGAGCTTTGGGGTGAATTTAATGATATATCTTGATAATGCCGCCACAACGGGAAAAAAGCCGCCGGAGGTAATACGGGCGGTTGACAACGCATTGCGAATATACTCGGCAAATCCGGGCAGGGGAGGTCACAAGCCGTCAATGTCCGCTTCGGCAGCCGTTTATTCCGTAAGAAAAAAGCTTGCCGATTTTTTCGGGGCGTCGGGTCCCGAAAACGTTGTTTTCACAATGAATTGCACCCACAGTATAAATACGGTGCTTAAGGGCGTGCTTAAAAAAGGCGACCACGCAGTAACCTCTTCGCTTGAGCATAACGCGGTTGTAAGACCGCTTGTAAAAACAGGCGCTGCGTTTGACGTTGCGGCGGTATCCCTTACGGACGATAATCTTACATTAAGCGAATTTGAACGGAAAATAAGGCCGGAAACAAGGCTTGTTATATGCACGGGCGCTTCAAATGTGTTAGGCAAAACGCTGCCGATAGGAAAAATCGGCGCGCTGTGCCGCACAAGAGGGGTGCTGTTTGCAGTTGACGCGGCGCAGACGGCGGGTGTGCTGCCGATAAATATGCGTGAAATGAATATAGATTATCTTTGCATAGCGCCGCATAAGGGGCTTTATGCGCCTATGGGCGTGGGCGTGCTTATTTGCGAACAGCCGATAGAAAACACACTGATAGAGGGCGGAACAGGTACAAATTCAGCAGAGACCGTGCAGCCCGACTTTTTACCCGAACGCCTTGAAAGCGGCACGATAAACGTACCTGAGATTATGGGTATTTCAGCGGGCATAGATTATGTAAAACGTTTGGGAACCGACAGACTATATACGCACGAGTTAGGGCTTACCGCAATGCTTTGGACCGAACTTTCAAAAATGCCGCACATAAAGCTTTATACAAATAAGCCGGAGCCGTATGCCTTTGCGCCCGTAATTTCATTTAATGTAAAGGGCAAAAAAAGCGCCGAAACCGCCGCATATTTAAACGAAAAGGGAATAGCCGTAAGGGGCGGACTGCATTGCGCTCCGTTCGCCCACAGACAGATAGGAACGCTTGAAAGCGGCACCGTAAGAGCGTCGGCGGCGGCATTTAATACGCTGTACGATATAGCGGCGCTTGTATCTGCGCTTAAAAATGTAAATTTTATTTAAAAAATATGCAACTTTCTATTGAACGCAAAAAAAAATTATGGTAAAATAAAATGAAATCAAAGTGAGAAAAGGAATGTTTGAGCGTGAACAGCATATTTACGGCAATTTATGCATTTTGGAATCAGATATTATATGCTGTCGCCAGTATGCGGATACCGTTTGATATAATCGATATTCTGCTTATGGCGTATATTATATATAAGGCTATCGGCTTTATGCGCGAAACACGCGCAGGTCAGCTGGCAAAGGGTCTTGTTCTTCTTGTGCTACTGTATTTTATTGCCAACTGGTGGAAGCTTGCAACGCTTAAGTGGGTGCTGTCGCGTTTTGTCGATTATATTATTATTGCAATCGCAATAATTTTTCAGCCGGAAATTCGCAGAATACTTGAAAGAATGGGTCACACAAAATTTATGGGCTCGCAGTCTGTCTCTTACGACAGCGAGACTATGGAAGACTGTATTGATAAGGTCAGCCGTGCCGCCGGCGTAATGCAGGAAAACAGGATCGGCGCGCTTATCGTATTTGAACGTTCAACTCAGCTTGGCGAAATTATAGACACCGGCACCGTAATAAACGCCGTACCGTCGGTGCAGATGGTTAACAATGTCTTCTTTCCGAAATCACCGCTTCACGACGGCGCGCTTATTATAAGAGACGGCAGGCTTTATGCCGCCGGCTGTATACTGCCGCTTACCCAACGCGAGGATATATCCTCGCAACTCGGCACACGCCACAGAGCGGCGATTGGTATGACCGAAAATTCCGACGCGGTAGTGCTTGTGGTATCGGAAGAAACGGGCAACATTTCAATTGTGGTGAACGGTCAGATAACAAGAAATTACAATTCAATATCAGCCGGTGCAGAGCTTAGAAAGCTTTTGCTTAAGGGCGACGGCGACAGCAATACAAACACATTTACAAAGGCGGTTCGCCGCATCAGTCCGTTTAGCAAAAAAGGAAAGGAAGTTGCGAAAAATGAAGCTGAACATAAAAATTCCGACTAACCTTTCTTTAAGAAAGCTTTTATACAATAAACGCTTTACAATACCTTTTTCGCTTATTACCGCGTTTATTTTATGGCTTGTTATAATGATAAGCCAAAATCCCGAAACCGAGCGCACCTTTACCGACGTGCCGGTTAACATTAACCTTGAAAATACCTACGCTGCAACCAATAAAATGGAAATTATAGGCGATATTTCCGCCCAGAAATTTACCGTAACGGTCAAGGGGCCGAGCTATGTTGTATCCGCGCTTAAATCGGGCGATATATACGTTTATGCTTCCGCCGCCGCCATTGACGCTCCGGGTGAATATCAGCTTGACGTTGCCGGCGCAAGAAACACCGCGGTGTCGGATTATGAATTTATAAGCATTTCGCCCGCAACGGTAACCGTAAATTTTGATTATGTCGATACAAAGGAATTTACCGTAAAGGCAAGAGCCGAGGGCGCCTCGGCGGTTGAAGGACTTATTGCCGAAACCGCCGTTGTAAGCGGTACCGAAAGCGATACCATTACAATTAAAGGACCGCGCACGGTTATAAACAAAATCGATTCCGTTGTGGCTTACGCCGCAGTTAACAAAACATTAAGCGAAAGCGCCACCTACGACGCTCAAATAAAGCTTTACGATGAAAACGGCGAGGAAATCGACGCTTCAAACCTGACTCTCAGCGAAACGCAGGTTAAGGTTACGGTTCCTATTTCAAAGCGCAAAACCGTTCCGGTTGTTGCTGATTTTACAAACCTGCCTTCGGGATTTGCAAAGGAAAGCATTTCTTACACCATAGATCACGATTCCGTAAATATTATCGGTACGCCGGACGCAATCGACAAAATAACAAAGGTAACGTTATCTGCGATAGATATTACCTCGGTATCGGTTTCTTCAAAAAGCTTTGATGTTTCCGCAAAGCTGCCCGACGGCGTAAGGATACTCGATGCAATAGAGCATTTTACGGTTACTATTGATACCTCCGGCTATGCCGAAAGAACCTTTACGGTGTCTAACGTTAAATATAACGGGCTTGCTTCAGGTCTTAACGCCACCTCGGATTCGGTTATAAAAAATGTTAAAATATGCGGACCAAAGGCGGTTATAGCAAAGCTCAAAGCAGAAATGCTGTATGCCGAAATTGACCTTTCGGATAAGGCGGCGGGCGAGCATACGGTGCTTGTGACCGTTAAATCCGATCAGTATAACAATATTTGGCAGGTAGGCTCTTACAGCACAACCGTTAAAATAAAATAATTGAATAATTGGCAGATTTCTTCACTCCGTCATAGTATGTATGGGGTGAAGAAAATGCTTAAATATATACTTATTGCGCTGTGCCTTATTTTTGCTTTGCTCGGTCTTTCCGAGTTTTTACATTTGCTTAAGCTTAAATTTATATCGGGTAATAAGGCGGCAACATATTCGCTTTTGCTTTTATCGGATAATATGCCGGACCGACAGATAGCCTATGCCGGCGAACAGCGATTATGGCACGGCAACGCTTATGCCGACCATATTATTGCGGTAAACGCGGGAATAAGCGACAAAGACGACAAGCTCTGCCGCGATACGGCGGATAAATACGGTATAGACTACTGTACCGCAGATAAGCTCGACGAGCTTTTAAATGATTATATAGGAACAGCAAGGATATACGGAGGTGTGCCGAACGGTGGCGGAAACAACAGAAAATAATCTGTCCGAGCTTTCGGGCACGGTTGAAAAGATCACCTACCGTAACGATGTTAACTGTTATACCGTAGCGGAGATAAGAGCAGGTAAGGAAAGGGTTACCGTTGTAGGTACGCTTCCGTATCTGAGCGAGGGCGACGCTGCGGTTTTTTTCGGTACCTATACGGTACACCCGACATACGGCAGTCAGTTTAAAGCGGAAAGCTTTGAAAGAAAAGCGCCTCAGAGCGCCGCGGCGATACTTAGATATTTGTCTTCGGGCGCGATAAAAGGGGTAGGGCCCGCAACCGCGCAAAGAATTGTTGAAAGGTTCGGAACAGACTCGCTTGAGATAATACAGAACAGACCTAAGGAATTAGCCGCAATAAACGGAATATCCATTAACAAAGCGCTTTCAATATCCGAAGAGTATGCAAAGCAATACGGCGTGCGCGATATAATTATGATGCTTTCAAAATATCATGTTTCGCCCGAACGCTGTTTAAGCGTTTTTAAACGCTTCGGAACAAAGTCGGCAGAGCTTATAAAAACAAATCCCTACATACTTTGCGAGGACGGCATAGATTTCAGATTTGAGACCGCAGAGGAAATTGCCGAGGATTTTTCATTTGACAAGGGCAGCGAACTGCGCATTTGCGCGGGTATTGAGTATATACTTCGTAAAAACCTTTTAAACGGTCACACCTGCTTACCTGCCGAAAAGCTTACCGAGGTTGCGGTTCGCTTGCTTGAATGCAAACGGGAAACAGTTGAAATTTGCACGGAGCGCTTAGCAGATTCGTTCAGAATAAAAGAAAAGAGCGTTAACGGAACCGAATACATTTTTTTGCCCGAATATTACTCTGCCGAGGAGCATATTGCCGCACGGCTTATTTCGGTTAAAAGATATATCGATTCAAGCGTTACGGTAGATTCTCTTGAAATTGAAAATGTTGAAAGACAGCTTAACATAACCTTTGAAGAACTGCAGCGCCGTGCGATTTTTGAAGCGTTTGAAAGCGGAGTACTGGTGCTTACGGGAGGACCCGGAACCGGCAAGACCACAACGCTTAACGCAATAATAAAGCTGTTTGCAAACAGAGACCTTGATATAGAGCTTGCCGCGCCGACGGGCAGAGCGGCAAAGCGTATGACCGAGCTTACCGGCAGAGAGGCTAAAACCATACACCGCCTTTTAGAGGTGGAGTGGACAAGCGAGGATAAACAGCAGTTTGCGCGAAATGAAAGAAATCCGCTTTCGTGTGACGTTATAATTATAGACGAAGCCTCTATGATAGACGCGCTGCTTTTTGATAATCTTTTAAAGGCATTAAGGCTTTCGTGCCGAATAATACTTGTAGGCGACTCCGACCAGCTGCCGAGCATCGGTGCAGGAAATGTTTTGGGCGATATATTGGCGTCCGAGCTTTTTCCGTCCATTCGACTTAAAAAGGTTTTCAGGCAGGCAAGCCAAAGTATGATAATTACCAACGCTCACGCCATTATAAACGGCGAAAAGCCGGATTTTCATAACAAAAGCTCCGATTGTTTTTTCTTAAAGCGCGGCAGCCGGTTTGAAGTAAGCGATACCGTGCTTGAGCTTGTAAAGGAAAGGCTGCCCTCAGCCTACGGCTTTGACCCGATACGCGATATACAGGTGCTTTGCCCTTCAAGACTGCTTGAAACAGGCACCGTTAACCTGAACAACGTGCTTCAAAGCGCGCTTAATCCGCATAAAAACGGCACGCCGCAGTTAAGCTTTAAGGGCATATATCTGCGTGTAGGCGATAAGGTTATGCAAATTAAAAATAATTACGATTTGCAGTTTAAGCGCGATAACGGCGAATACGGTACGGGCGTTTTCAACGGCGATGTAGGCTTTATTACCGATATTGACCCGCGCGGCGGTATACTTAAGGTGCAGTACGACGATAGGGTAGTTACATATTTTAACGAAGAGTTAGGTCAGTTAGAGCTTGCATATGCGGTTACGGTGCATAAAAGTCAGGGAAGCGAGTACGACTGCGTTGTTATTCCGCTTTTTGAAGTGCCTTCAAGACTTAAATACAGAAATTTGCTTTATACTGCCGTAACAAGGGCAAAGCGCCTGCTTGTTATTGTGGGAGACGAGGGCATATGGTACGAAATGGCGGCAAACGATAAGAAAACGCTGCGTTATACAATGCTTGGCAGATTTTTAAAGGAATACGGCAATGAAAGCACTTATTAACGCAATATTAGACGCCTTTCACCCAAAACGCTGTATCAGCTGCGGAAAAATAACAGACGAAGATTATCTTTGCGATTATTGCAGCGAAATGCTGGAATTCACAGACCCGCTTAAGCGTTGTATAAAGTGCGGCCTTTTAAAGAAAGACTGTATGTGCAAATACCGTGTTTTCACCTTTAACGGTTGTATTTCTCCTTTTATTAAAAAAGACCCCGCGCAAAGAATAATGTATTCGTTTAAATTCAGAAGAAAATTTCGTGCCGCCGAATTTTTGGCAAACGAAATGGCGTTTTGCGTTAAAAACGAATACCGCGATATAAATTTTGACGGCGTTTGCTTTGTGCCTATGCACAAAAGCCGCAAAAGAGTACGCGGCTTTAACCAAAGCGAGGTTTTGGCTGAAAGAATTGCAAAAATACTCTCGCTTCCGCTAACAAACGCGCTTTCGTGTGTAAAATCGGCGCACTCGCAGCATAAAATCAAGGATTATAAAGAGCGTTTTAAAAATGTTAAGGGTATTTATAAAGCAAACGGCGCGTTTGGCGGCAAAACGCTGCTGCTTGTTGACGATATAATGACCACCGGCGCTACGCTTAACGAATGTGCCGCCGTACTGCTGCGTGCCGGCGCCGACAAAATATACTGCGTTACCGCGCTTCGCACAGATAAAAACGACAAAAAGAAACTTAAGGACGGAAAGTAATTATGGCAACAGAGATCGGAATAGATTTAGGCTCTTCAAAAACCGTTATATTTTCAAGCTCAAAGGTTGTGCTTGAGCTTCCTAATGTAGTAACGGTAGACAGCGAGGCCTGGGAGCCGGTTTATTTTGGAGAAAAGGCAAAGCAGACAATAGGCAGAACTCCTGAAAGCTTAACGCCCGTGTATCCGATCGAGCACGGCGTTATATCGGATTACGATATAGCCGAGGCAATGCTTAAAAACTATATGCAGCAGGCGTTCGGCAACAAGGTTTTGAGGCCGCGCATAATGGCGACTCTGCCGGCAGGACTTACCGAGCTGCAGCACCATTCGCTTTCAAACGTTATGGAATCGGCGGGCGGCAGAAACGTATCCGTAATAGAGGGGCCGCTGGCAATAGCGTTCGGCTTAGGTCTTGATTTTTCAAAGCCGCACGGAACGCTTATAGTGGACATAGGCGCGGGAACTACCGATATTGCAGTTATTTCAATGGGCGGTATTGCAGTTTGCGAATCATTCAAAACCGCTTCAAGCGATTTTGATAACCAAATAATAAGGTACGTAAGAAAAGAATATAATATTGAAATAGGACCCCTTACCGCCGAAATGATTAAAATTAAAGTGGGCGCCGCAATAAGGCGCGACGTTGAGATTGCGGTGGTGGCAAAGGGAAGAAACGTTTTTTCGGGACTGCCCGAAAGCTTTGAAATAACATCGGGCGAGGTATACGACGCTATAATAGATACCGTTGACGTTATATGCAACGCCATAAGGCAGGTTTTAAACCGCACCGATCCCGATCTGGTTGCCGATATTACCGAGGACGGCGTTTACCTTACGGGCGGCGGCTCGCAGCTTTCGGGGCTTGCCGAGAAGCTGCACAGCTTTTTGGGAATTCGGGTAAATCCCCTTGAGGACCCTGCGCACAGCGTTGTAAAAGGGGCGGCGGCGGCGCTTAAAAACCCCCAGCTTCTTAAAAATGTAGATTATCAGATGCGCTCAATTAAGGAGCTTGTGGTTGAATAGCATTTTAATGCTTTAAACCGCTAAAGAAACACTTGACAAATCCGAAAAATAATGTATAATATAATTTAATGAGTTTTTTGAAGGGGTGGACAGAATGTTCGGTTACGTTAATTATCGATTTTATTACTTTAAAACGGACTGTCTGTACGCCTTGGAAGCTTAAATTATAAGGCTTTAAAATTTTAAGTACGGACAGCCCGCGATCGTTTATGCTTTTATGCCGTAAACGCTTGCGGGCTTTGTTTTGGAAAGAGTGATTAAATGCTTAACGAAAAAATGGTGGGCTTAGGCTCGCGCCGCTCGGTTATACGCGAAATATTTGAATACGGCAAAAAGCGCAAGGCGGAAATAGGGGAAGAAAACGTTTTTGATTTCAGTCTCGGCAATCCGAGCGTGCCTGCGCCCGCGGCTGTTACGGCGGCTTTAGAGCATATTATAAAAGAAACCGACCCCGTACGGCTGCACGGTTATACCTCGGCGCAGGGGGATATGGCGGTAAGGGCAAAAATCGCAAAAAGCATTGAAAAGCGTTTCGGCTTTCCCGCAAACAAGGATTTAATTTATATGACCTGCGGCGCGGCGGCTTCGCTTACCGTAACGCTGAACGCGCTTGTAAACAGCGGAGACGAAATTATAATTCCCGCGCCGTTTTTCCCTGAATACCGCGTGTTTGCAGAAAACGCGGGGGCGCGCGTTGTAACGGTAATGTGCCGCGAGCCTGATTTTCAGCTTGATATTAAGGCGATAGAGAGCGCCGTGAACGAAAAAACCAAGGCGATAATAATAAACTCGCCGAATAACCCTACGGGCGCGGTTTTCTCACCCGATACCATAAAGGCTTTAAGCGATATGCTGAATGATAAGCAGGCGGAATACGGCACCGATATTTATATTATAGCCGACGAGCCCTACCGCGAGCTTTCCTACGGAGCAGAGGTGCCGTATATCCCGAAATATTACGCAAATACGGCGGTATGCTATTCTTACAGTAAGTCGCTGTCTCTGCCGGGTGAGCGCATAGGCTACATATTTATTCCCGAAAGCGCAAATAACAGCAAAAAATTATACGCCGCAGTTTGCGGCGCGGGCAGGGCGCTCGGATTTGTTTGCGCACCGAGCCTTATGCAGTACACCGTAGCTGAATGTACCGACGCTTTACCCGATATTTCAACCTATAAGAAAAACCGCGATTTGCTTTTCGGCGCGCTGACCGATTACGGCTATAAGGCGGTACCGCCCGACGGCGCGTTTTACCTGTTTGTAAAATCGCCCGAACCTGACGCGAACGCGTTTTGCGAAAGGGCTAAAAAATACGAGCTGCTGCTTGTACCGTCCGATGATTTCGGGTGCACGGGGTATGTTAGAATATCCTACTGCGTAACAACAGAGCAGATAGAAAAATCATTACCGGCGTTTAAGGCGCTTATTGAGGAGTATAAATAAATGACAGAGCTTGAAAAGGCAAGGGAAGAAATTAACCGAATAGATAAGCAATTGGCGCGGCTGTTTGAAGAAAGAATGGCGGCGGTAAAAACGGTTGCCGAGTATAAAAGGCAAAACGGAGTGCGCGTAACCGATTTATCCCGCGAGGCGGAGGTTATAAAGCGCAATTCATCGCTTATTGAAAACGAGGCGTTAAAGCCCTATTTCGTAAGCTTTTTGCAGAGCAATATGGACATTTCAAAGGCGTATCAGCACCGCCTGCTTGAGGGTATGCGCATAGCCTACAGCGGGGTTGAGGGCGCGTTTGCCAATATTGCCGCAAACCGCATTTTCCCCGACGGTACGGCGGTTTCCTGCGGGGATTTCAAGGCGGCGTATGAATCTGTGGAAAAGGGCGAGAACGACTGCGTTATTCTTCCGATTGAAAACAGCTACAACGGCGATGTAGGTCAGGTTATGGATCTTACCTTTTTCGGTTCTTTATATATAAACGGAATTTACGATATTGAAATAGTGCAAAATCTGCTTGCCGTTAAAGGCACTACAATGGACGAGGTCAAAGAGGTTATAAGCCACCCGCAGGCGCTCGGTCAGTGTGCGGCTTACATAAGACAGCACGGCTTTAAGCCGACCGAGGCGGTAAACACAGCGGTTGCGGCAAAGCTTGTTGCAGATTCGGGCAGGCACGATATAGCGGCGATAGGCAGCAGCGAGGCTGCAAAAAAATTCGGGCTTAAAAAGCTTGAGGCGCACATTAACACAAGCGGTAACAACACAACCCGTTTTGCGGTGTTTTCAAAGGCGGCGAAAGCCCCCTCTAAAGCCGATAACCAGTTTATAATGCTTTTCACCGTGCCGAACGAGGCGGGGTTACTCGGTCAGGCAATAGCGGTTATAGGAAAATACGGCTTTAACCTGCGCGCCCTAAAATCCAGACCTACAAAGGAGCTTATTTGGAGCTATTATTTCTATGCCGAGGGCGAGGGCAATATAAACAGCGAAAACGGCAGGGCTATGCTTAAAGAGCTTAAAGAAAAGTGCAGCAACGTGCGTGTTGTGGGCAGCTTTGAAAAGGAAATTGTGCTAAAGGGTGACGACGAATGATACTTCCCGTTAAAACAGGAACAGGCGGCTACAATATTTACCTTGAGCGTGGAGCGCTTAAAAAAGCGGGGGAATATTTAAACCTTTCCCGCCGAGTGCTTATAGTAACCGACAGCGGCGTGCCGAAAGAATACGCCGAAGCGGTGGCGGCGCAGTGCAAAGAGCCGTATATTGTAACTCTGCCGGAGGGCGAAAAGACCAAATGCTTTGACAGCTTTAAATATTTACTTTCAAAAATGGTGGAATACGGCTTTACAAGGAGCGACTGCGTAGCGGCGGTTGGCGGCGGCGTTATAGGCGACCTTGCGGGCTTTGCGGCGGCAAGCTTTATGCGCGGAATCGATTTTTACAATATCCCCACAACCGTTTTATCGCAGGTGGACTCATCTATCGGCGGCAAGGTTGCCATTGATTTTGAGGGGTATAAAAACATTGTCGGCGCGTTTCACCCGCCTAAAGCCGTTATAATTGATTCCAATACCCTTAAAACCCTGCCCGAAAGGCAGATTTCAAACGGGCTTGCGGAGTCGGTTAAAATGTCGCTGACAAGCGATAAAGAGCTGTTTGAGCTTTTTGAAAAGGGCGATATTAAGGACAATATTGATACAATAATTGAAAGATCGCTTAAAATAAAGCGCGCGGTAGTAGAACAGGACGAAAAAGAGGGCGGGCTGCGCAAAATACTCAATTTCGGGCACACCTTGGCGCACGCGATTGAGAGCGAGAACGAAATGCAGAACCTGTACCACGGCGAGTGCGTGGCGCTCGGTATGATACCTATGTGCTCACAAGAAGTCAGAAACAGGCTAATACCCGTGCTTGAAAGACTTAATTTGCCCATATCTACCGCTGTAACGGCGGATACGATAATAAACGCTATGCGGCACGATAAAAAAATGTCTGGCGATAAAATTACTGTAATTTTAGTAAACACGGTAGGCACATACGAAATGAAAGAAATGCCGTTTGATACATTTGCTGAAAAAATAAGGGGGTCTTTAGGTTGAAAAACAGCTTCGGCAACTCGGTTATTTTAACGCTGTTCGGCGAAAGCCACGGCTTGGGTTTAGGCGCGGTGCTTGACGGCTTAGCCCCCGGAATTGCGGTGGACGAGGATTTTATCCGCAGTCAGTTATCCCTCCGCCGCCCCGTAGGCGATATTTCAACGCCGAGATCAGAACCCGATAATTTTGTTATAGAAAGCGGTGTTTTCGGCGGCAAAACTACGGGAACGCCCATTTGCATTGTAATACCGAACGTTAACACCCGTTCTAAAGATTACAGCGAGCTGCATTCAAAGGCGCGTCCGGGGCACGCGGATTACGCGGCGTACACAAAATACCACGGCTTTGAGGATTACCGCGGCGGCGGGCATTTCAGCGGCAGAATTACCGCGGGAATAGTGGCTGCGGGCGCGGTTGCGATTTCGGCACTTAAAAATAAGGGCATATATATAGGTACGCACATTAAAAGCATATCAGGTGTGGGCGACCGCGAATTCCGGAATATCGCGGTCGATATAAAGGCGGTATCGCAAAAGGAATTTGCCGTGCTTGACGACAGCGTTAAAGAAAAAATGATAAATGAAATAACCGCCGCCAAAGCGGACGGCGACAGCGTGGGCGGCGTGCTTGAAACCGCAGTTATCGGTTTGCCGGCAGGTATCGGCGAGCCGTGGTTCGGCGGGGTGGAAAATGTGCTTTCCTCAGCGCTGTTCGCCGTGCCTGCGGTTAAAGGCGTTGAGTTCGGCGCGGGCTTTGCGCTTGCAAATATGCGCGGCAGCGCCGCTAACGATGAATTTTTCTGTTCGGGCGGCAAAATCACCACCGCCACCAACAATAACGGCGGAATAAACGGCGGAATTACAAACGGTATGCCCGTTGTTTTCCGCTGTGCGGTAAAGCCCACGCCCACAATTCATAAAGAGCAGAACACGGTTGATTTTATCAAGAATGAAAACGTTAAAATTGCGGCGGGCGGCAGGCACGACCCCTGCATAGTCCACCGTGCGCGCGTGGTGATAGACAGTATTACGGCAATAGCGCTTTGCGATATGTTAGCGGGCAGATTCGGTACTGATTGGTTAGGTGAATAAATGGAATACGGCTGTATAGGAGAAAAGCTTTCGCACAGCTTTTCAAAAATAATTCACGCAAGGTTAGCGGACTATAATTACGAGCTTTGCGAAATACCGCGCGGTGGGCTGGACGGCTTTATGAAAAAAGCCGATTTTAAGGCGATAAACGTTACAATTCCTTATAAACAGGCGGTAATACCTTATTTGTATTATATAAGCGATACGGCAAGGAAGATAGGCGCAGTAAACACCGTGGTTAATAAAAACGGCAAATTATACGGCTATAATACCGATTTTTCGGGGCTGCGTTCGCTGATACTCCGTCAGGGTGCTGATTTAAAGGGCGGCAAGGCGCTTATTTTAGGTTCGGGCGGCACTTCAAAAACCGCAGCGGCGGCAGCCGAGGATTTAGGCGCAAAGGAAATATACCGCGTTTCAAGATCGGGCGCGGACGGCGCGATAACCTATGACGAGGCTTATAAAAAACACAGCGACGCCACTGCAATAATTAACACAACCCCCTGCGGAATGTACCCGAATATAGGCGTTTCGGCAATAGATTTAAGCCGTTTTGAAAATGTTAAAAGCGTTACCGACGCGGTTTACAATCCGCTTTCAAGCGCGCTTGTTATATCGGCGCGCGAAAGGGGAATAAACGCAACAGGCGGGCTTTATATGCTGGTTTCCCAAGCGGCATACGCGGTGGAAAAGTTTACGGGCGGCAGCATATCAGCAGATAAAACCGAAGAGGTCTACCGCGAGATTTTAAGGGATAAAAAGAATATTGTGCTTATAGGTATGCCGGGCTGCGGTAAGACTACAATCGGTAAAATATCAGCCGACGAACTTCAAAAAAAATTTACCGATACCGACGATGAAATTATAAAGCGCATAAATATGCCGATAGCCGATTATTTTGCAAAGCACGGCGAAGAAAGCTTCAGGCATATTGAAAGCGAGGTTATAAAAGAAATTGCGACTTGCCAGTCCTTAGTTATTGCAACGGGCGGCGGCGCGGTTTTAAACCCCGATAACATAAGGCTTTTAAAGGAAAACGGAACGGTTATATTTATCGACCGACCGCTTGAAAAATTGGTAACCACGGCGGATCGTCCGCTTTCTTCAAGCAGGGAGCTGCTTGAAAAGCGATATAAGGAAAGATACGGCTTGTATTGTGCCGCTGCCGATATAAGAATAGACGCAGCGGACGAAATAGGGCAGAATGTTAAAAATATTGAAGAGGTCTTTTTAAATGAAAATACTTGTAATTAACGGGCCGAATATAAATATGTTAGGAATAAGAGAACCCGGTATTTACGGCAGCGACAGCTTTGAAACGCTGTGTAATAACGTAAAAGCCCACGCCGAAAAGGCGGGAATTGAGGTAAAGCTTTTCCAATCCAACCACGAGGGCGCGCTTGTGGACGAAATTCAGGCGGCATACGGCAAATTTGACGGCATAGTTATAAACCCCGGCGCATACACGCACACAAGCATTGCGCTGCCCGATGCAGTAAAGGCGGTTTCAATACCGACGGTTGAGGTACATATTTCGGACGTTGCTTCGCGCGAGGATTTCAGGCAGATAAGCTATATAAGAAAAGCCTGCGTTAAAACAATATGCGGGCACGGTATTGCGGGATATACCGAAGCGATTGACTACTTAATTAAGGAATACGGCGATAAATAATGATAGCAACCATTGAAAAAGGAACGGCATACGGCAGGGTAGAGGCTCCGCCCTCAAAAAGCGTTTCTCACAGATATTTAATTTGCGGCGCGCTGTCGGGCGGCAGCGTTATAGAAAACGTTGCGTTTTCAGAGGATATTAAGGCTACTCTTAATTGCCTTAAGGCCTTGGGCGCCGATTATGAAATTGACGGCAGCACGGTTAAGATAGGCGGAATATCGCCCGATAAAGCTGTTAAAAGCACCGAGCTTTTCTGCAATGAATCGGGCAGTACGTTAAGGTTTCTAATTCCGCTTTGTCTTCTTTTCGGGCAAAAAATCACCCTTAAAGGCACCGAAAGGCTTATGAGCCGCTCGCTTGCGGTTTATAAGGATATGTGCCTATCGCAAGGCATTGAATTTTCAGAGGATAAGGAAAGCGTTACTGTATGCGGAAACCTTCGCTCCGGTAAATACTCCGTAAGGGGAGACGTTTCAAGCCAGTTTATATCGGGGCTTATGTTTGCCTTACCGTTGCTTGAAAACGACAGTATAATCGATATAACGGGTGCGATTGAAAGCGGCTCGTACCTCGGTATGACGGTAAAGGCGCTTGCCGATTTCGGTATAAGAATAAGCAGAACGGACGAACACACCGTATTTATAAAGGGTAATCAGACCTACAAGCCGCGTACGCTTTGCGTAGAGGGGGATTATTCCAACGCCGCGTTTTTTGAGGCGTTTAACTCGGTAGGCGGCAATGTTGCGGTTACAGGACTTAAAAAGGATACCTGCCAAGGCGACGCGGTTTACAGAAAGCTTTTCGGCAAATTGGTGCGCGGCTGCCCCGAAATAGATATTTCCGATTGCCCGGATTTAGCGCCTGTTTTAATGGCGGTTGCGGCGGCAAACAACGGCGTAAGGCTTACGGGCACCCACCGTCTTAAAATAAAGGAAAGCGACCGCGGAAAAGCTATGGCGGAGGAGCTTTCAAAGTTCGGCTGCAGCGTAAAGGTTTATGAAAATGAAATTGAAGTGAAAAAGCACGGTATAACAACGCCTACCGATATACTTTCGGGTCACAACGACCACAGGATAGTAATGGCGCTTTCACTTCTTTGCAGTATAACAGGCGGCAGTATATCGGGCGCCGAAGCGGTAAACAAAAGCTTTCCCGATTATTTCCGCAGGCTTTCATCACTCGGCATAAAGGTTGAAGAAAAATGAAGTTAAGTAAAGATACAAATATTTTAATAGTAGGCTTAGGGCTATTGGGCGGCAGCTACGCCGAAGCCCTCACAAAGAAAGGTTATACCGTAAACGCCGTAACAAAGGAGCAATCGTCGGTTGATTTTGCGCTTAAAAAGGGTATAATCAATTACGGCACAACAAAGCTTGATAAAAGCATTATTTCCGCCGCAGATTTAGTTATATTCGCGCTTTACCCACATATTTTCACCGAATGGATAGAAAAAAATCAACACCTATTAAAATCGGGCGCTGTTATAACTGACGTTACGGGTGTTAAGAGCTGTATTGTTTACAAAATTCAGAAGATACTCCGCCCGGACGTGGAGTTTATAGCCGCCCACCCTATGGCGGGGCGCGAGGTATGCGGGGTTGAAAACAGCGATTCGGGCATTTTCAGGGGTGCTAACTACATAGTGGTTCCCACAGAGAAAAACACCGCCGGCGCAATAGAGCTTTGCCGCGATCTGGGCGAGAAATTAGGCTTTCACCGCATAGCGGAGCTATCGCCCGAAAAGCACGACGAAATGATAGCGTTTCTTTCCCAGCTTACCCACTGCATAGCGGTAACGCTGATGTGCTGCAACAACACACCCGACCTTGAATATTACACGGGCGACTCATTCCGAGATTTAACGCGCATTGCGCGGATAAACGACGAAATGTGGAGCGAGCTGTTTTTGGATAACAGAGATATGCTGCTTGCCGAAATGCGCAGCTTTAAGCAAAGCTTCCAAGCGCTTTACGAAAAAATCGAAACGGGCGACCGCGAGGGAATACGCGAAATGATGCGGCTTTCCACCGAGCGCAGAAAACGCTTTAACAAGCACCTATAAGATTAACGACCTAAGGGGAAAAAGACTATGAATATGAAATTTTTAAGAAAACTGCCCATACCGCAGCAGATAAAGGCGCGCTACCCTGTATCAGAGCAGGACGCGGCGGTAAAAGCTGCGCGCGACGAGGAGCTTAAAAACATTTTTTCGGGCAAATCGGATAAATTTATTTTGGTGATCGGTCCCTGTTCGGCAGACAGCCGCGAGCCTGTGCTCGACTATATTTCAAGGCTTAAAAAGGTACAGGAGGACGTAAAGGACAAAATACTTATAGTACCGCGCATTTACACCAACAAGCCGCGCACCACGGGCGACGGATATAAGGGAATGCTTCACCAGCCTAATCCCGACGAAACGCCCGATATGCTAAAAGGCATTGTTGCAATAAGAGATCTGCATATGGCGGCGCTGCACGATTACGGCTTTTCCTGCGCGGACGAAATGCTCTACCCTGATAATCACCGTTATTTATCCGACCTGCTTTCCTACGTTGCGATAGGCGCGCGCTCGGTTGAAAACCAACAGCACAGGCTAACGGCCAGCGGACTCGATATACCCGTGGGTATGAAAAACCCCACAAGCGGAGATTTAAGCATTATGATGAACTCTATAACCGCCGCGCAGCACAGCCATACCTTTATATACCGCGGGTGGGAGGTTGTAAGCGATGGCAACCCCTACGCACATTCCATTTTGCGCGGATATATTGATTTTGCGGGCAAAAACGTCTCTAATTATCATTACGAAGACCTTGTAAAGCTGCACGAGCTGTATTCGGAAACAAAGCTTGCTAATCCCGCCGTAATAGTTGATACCAACCATGCAAATTCGGGCAAGCAGTATTTAGAGCAGATAAGAATTGCAAAGGACGTGGTTTACAGCTGTAACCACAATAAAGACATTCGCTCAATGGTAAAGGGGCTTATGATTGAAAGCTATATTGAGGACGGCGCACAGAAGATAGGCGAGCATATTTACGGTAAATCCATAACCGACCCGTGCCTTGGCTGGGAAAAATCCGAAAAGCTTATTTATAAAATTGCAGATACTTTAAAATAAAACATTTACAAATAACATCTTCCGTATTAAAATATATAAGTATTTAATTACGGAGGGTGTTACTTTTTTTATGAACAGTATTAACGTTACAAGATTTATAAAGCTGCAAAAGGTTATTTTAAAAACATACGAAAAAGCGGCTGAAGCGGCGGCAAGGCGTTCGGGAATATCCGTCGACGAGGCGGAGGCTCTTATATATCTTTACGAAAAACCGGAACATAAGGGAAAATTAAACGATATTCGTCTGTCCGAGGTTCAAAAAACCGCCGAGGCACTTACTGCCGATACCATGGCGGCAATAAACGGCGATGAAATCTCTCTTACGGGCAAAGGGGGAATTGCGGCAAAATCGGTTTCAATGTCGGTTGAAAGGTTTTTTTCGCATATGTTAGACGGAATATCGCCAGAAGAACAGTTTATTGTAGAATCGGTGCTTGAAAAAATGTATAAAAACATTGAGAATAATTAGGATAATATTGCATTTTTAAGAGTAAAATATTAACAATAGTTTAAATTTTAAAATGCGGTATTGACTTTCCCTGATTTTCGATTATAATGTATATTGCAGTTAAAAAAAGACGGTATACGCCGTCTTTAAAACATAAGTTTGGAGGAACTTGTTATGAAACTTAAACCTTTGGCAGATAATGTTGTTATTAAAGCAACAGAAGCAGAGGAAACCACTAAAAGCGGTATCGTTTTAACCTCGGCCGCTAAGGAAAAGCCGCAGGTTGCGGTTGTAGTTGCGGTAGGTCCCGGCGGTATTGTGGACGGTAAGGAAGTTAAAATGTCCGTTAAAGAGGGCGACAAGGTAATCGCCGCTAAGTATTCGGGCACCGATATAAAAATCGACGGCGAGGAATTTACCGTTCTTCACCAGTCAGACATTTTGGCAATAGTAGAATAATCGGAGGTAAGTTATTATGGCTAAAAATATTATTTTCGGCGAAGAAGCCAGAAAATCACTTCAGGCAGGCGTTGATAAATTAGCAGACGCCGTAAAGGTAACGTTAGGCCCCAAGGGCAGAAACGTTGTTCTTGATAAAAAGTACGGTTCACCCCTTATTACTAACGACGGTGTAACCATAGCAAAGGAGATCGAGCTTGAAGATCCGTTTGAAAATATGGGCGCTCAGCTTGTAAAGGAAGTATCGGTTAAAACAAACGACGCCGCAGGCGACGGCACCACAACGGCTACCGTTTTGGCTCAGGCGCTTATTAAAGAGGGTATGAAAAACGTTGCCGCGGGCGCTAACCCGATGGTTGTAAAGAAAGGCATTAAAAACGCAGTTGATACCGCTATTGATACGGTAGTAAAGAACTCCAAGAAGGTAAGCGGCAGCGACGATATCGCGCGTGTTGCAACCGTTTCTTCGGGCGACGAGGTTATAGGCAAGCTTATCGCCGAGGCTATGAGCAAGGTAACGGCAGACGGCGTTATTACCGTTGAAGAATCAAAAACCGCCGAAACATACTCAGAGGTTGTTGAGGGTATGCAGTTTGACCGCGGTTATATTACTCCTTATATGGTAACCGATTCGGATAAGATGGAAGCCGTGCTTGACGACGCGCTTATTCTTATAACCGATAAGAAGATATCCAACATTCAGGAAATTCTTCCGTTACTTGAGCAAATAGTTCAGGCAGGCAAAAAGCTGCTTATAATTGCAGAGGATATTGAGGGCGAGGCTCTCTCAACCCTTATTGTTAACAAGCTGCGCGGCACATTCACCTGCGTTGCGGTTAAGGCGCCGGGCTTTGGCGACAGACGTAAAGAAATGCTCCGCGATATAGCCATTTTAACCGGTGGCGAGGTTATTTCCGAGGAATTAGGTCTTGAGCTTAAGGATACCACAATGGAACAGCTCGGCAAGGCGCGTCAGGTTAAGGTTACAAAGGAAAACACAATTATTGTTGACGGTGCGGGCGATTCCGCCGCTATCAAGGACAGGGTAGCCCAGATCAGAAACGAGCTTGCTGCTACAACCTCCGACTTTGATAAAGAAAAGCTTCAGGAAAGGCTTGCAAAGCTTGCAGGCGGCGTAGCCGTTATTAAAGTAGGCGCTGCTACCGAAATTGAAATGAAGGATAAAAAGCTTCGCATTGAAGACGCTCTTTCAGCTACCAAGGCGGCAGTTGAAGAGGGCATTGTTGCAGGCGGCGGCGTAGCGCTTATTAACGCCATTCCTGCGGTTAAGGCTTTGCTTGATACCGTTTCGGGCGATGAAAAAACAGGCGTTAATATTGTTCTTAAGGCGCTTGAGGCTCCCATTAAACAAATTGCGTTTAACGCAGGTCTTGAAGGCTCTGTAATTATTGATAAGATCGTTAACAGCGGCAAGGTAAATTACGGCTTTGACGCTTATAACGAAACCTATACCGATATGATAGACGCAGGTATAGTTGACCCGACAAAGGTTACGCGTTCTGCTCTTGAAAACGCGGCTTCCGTTGCGGCAATGGTTCTCACAACCGAGAGCCTTGTGGCAGATAAAAAGGAAGACGCGGCGGCAGCTAATGCAGCAGCGGCAGCTGCGGCACAGGCCGGCGGAATGTATTGATAAATTTAAAAACAGGCTAAGCGGTAAAACGCTTAGTCTGTTTTTAAAATACACACAAATAAAAATACGGTGAGATTGCAGGTATTATATAAGTTAAGCAATCACGCCGTATTTTTCTATCTGTTTTTTCTTACCGTAAGCGCACTTATAAGCACGTATAACAAAATAAGTAATAACGTGCTGCCTATAAGCACCGCGTACATAGCGCCGAGCGAAACTTTATTGTCAAAGAAATAAAGATTACAGTCAACAGAATCCTTTATTGCGCTTAAAACCTCGTTCGGAAATCCCGTATTTTTCATTTCATTAAATACGCCGTTCATAGCATGGTTTCTAAGCAGGCTTGTGCCGTATGTACCCGGTAAAAACATTATAAAACGCTGTAACCCCTTACCGAACTGAGAAATAGGCATATATGCGCCGCAAATAAACCCGTAACCCGCGCTTACAACCGTTCCCACGGCTGAAATCTGCCCCTGTGACGACAGAAAAACATTTATTACCGAGGAAAGTGCCGTACCGAACAGAGTCAGCAGAAATACATCAAGTATTATAAACATAACGTCCTTTAAAGACATATACCAGCCTATCGTGCTAAGGTAGATAAAGCAAGCCGCCGTTGCGGCAAGGCAAACAAGCAGGGTGGAAATAAGCGTTGAAATATAATAGCTTAACGACAGCACGCTGCTTTTAACGGGAGAGACGGTAAGGTCATGCCTTGCGCCCGAAACCTTATCCTGTACCATAAGCATATTGCAGCAAAACGAGACCGTAACACAGCTTACTGCAAGCAGGGAAGAGAACAGCTCGCCGCCCACCGTGGCGTCTATCAGCTTTTGCTTTATGCTAAAGCCCGCCGGCAGCGCTGAAGAGAAGCTGTCACGGTATACCTTTGCCAAAAACGTGGCATACAGCACAAGAAGTATTATAGGTGTTATAAGTGATGTAAAGAACATACCCTTATCCTTGAAAAACAGCTTGCAGTTTCTTTTGGTAAGATTGTAAAGTCCTGTCATTTATTTTCGCCTCCCGTAAGCTTTTTACCGGTAACCGTAAGAAATACGTCGTCCATCTTGCCTTTGGTTATCTCATAATCGCGGAAAATTTCGGGTTTTTTTACTATAAGCGCGGTTGCCGCTGCGGTATCCGGGACCGCAACGCGATAGGCGTCGCCGATTTTTTCGTAAGGATAGGAAAGCTCCTTTATCTCGTTTTCGTTTGCGCCGTACAGTGTTATAAAATCGCCCGTATATTTATTCTTAAGCTCTATCGGGGTGCCGCAGGCGGAAATTTTACCGCTGTCCAAAATCACAACGTAATCGGCGTCAGCCGCTTCCTCCATATAATGCGTTGTAAGGAAAACAGTCATATTTTCGGTCTTTCTTAAATTTTCAATCGCACGCCAAAGCGTAACTCTGGTCTGAGGATCAAGACCGGTAGTAGGTTCGTCTAAAATAAGTATTTCAGGCTTATGTAAAAGCGCGCGCGCCACATCTATCCTGCGGCGCTGACCGCCTGACAGCTTACCTACCGAACGGTTTAAAAGGTCCTTAAAATCAAGCGTTTCAGAAAGCTCGGCAAGTCTTTTTTTAAAACTGTCTCCGTTTATACCGTAAAGCGCCGCCCGGCTTTTAAGATTTTCCTTAACGGTAAGCGCCTTGTCAAGCACCGAGCCTTGAAAAACAACTCCTATTTTACTTAAAATCCTTTCGGCGGCGTTATCTGTATTTTCACCGCATACCGTAACGCTGCCGCCGTCTTTTTTAAGCTGACCGCAAATAATTGAAATAGTGGTTGATTTTCCTGCGCCGTTCACACCTAAAAATGCAAATAGCTCGCCCTTTTTCACACTGAACGATAAATCGTTAACAGCCTTAATACTGCCGAATGATTTACACAAATGCTCAATTTCAATAATATTCTCCATAAGACCCTCCGTTAAAATTACACTATTAAAAGCTCATCGGGACTTTCGGTTATATCCCTGCAGCCGTCTTCGGTTACAAATACCATATCCTCTATTCTTACGCCGAACTTGTTTTCAATATAAATTCCCGGCTCTACCGTTATAACGTTTCCGCTTTTTAAGGTCTCATTGCATTTCGGGCTGAAAACGGGACTTTCGTGTATTTCTATACCCACGCTGTGACCGAGCGCATGACCGAAGCAACCCTCAAATCCCGCATTATTTATAATATCGCGTGCAATTTTATCAATATCACTGCAAACGGCACCGCTTTTAACCGCGCTTACAGCAGCCGCCTTAGCGTTAAGCACCGTATTGTAAACAAGCCGCTGTTCATCGGTTATATATCCCACCGCCACGGTTCGCGTCATATCAGAGCGGTAACCGTTTACAACCGCTCCGAAATCCATAGTTACAAAATCTCCGCGTTCTATCCTTTTATCCGTAGGAACGCCGTGCGGCAGAGAAGAATTTTTACCCGAAACAACAATAAAATCAAACGATACGCCGTCGGAACCGAGCTTTCGCATATAAAATTCCATATCAAGCATAATCTCTCGTTCGGTTCTTTCGGTGTTTATGCGGCTTAATATATATGAAAAGGTTTTATCTGTTAAGCGCTGGGCCTGTTTTATATATTCAAGCTCGCTTTCACTTTTAACAGCGCGCATATTTTTAAGCAAATTATCAAAACTGTCGCTTTCAGATACGGTAAGCGGCTTTAATCGGGCGGTTAACCGCTTAAAATCAGCAAGCGACAAGCTTTCGGTTTCCGTATATATATTACCGACGCCGTTTTCTTCACACAACCGCTTAATTTCATCAAACGGATTTTTTGAAAGTATTACCTTGCAGTCCTTAACGGTTTTACACGCTTTTTCATAATATCTGAAATCTATAAGAAAATAGGCATAATTCTTTGTTACAAGCACATAGCCCGCGCTTGAATTAAAACCTGTTAAATAAAATCTGTTCGGACCTCCTGAAACCAGCAAAGCGCTGTTTCGGTCAAGCTCGTTTTTAATTGTATTTACACTATTCATTTCAATCCCAACCTTTAAATATAATTATACCAAATCTAAGATAATTTGACAACAGAAAAATATAATAGTATAATAATGCAGGAAAGAGTGAACGAATTTGGAAAAAATAAACTATCAGCTTATAACCGATAAAATTATAGAAGAGCGCTGCAAAACCAAACGCGAAAGGTTGCTTTTGCACGCCTGCTGCGCGCCTTGCGCAACATACGTACTTGAGTATTTAACAAAATATTTCGATATAACCGTATTTTTCAGCAATTCCAACATTACAGATAAAAGCGAATATGAAAAAAGGCTTAGTGAGCTTTATGGGTTCTGTAAAACCGCTTCGTTTTGCAGTGGCGTCAAAATAATTGAAGACGAATACAATACAGAAGAATACTATAAATTTGTTAAAGGCCTTGAAACAGAGCCGGAGGGCGGTAAAAGGTGTGATCTGTGCTTTAAAATGCGCATTTCGCGCACGGCGGAATTTGCCGCGAAAAACGGTTTTCCCATATATGCAACAACACTTACGGTAAGTCCGCATAAAAATGCCGCGCTTATAAATAAAATAGGGGAGAGCTGCGCCGAAAAAAACGGTGTTTTATATCTCCCGTCCGATTTTAAAAAGCGCGGCGGATATCAGCGTTCGATCGTATTGTGCCGCGAATATGATATATACCGCCAAAAATACTGCGGCTGCATCTTTTCCGATAATTCAAACAGAGCGGCAGAATAATTTGTTTTAAAAAATAACCTGCAAACAGCAAAAGCAACCTAAACGGTCAGTACGACTGTTCGGGTTGCTTTTTGTTGTTTTTATTAAAAATGAATATTACCTGAATTAAAAGCTTTTTTTGCCGCAACATAATCTGTGAACGCAGCTTCTTTATTATATAGATAATTATACAAATCCGAAAGCTGTAAAAGGGTATAGTTTTCAAGATTTAAGGTTTTTAAAATTTTGCTCGCTTTTCTACGGTTTTTTCCGATTCTTATATCCGATATATAATTGCAGCTCATAAGCTTTTTCAGGTCTGTAAAAATATCGCTGTCCTGCAACGAAAACGGCATAAACAGTCACCTCAGTTTTATAACCAAACGGTTATATATATTAAGAATTATAACGCAAAAGTGTTAAAATGTCAATACCGTATGGTTATAAGGAGGCGTATTATGGATAATTATTATCCGAGAATAAAGGATTTAAGAGAAGATTCCGATTATTCGCAATATTACGTTTCCGAATATCTGCAAATGAAACAACCGCAATACAGCCGCTATGAAAGAGGGCTGAGAGATATTCCGAGCGATGTTTTAATACGTTTGGCAAAGCTTTATAATACATCAACGGATTATATTTTAGGTCTTACCGACAACCCGAAAAAACATTATTGAATTTATTGAATAAACCCCTTCTTTTTGCTTAAAATAAAGCAAAAGGGAGGGGTTTTATGCGACCTACTGATAAAGAATACGGAGAAATGACCAAAAAGCTTTCCCCGCCGTCGCCGAAAATAAAGGATTTCGTTTTTTCATTTGTTATCGGCGGTCTTATATGCGTAATCGGTCAGCTTTTAAACGAATGGTATACAATGCTTGATCTGCCTGAAAAGGTTGTGAAAATGGCTGTTCCGTCCACACTTGTTTTTGCCGCGGCAATACTTACAGGCTTAAAAATATTTGATAAGATTGCAAAACGTGCGGGCGCGGGCACTCTTGTGCCTATAACGGGCTTCGCAAACGCTATGGTTTCGCCGGCAATAGAATTTAAAAGCGAAGGATGGATTTTGGGCTTAGGTGCTAAAATGTTTACAATAGCGGGCCCTGTAATAGTTTACGGAACTGCCGCAAGCGTATTATACGGAATTGTATTATATATTATCAAAATTTTATAACACTGTAATTAGGATCATAAGCAGGTAACTGCTGCTTATGGTACATATCCAATTATACTAAATGAATAATGATTTAACTTTGTTTGAAGACCGCTTTTACAGGCAACAAAAAAACGCCCTCGCAAGAGGACGTTTTTTTGTTGTGACAAGCTATGGTAGTCAGCAAGTAGTCAGCTTTGCGACCTCGGACGTAAGACCATAGCCCCAAACCACACGGTTTGCCACGCATTTAAGATTATAGCGCGGCAGACCGTAAAAGTCAAGTATATTTTCAAAAAAAGAAGTGAGGTGTTGCGAATGGAAGAAAAAAGCGTAAGGGCGTTTAGGCAGCGGCTTATAAGGGCAGGCTTTGAAAACGTTTCAATCGGTCGTTACCGTGATATTATTTATTTGCGCTGTATTAACCCTCAAAATGAGACCGTTGCCCGACAGTATAAGCTCGAACAAATAAAAAGCTTGCCCGTTAAAAAATATGTGCTTTAGTACACAACGTCGTGTACTTCTTAAGGAGTACACGTTTTTGAGAACAGGAGGAAAAAGGCAATGATAACCGAATGCGCGACCTGTAAGTACTGCAAGGGTGACTTTAGCATATCCAACCCTGATCCATACATATGCACCCTTACAAGCTATCTTACCGACGTTGAGGGGCTTTGCCCGAAGTACGAGCCGAACGACGGCGGAGGGGGTAAAGAAAATGAGCAGCTGCTCTGATTGCATTTACAGCTTTCCGATACCCAACCGTAATATGGCAAACCCAAACCCGACAATATGGATTTGCGAAAAGAAAAGGCAGGAAATAAGCCCCTACGACCTGTGCGAAGATTTTGTGAGGGACAAAACTCTCGAAGAAAGTGAGGTGTAAAAAAATGACAAAAATAATAGATTTCGTTACGATAATAGACGAGCTTGCAGAGGCAATGTCCGAAAATACGGACATTGAATTTTGCGAGGCTGAAAATTGGATTTTGCACAACCTCGACGCTTTTGCAATGACAAAAGATTTTAAGGCTGTTATAACAGCGGAGGAAGTGAAAAAATGCACGAAAAAGAGTTAAACACCGAAATTTTAGCCGCAGCAGGACGAGCCTTTTGCGCACAGTGCAACGCCGAGAAAACGGAACGTTTCCGCTGCAAAAACACCTACAAGTGCATATGGAAAAAGGACAAGCTTTTCACGGCAGCAGAGGGGTACGGCTGCCCGACCTGTCAACATTTCCAACGTATGTTTGTGGATAACCTTTTCGGCACGCTGAGAATAAACGGCAGCAGGTGAATTACACGGGAGTCACGCGCTCCCCCACGGGGGACGGGAGGGGGCTGCCCCGTGCCGCAGCACGAAGACCGAACCTAACGCAGCGGAAAAAGAACCTGTCAAGTGCGGCGCAGCCGTTCATCTTGACACTTGACAGAGCAGCAAAAAGACACAATGCGCAGCGGTGCAACGGTTTTACCCGTTGCGCCTTGCCTGCTTAACGAATAGCAGTGGCTTTACCGCCTGCCGAAAGCTTTTATTTGCGCCTGCTGGCTTTTACGCGAAGTGCGACACGCCGCCTTTGCGGAAAAGACTGCTGGCAGGGGAGCGCCGCAGCGCTACCGAACCCCCACGGAGTGCCCACAAGCCGATGGGGAGTTAGGTGCGCGCCGCCGAACGTGCAACGTTAAGGTGGCAGTGCACCGCAATAAGACCACGATAATTATACTAAATTTTTGTTTAGCGCCCCGTAGGGCGCAAGAATTGGGCTGGTTTGCGAGCGAACCGCCCAATTGCGCTAAACACAAATTTAGTACCCGACAGGGCTGCGTAATTAGCGTGGAGGACACGCACGGGCTTTACGGGGACAAGGATAGCAGAGGCTTTGCGGAAAAGCACAGACCGAACGCGCAGCAGTGACAGGGGCGCGACTGCGGCGCGGCGTGCTCGCACCGCGCCCCGTATGAAAGAGAGTCCCGTGCCGTGCACGTCCTTGCACCGTGTGCAATCCCTGCCCGTGGCAGTCCCCACCCCGTGGGTGGTTCTTGCCCGTGGCAATCCCTGCGCCGTGCGCAGTCCTGTCTTCTGTTTAGCAGAGAATATATCTCTATATATACTTGACTAAGTAACATAAAGCGGTAGTTTGATGTTTTCAAATGCCAAAATTCGATAAGCTTTCCGACCTTTCGGAAAAAGAATTCAGAGAATACACCTCGTATCTTCTCACCACCGAGGGAAACAAAGCCGCGCGGAAAATCGGCGCGGATAACCTCATAGACCACGCCGTCCGTGAACACGCCACCGATGACGTGTGGAATTTGTACCGCTACGGCAACGTTTTAAAGGTGGTGTATATCAAGACCTTATCACGCCATAAAACGCGCGAGAGGGGCAAAAAAACGAACGTCAGCGGTAACGCCACTGACGAAAGCACACCAAAAATACCCGATAGCTTCATTCCCGATAAGTTTAAAAAATCGGAAAAGAGTGCCGAAAAGGAAAAGCAGCAGCGGTTTTCGCAGTCCTTAAGCAGGACAAAAGCACGCATATTTGAGCTTGCGGCTTGTAACGAGTTTACGTACTTTTGCACGTTTACGCAGGACGAAGAAAAGCGCGACCGCTTTGACCTTAACGCGTTCCGTACCGATTTCGCACAGCTTGTGCGAAATATGAACAGGGACAGGGCAGAGGGGGCAAAAATACAATACCTGCTGATACCCGAAAAGCACAAGGACGGCGCGTGGCATATGCACGGCTTGCTTAAGGGTTTAACCCCCGAAGACCTGCGCCCGTTCACCCTCGATGAAAAGCTGCCGCAGAAGTTGCGCAAGCAACTTAAAGAGGGCGTGAAAATATACGATTGGACGCGCTATCGGCGAGCTTTTGGGTATTTTACGTGTACCGAAATTGAAAGCGCGATAGCGGTTTCAAAGTACGTTACAAAGTACATTACAAAAGACCTTAAGACCACCACCGCCGAAAGCGGTATGCACCTTTTCTTTGCAAGCCAAGGCTTGAAAAGTCGCGAGGTGCTTAAGTGGCAGTCGTTCGAAAAATGCCCGTTTGAAAAATGGGACTTTGAGAACGATTACGTTAAGGTAAAAGAATTGCAAATCAACCCCGAAACGGGGGTGATTTCAGATTGAGTTTACATTTTTTGGAAAGTAAAAAGGGGGCGCGATAATGCGCAGTGAATGGATACCAAAGGGTGATTTTGAGATGATACTGGCGGCGCTTACGCCCGAAAACAGGCTCGCCTGTGAAGTGAGCCTTGCGACGGGGCTTAGGATAAACGACGTTTTGGCGCTTACGCCCGACAAGGTGCGAAAACAGCGTTTTACGGTGTATGAGCAGAAGACAGGCAAGGCACGCCGCGTGCGGCTGCCTGCCGACCTTGTGGAGCGCTGCCTTGCGTGCAGCGGACAACATTACGTTTTTCAGCACCGCTTAAACGGGCGGTATCACCGAACACGACAAGCGGTGTGGAAAGACCTTAAAAAGACCGCGGAACGCTTTAACGTGCGGAAAAACATAACGCCGCACTCAGCGCGAAAGGAATACGCCGTGGAAGAATTCGAGCGCTGCGGCGGCGATTTAAAGCGCGTGCAGCGGCTTTTGTGTCATAGCAGCGAGGCTGTAACGGCGCTTTACGCAATGGCAAACGTTTTGAACAAAAAGGCGAGGTTTTAAGCGTGTATGAGCCGCACGAAATAAGCCGAATCACCGCCGATTTTGAGCCGCTTATCAAGCATTACGCCCGAAAGTGCGGCGGCGAGGAAATGCGCGCGGAATTGTGGGCGTTTTTATGGCAATTAGTGGCAAAAAGACAGGCGATAAACCGCCGATATGTAGCCGTTGCGATACGCAACAAATTCACCGATTACGTGCGGCTTTTGCAGCGCCGCAGCATAGCCGAACAGCCGCTCGAATGGTGGGAAAACGCCGACGAATGGCAGAATTTTGAGCCGACCGTGTTTGTTGAAGACCTCTTGCAGCGGTTGACGTACAGGCAGCGGCGCGCCGTGGAGTTGTGCGAACTTTACGGGTTCAGCGCTGCCGAGGTTGCGCAAATGGACGGTTGCAGCCGACAAGCCGTAAGCCGACTTCGAAAAAGCGGGCTTGACAAATTAAAACGCTTGCTGTAAAATGATACTCACGAGGTCGAACAAACCGCCGAAAGGAGTACAAAACTTCAAACGGGGTTAAATCTGCATTTAGTACGGCGCGCCGCTTGTAATTGCCGCAAGTGGGGAAAATGATTATTGCGGTACGCGTTTTCCACACTGGCAATTATACTAAATGAATATTTAGTATAATTGGGGGAAATATTAAAAAATGGCTCATAATCCGCTTAATCTGCCGTTTTGCCTTTCGATTACAATACATATTGCGTAAAGTAAATTCTTTTTTATTTTTCATTACTAAAAACTCCTATTTTAAGCCTTTATTTACAATTTATAACAATGTTATATAGATCCTTTATAAATTCGTTCCAAGCCTGCAGTTTTATTCGGTGCAGCAGTATTTCATAATGGTCTAAGTTATCTAAAGCCGACAGCCGAAGACTTGTTTTAAGGTCTCTTTCTTCCTGCTCTATTTGGTTGCCTTTTCTGTATACGTATATCATAAGCTTATCTTTAAGTGTCATTTTCTTCACCGTGTACCTTTTCTAAATCATTATATTATTAGATATAAATAAAGCCTTACAAATATTCTGTAAGGCTTTATTTATAATTAACCTATTTTTATAAATCATACTTTTTTAATATTTAAAAGATGCGCAATGCCCGGTATGCTTTCACCTTGAAATGATGATGTCGGTGACATAAGCGCGCCTGTTGACATAAATAGAATATTGCTAAAATCATTTTTCTCAAAGCGGTGCATAATAAACGAAGACAATACGCTCGCACTGCAGCCGCAACCGGATCCGCCGGAATGTACGTCTTGGCTGTCACGGTCGAAAATTATGAGTCCGCAATCACTGTGACGGCATTTAATATTAACGCCTTCACGCTCTAAGAGCTGATAAAATAAATTCGTTCCCACATATCCCAAATCGCCTGTATAAATTATGTCATAATCCTCCGGAGAGCTATTTGAATCTTCAAAATAGTGTAAGAGTGTACTTGCAGCGGCGGGCGCCATTGCGGCTCCCATATTATTTGCGTCTTTTATTTTGAAGTCTTCAATTTCTCCGAATGTTACAGAGCTTATACATATCCCCTTTTCGGCTTTTTCCAAAATCAGCGCACCTGAGCCTGTTACAGTCCACTGAGCCGTCTGAGTACGCTGCGAACCGTAATTAAGCGGATATCTGTATTGCCTTTCAGCCGAGCAAAAGTGTGAAGACGTAACTGCCGCCGCGCGTTTTGCAGCACCGGAATCCACAAATATTGCCGCAAGACCGGAAGACAGCGCCATTGTTGAGCAGGCACCGTACAGCCCTATAAACGGTATTCCGAATTCACGCAAGCCGAAGGAGCTGCCTATGCATTGATTAAGCAGATCGCCCGCAAAAATATTATCAACATCCTTAGGTTCTACGCCCGCACGGTTAAGCGCATAGCTTAGTGCTGTTTTTTGGAGCTTACTTTCTGCTTTTTCAAAGCTTTTTTCGCCGAAAAAGCTGTCTGTGGTATATGCGTCAAATTCGTTTGAGAGCGGTCCTTCATGTTCCTTTTTTCCTACCACCGAGCCATATCCCGTAATACACGGGTTATTTTCAAAAACTATTGTTCTTTTTCCGATTCTTTTCATAGCGATACTCCTGTTATAAAAAGTTTAAGCCTTCCCTTTCAGCTATTATTTGCCGAAAAGAAAGGCTTATGCGTTTTAAGGAATTATTTACTTTTTCCGAGATACGCTTCTTTAACCGATTCGTTTGACAGCAATTCCGTGCCTGTGCCTGTAAGCGTAATTCTTCCCGTTTCTATAACATAACCGAGATCCGCGATTTTAAGCGCCATATTAGCGTTTTGCTCATTAAGCAAAACCGTAATACCGCTTTTGTTTATTGTTTTTATAATTTCAAAAATATCTTTAACAACAAGCGGCGCTAAGCCCAAGGACGGTTCGTCCATCATAATAAGGCGCGGCTTGCTCATAAGGGCACGGCCGACAGCAAGCATTTGCTGTTCACCGCCCGAAAGCGTACCCGCAAGCTGCCAATACCGCTCTTTAAGACGCGGAAAAAGCGAATATATATATTCAATGTCGTTATCAAGCTTATCCTTGCGTAAATATGCGCCGATCTTAAGATTTTCAAGCACCGTAAGGTTTGGGAAAACGCGTCTCCCCTCCGGTACAAGCGTTATGCCGCGGTTTACTATTGCGTCCGGCGTTTTGCCGATAAGGCTTTCTCCGCCGAACAGTATTTCGCCGCCCTGCGGTTTTACTATACCCGATACCGACCGAAGTATAGTGGATTTGCCTGCTCCGTTAGCGCCTATAAGGGTTATGATCTTACCCTCAGGTATATCCATGGAAATGCCGTCAACAGCCTTAATTCCGCCGAAATGCACCGACAGATTTTTAATTTCAAGTATATTACTCATCGTCTTCAGCAACCCCCAAATACGCGTCTATAACCTTTTGATCGGACTGAATTTCCGCCGGAGTACCCTCGGCAATTTTTTTACCGAAATCTATTACGTATATACGGTCCGATATATCCATAACAAGGTTCATATGGTGCTCGATAAGCAAAACGGTTATATCGAATTTTTCGCGTATTTCACGTATAAATTCGGTAAGCTCCTCGGTTTCCTGCGGATTCATACCCGCGGCAGGCTCGTCAAGCAGCAAAAGCTCAGGATTTGTTGCAAGTGCGCGCGCTATTTCAAGCTTACGCTGTTTTCCGTAAGGCAGGCTTGTTGCAAGCTCGTCTTTAACGTCCGAAAGCCCTACAAGCTCTAAAAGCTCAAGCGTTTCGGCGCGCATTTTAGCTTCCTCTTTAAAATTCAAATGGAACACAGCCGTAAAAAGATTTGAGCTTCTTCTTAAATGCTTTGCCGTAAGAACGTTTTCAAAAACCGTCATTGACTTGAAAAGGCGTATATTTTGAAATGTACGCGCCATACCGAGCTTGGTAAGCTTATCCGGTGTTTTGGATATAACGGTATGATATTTACCGTTATTTTCACCCGCATAAAGCTTTTTCATTTTACCGTGCGGTTTATTTGAAATTACAAGCTTATCCTTGTAATAAATGGCGCCGTTTGTAGGCTCGTAAACGCCGGTTATGGCGTTAAAGGCAGTGGTTTTTCCTGCGCCGTTAGGACCTATAAGAGCGACAATTTCGCCCTTATTAACCTCCATTGAAAGATTATTAACGGCAACAACGCCGCCGAACTGCATTGTAATATCGCACAAGCGAAGTACGCTTTCCATTATTTTTGTACCTCCGCTTTCTGTTTTTTGAATTTATCGGCCGCTTTTGACGGCAGATTTCTAATTGCCTTGTAAATGCCTATCGCGCTGAATTCCCTATCCCCCATAATACCGTTACGGAAGAAAAGCACAAATATCATAATAATAACCGAAAATACAACCAAACGGAATCCGTTGCGGAATATAGGCGAAGTAATACCCATAAACGTACCGCTGTCAAGCCCTCTGAGCCACCACTCCTGCGAAGCAATATACAAAAAGCTTGCAAGTATAGAGCCGGTAATCGAACCGATACCGCCGATTACAACAATAAGCAATATTTCATATGTAAGAGCCGAAGTGAACGGCGCCGCATTTGTTGAGCCTACAAAAACGGCGTACATAGCGCCGCCTATGCCTGCAAAAAACGAGCTTATAACAAAGCTTATCATTTTATGCTTCGCAAGGTTAATTCCCATTGCTTCGGCGGCAACCTCGTCGTCTCTAATTGCCTTAAACGCTCTGCCATAGGTAGAATGTATAAGCAAGGCTATAATGCCTATACAAATAACGGCAACAATAAAGAAAGGAATTACAAAAGACATTTTAGCAAAAACGGTATCTGCCAGACGCGCCTTAAACGTATTCAGCTGACTTATCGGGAAGGATCCGTTTGTAACTCTTCCGAATTTATCCCACTGTATTATCGTGCGCAGAATTTCGGCAAAGCCAAGCGTTGCAATGGCGAGATAATCGCTTTTAAGCTTTAATACGGGAAGACCGATAAGAAACGAAAACAGCGCCGCGGCAAGGCCTGCTAAAATTATTGCAACTATTATAGGCAATTGAAAGTTTATGATCGGCTTGCCTGAAAAGCTGTATACCATTTCACGGCTTGCATTATCAACCGAAAACACCGAATACATATAAGCGCCTATAAGCATAAAGCCTGCCTGACCGAGCGAAAAAAGACCGGTAAAGCCGTTGAGTAGGTTCATAGAAACCGCAACTATTGCGTAAACACAGCCCTTTTGAAGCACCTTTACTATCATATCAACCGAAAGCGAGGTTGCGTCTATGTATATAAGCACGGCAACAAGAGCCGCAAAAAGTATAAGGTTGCATATTGTATTTTTCTTTTTGTCCGCAGGACTTAAGATTTTCATAACACTTTTCCCCCTTATACCTTATCGGTGACCTTTTCACCGAAGAGACCCGACGGTTTAACGCAAAGTATAACAATTAGCAGCGCGAATGTAAATGCGTCTGAAAACGGCGTAAGGCTTACTCCCCCGATGCTTACCGCACGGATAAGATTTTCGCAAATACCGATTATAAAAGCACCTACAACAGCGCCGGGAATAGATCCTATACCGCCGAATACCGCTGCCACAAACGATTTAAGGCCCGGCATTGAGCCCGATGTGGGCACAACGGACGGATAATTTGAAAAATACAGTATGGAGCCTACCGCCGCCAAAAATGAACCGATAACAAAGGTCATACTGATAACGCGGTTTATTTTAACTCCCATTAACTGGCTTGTTTCAAAATCCTTTGAAACGGCGCGCATTGCTATACCGATTTTGGTAAATTTAATAATTGCAACAAGCGCTAACACAAGCAGTATGGTAAGCACAGGCGTAATAACGGTAACCCACTTTGTTGTGGCGCCGAAAATTTTTACCGTGTTTGACAAAACCGGTATTGTGGGGTAAACCTTTGCAAGACCGCCCGTAGCGTAAAGCGCTATGTTCTGAAGAGTATACGAAACGCCGATTGCGGATATCATAACCGACATACGCGGCGCCGAACGAAGCGGCTTATACGCAACGCGTTCGACCGTAACGCCGATCAAAACCGTCACAAGCAGTACAAACGGTATTGACAAATAAAGCGGCATCGCCGTGGTTGCGTATACCATTATAAGGCCTGCAACCATAAATATATCACCGTGAGCGAAGTTGATTAAACGCAGTATACCGTAAACCATAGTATAACCTATGGCTATAAGGGCATACTGACCGCCTACGGAGATACCTGCCAATAAGTAATCCATTAAAATTCCTCCGAATAATCAAAAACAGGACCGGATGAAGCCCATCCGGTCCACCGTAGTTTAATTACTAATTTACGCCCTGCTCCTTAACGAACTTCCATTCGCCGGTAGTATTGTCGGCAGCCTTTATATATGCTACGGTACGTTCTGCGTCGCCGTTTTTGGAATCGAATTTAATTTCGCCTGTAACGCCGCTGTAATTAACGTTCCAAAGAGCTTCCATAATTTTCTGGGAATCGCCGCTGCCTGCCGCCTTTATAGCCTCAAGCGCGGTAAAGTAAGAATCGTAACCCATTGCCGAAACAGCGGATACTATATCGTTACCGCCGTTATTTGTGAGCCTTGAGGAATCTGCGTTGAGCCACTTTTTAAAGCCTTCGTCAAATTCCTTGTTACCGCCCTCCTGATAGAATGTGGTAACATTAACCTGAACGTCTTTACCCTTTGCAGCTGCAAGTATAACGTTGCTGTCCCAAGTATCGCCGGCATAAAGCGGTATTTTTAAGCCCTGAGTTGCCGCCGCCTCAATTATAAGCTGTGCATAGGAAATAGAGGTAGGCGCAAATATTGCCTGAGCACCGTTGCTTTTGGCGTTGGTGATGTATGAGGTGAAGTCAGCCTGGTTTGTGGGGAAGTTTTCGGCTATAACCTTACCGCCAAGCTTTTCGAAAGCGGTTTTAAAGCTGCTTGCAAGACCTAAATCATAGGCGTTGCCGAGCTCGGCTAATGTATAGGCGGTTTTAACGCCGTTATCCCATGCGTATTTTGCAAGCACCGAGCCCTGGAAAGGATCGAGGAAGCAAATACGGAAGTAGTGCTTATTACCCTCGGTTACCTGCGGGTTTGTGCATGTAATTCCGATAGCGGGTATATTCGCCTCTTTAAATGTAGGCGAAGCGGCTATTGAAACGCTTGAGCCGTAAGAGCCCAAAACTACAGATACCTTTTTATTAACAAGCTCTGCTGCCGCGGTTACGGCTTTATCGTCTGCCGACTGGTTATCAACCTCAACCAATTCTATTTTATAGGTTTTGCCGTTTATTTCAACCGTAGGCTGGGTGGAATGAGCGTATTTAACACCCAATGTCTCCTGCTTGCCGCCTGCGCCGTTAGCGCCTGAAGCCGGTTCGAAAATACCGATTTTAATTGTGTCTGAATTGCTGCTGCCGCTGTTTCCGCAGCCTGCAAAGCAACCGCAAATAAGTACGGCGCTTAAAATTGCCGCAAATACTTTTTTCATAGTTCTTTCCTCCTGCAAATTCATATTTATTTAATAGTTATTATACTCTTTTTAATCAAATGTGTCAATAAAGCTTCCGATATTCTAACTTTTTTTAGGCTTTAATACGTTTAAATGTATGTCTTTTGTACACGGTACACAATAATGTGTTTTTCATACGCGGACACAAAAGTTACTGCTCATATTCCTTTACGGAAATACTGCTTATAAGTCTGTTCACAAGCTCGGAATTTCCTATACCGTTTGAAAACGCGGTAGCCCCGCCTGCCGCCGCCGAAAGCTTAAGTGCGTTTTTATAGCAGCCGCTTTCAGAGTAACCGGCAATAAACCCCGCAACGGCGGAATCGCCTGCAGCGACGGTGTTCAGCACCGCTCCGTCGGCGGCGCTGCAGTAAAGCCTTTCTCCGTTTTTGCAAATAAGCGCCGAGCCTTCGCCGCCCAAGGTTACCATAACATTTTGCGCACCTTCCGCTTTAAGCCTTTCGGCATAAAAAAAGGCGTCAGATATACCGCTTATTTCTTCGCCGAAAATATCGCCCAATTCTTCGCGGTTCGGTTTTATTAAAAACGGTTTTGTATAAAGCGCGTCGGTTAAAGCGCGCCCTGCGGCGTCAATTATAACGCGCGCCCCCCTTTTTTCGGCAAATTCCGAAAGGCGGGCATAAATATCGCTCGGCATACCGCTTGGTATACTACCGGAAAGCACAAGCCAATCTCCGTGTTCTAGCTTATTAAGCTTTTTATAAAGCAGATTTAATTCATCAGCCGAAGCGCAGGGACCCTGCGCGTTAATATCCGTTTCACTTTTTTCTCTTATTTTTACGTTAATTCGCGTAATTCCGCTTTTAAGCTTAATAAAATCGGAATTTATACCCACGTTTAACAACAGCTTTTCAAGCTCGTCTCCCGTAAATCCGGCAATAAATCCCAAAGCAACCGAGGGCACGTTAAGATTTTTAAGCATTGCCGACACGTTAATTCCTTTTCCGCCGTAGCTTACCGAAAATCCGCCTGCACGGTTAACGGCGCCGACGGTAAGCCCTTCGGCAAAAACGGTATAGTCAAGCGCGGGATTGAGCGTTAAGGTGTATATCAAATTCAAAACCTCTGTATCAGATAAATTTTATAATTATGATAGCATAAAATTTAAAAAAAATCAAAGCCGAATTTGACGGTAGAAAACTATATTTTTTGTATGTAAAGGGTGAAAATAATTCACCCGACGATTTTATGACGCATTTTTAAGCTTATTTGCCTCGGCAGCCGTTTGCGCCTCTTTAAGCATATTTTCGGCAAAAATACCGTATCCCGATGTAGGGTCGTCGATAAGAACGTGTGTTACCGCGCCTACAAGCTTTCCGTTTTGTATTATGGGACTGCCGCTCATACCCTGAACAATACCGCCTGTTTTTTCAAGCAGCTCTTTATCCGTTACGGTTACGGTTAAATTTTGTGAAGAGGATAAATAAGCCGAGCTTCTTTTTTTAATTTTGCATTCGTAAAGCTTTGGGGTACTACCCTCTAACGTGCAAAGAATTTGTGCGGCGCCGTCCTTTATTTCCTGCTTAAGGGCGATTTCGGTTAAGTTTGAAGGATTGATCTTACCCTTTAAAATACTGTATACGCCGTTTTCGCAATTTTTATCTATTGCGCCTATGCTGTTACCGGTAAATTTACCCTTAAGCTGACCGGGCGCTCCCGAAGCGCCCTTTTCCAGGGAAATAATTTCCGCCGTTACAAGCTCGCCCGTTTCAAGAGACAAAAGCTCGCCCGTATCTTCATCGCATACGCCGTGTCCCAAGCCGCACACAACGCCTGTATACGGGCTGTAAAACGTCATGGTGCCTATTCCCGCCGAGCTGTCTCTCACCCATAGTCCTATTTTAAGACTGCCCGTTTCCTTAGACGTTACAGGCGTAATATATACGGTTTTCTTTTTCCCGTTTCGTTTAATCAACAGCTTTATTCTGTTTCCGCCCGAAGCCTCTACCGCGGCGCTTAATTCCTCGTTTGTATGAATATTTTTACCCTCTGCCGAGATTATATAGTCGCCCTTTTTTATGCCTGCCGCCTCGCCCGGCGAAGTCTTTCCGTTTTCGCTTTCAACATCTGTTATATCAATCACCAAAACGCCCTCGGTATAAAGCTTCATACCGAACGGCGTGCCGAGTACCGCCACGTGCATTTCATCTACAACCTCAACGCTTACCGTTGAAAAGGGTATTATACCGAACGCCTTAAGACCAACGGTAAATTCTTCGCCTATATTTTGCGTAACAGTGCTTTCGGAAAGCCTTGCGCCTTTATACTCCGCAGTTATCGGAAGCTTTGTATCAAAGCTTAAAATATCGCCGCGTCTTATTTTGTACTCCTCACCAACAGTACCGTTAAGGTAAAAAACAGCCGAAAATACCGCTATATCAAGAATTAAAAATATAAAGAAAAATACCTTTGAAAGAATCCTTAACAGTTTCAAAACAATCACATCCCGTGATTATTTTGCTCATTTTTATTTATATTAACAATTACAAAAATAGACAATGACTTTATAAGCAAAAAATTCGTGATATTATATTATCTAACCAATTTTAAAAAAATAAAAAACCTTCAAAAAATGAAGATTTTTTATTTTGCCATAGGATGAAATTTTGCATAAGCAGCCGTATATTTGCTTTTTATAAGCTGCGCGTATATCTGTGTTGACGAAATATCAGAATGACCGAGCATTTCTTTAATATCCTTAAGCTGCGCGCCGTTTTCGAGCAGATGCGCGGCAAATGAATGACGAAGCGTGTGCGGAGTAATATCCTTTTTTATACCGGCCTTTTCGGCGTAATGCTTTATAATTTTCCAAAAGCCTTGGCGTGACAGCGGCTTGCCGTTCATATTGGTAAAAAGCCTGTCCTCGTTTTCGTCGATTACAATGGCAGGTCTTACATTCACAAGATAAGCAGCTACGGTTTTCACCGCCGCAGGGTACATAGGCACTATTCTCTCACGCTCGCCGTTATGTAAATGAAGTATGCCTATTTGAAGATTAACATTGCTTACGGTAAGCTCAGTAAGCTCGGATACCTTAATGCCGGTAGCATATAAAAGCTCAAGCATTGCTTTATCTCTTATGCTTTTATAATCGGTGCCGTCGGGCTGTGAAAGCAGTAAAACGATCTCGTTGGAATCAAGTATGCCCGGCAGCTTTTTCTCGGTCCTTTGAAGCTTAATGCCGTCTGCCGGATTGCTCTTAAGCGTTCCCTCTGCAATTAAAAACCTATAAAAACAGCGAACAGAGGCGGTAACGCGGGTTTTTGTTGCGTCCGATTTGCCGATAGCGGTAAGATATTCAAGATAGCCGCGCAGTACGCCGTTATCCGCCGATAAAATATCTGTTTTTTCGGCAGCGCAATAATCGGAATACTGAGCTATATCGCGCATATACGATTCAACCGTATTGGAAGACGATTTCTTAACGTTTATAAGATATTGCTTGAATTTATCGTATTCCTTCATATTGCACCTCCTCAGAATAATTTTAAACCGGACATAAAGGAATGTGAAAGCAGTGCGTCGGTTACCGATGAAACCAAAACTACAAGCGAAATGAAAAGATACCTGCCGCAATAGTTTTTAAAATCAAACGAAAGATTAGCCGACGGTGTTGACGGCAAGGACATTTTAGCTATCACAAGCGAAAATCTTAACGATTCGCGCGCCGCCAAAAGCAGGGCGATTATAAATATAATTGCCGACGGCAGCACAAGCACCGCGTTAAACGCAATCCCCTTAACGCCGTATTCGGAATAAAGCATAGCCGTTACGCCGCCGTAAAGCACGCCGCGAACCGTAAGAGAAAGCGGCGCCAAAACAACCCCCAGCATTGAGGTGCCTAATGTGAAAATTATCATCAGCATAAGCATTGAATGCATAAAGGAGTCAAGTAAAATTTTAAAAAAAGCAGAGCCTTCCCTGTCTGAAACAAAGCGTTCAATAAACGCGGCGGAATAATTTTGAAGCGGCTTTAATGCGGAAAACGAAAATGTACCCGCGGCAATGCCCAAAATAAAAAGCAAAGCCATTAAAACCAAAATGTTGTTCTTAAAAATAAACTCGGTAAGCTTTAAATTTTTAAGACTTAAAACAGTTCCCTTTCGCATATCTGTTCCTCCGTTTCTAAAGAATACTATGCAAAACGCGGACAAGATATACGGTATTTTTCAAAAAACAATATTTAGTTTTAATTGTCTTTAAAGCCACAAAATATAGTAATCGACAAGATGTTATGTAAACCAAAACAAAAAAATGCACAAATAACAAACAAAAATCAATGCCGATATGCCGAAAAAAATACGGCTTAAAAAGCCTGTACGACTATAATACTACATTTTCAAAATTATGTCAACCACCAATTTAATCTTTATAAAATATTATGTAAACTTATTATGTAAACCACACAACATCTACGCACCGTTGCTTTATGTAAACCCAATTTATTGTAATTTCCACTTTAATTTTTTTTAAACCTGTGTTATACTTGTATTAACAAATCAAGGACGGGGTTAAGTATGAAAAGAACAGTTATAGTTACAGGTTCATCAAAAGGTATAGGCGCGGCGGCGGCAATTATGTTTGCGCAAAAGGGATTTAACGTTGTTATAAATTACAACGAATCATATGAATCGGCAAGCCTGCTTTGCAGCTCGCTTGTAAGCAACGGTTATTCCGTAATTACACAAAAGGCTAACGTTGCCAATAAAATGGAGGTTGACCTTATGGTAAAAGAAACCTTATATAAATTCGGCAGTATCGACGTTCTTATAAACAATGCCGGCGTAGCATATCAGGGGCTTATAACCGATACCGACGAAATTGATTTTGATCGCATTATAGATATTGATCTTAAAGGTGTTTTCAATTGCTGTAAATCGGTAACGCAGACTATGGTAAATCAAAAATCCGGTACTATTATAAATATTTCGTCTATGTGGGGTCAGGTCGGCGCTTCGTGCGAGGTTGCCTATTCCGCAGCAAAGGCGGGCGTTATCGGTCTTACAAAGGCGCTTGCAAAGGAGTTAGCTCCAAGCGGAATTACCGTCAACTGCATAGCCCCCGGTCTTATAGAAACGGGTATGAATTCAAATCTTACGGTAGAAGAGCTTAACGATTTTGTAAACGAAATACCGCTCGGCAGAATGGGCAGCGCCGACGAGATAGCGGCGGCGGCATACTTCCTTGCCTCCCCTGCCGCCGATTATATCACAGGGCAGGTATTAGGTATTAACGGCGGTTATATTATTTAACAGAAAAAAATAAAAAAGCACCTATACAGTCAAATCGACCGTATAGGTGCTTTTTAAATATACAATTAAATGCTTTCTATGGTTTTCATAAGATAATCGCCGAACTGCGAGCAGGTAGCGCCGTCATCGCGACCTGTGATAACATACTTCTTATCAACCTCGGTGCAGATGTGAAGAGCTTTATTAAGCTTATCGGCCTTTTCGGTAAAGCCGATATGGCGCAGCAGCATTTCGGTAGCCTTAAACATACTGGTGGGGTTAGCAAAAGCTCCCCTGCCCGTTTCGATCATACGCGGTGCAGAGCCGTGAATAGCCTCGAACATAGCGTAAACATCACCTATATTGGCGCTGCCCGCAGTGCCTACGCCGCCCTGTATTTGGGCTGCTTCGTCGGTAATAATATCGCCGTAAAGATTCGGCAGAAGTATTACCTGGAAGTTGCTCCTTACGCGCTCGTTTACAAGGTTGGCTGTCATAATATCAATGTACCAATCCTCGGCGGTAATTCCGGGATAATCCTTTGCAACCTCGTGGCAAAGCTCTGAGAACTTACCGTCGGTCTTCTTCATAATATTAGCCTTTGTAACTATTGCAACGTTGGTTTTGCCGTTGTTCTTAGCATACTCAAAAGCGGCGCGCGCAATGCGCTTTGTGCCCTCGTTGGTGGTAACCTTAAAGTCAAAAGCCAAGGTATCGGGAATTTCCACGCCGCGGCTGCCGAGAACATACTCACCCTCGGTATTCTCGCGGAAAAACGTCCAGTCGATTCCGAGCTCAGGCACGGCTACGGGACGAACGTTTGCATACAGGTCAAGCTCGCGGCGCATTGCCACGTTTGCGCTTTCAAGCGTGCCGCCCTTAAGCGTGGTAGTGGGCGCTTTAAGAATAACGTTGCAAGCCTTGATCTCGGCTAAAACGTCGTCGGGTATAGCCTGATTGTGCGCAATTCTGTTTTCAATGGTAAGCCCCTCAATGGTGCGCAGCTCAATTTTGCCGGCGGCAATTTCGTCCTTTAAAATAAACTGCAAAAGGCGCTCTGATTCGGCGGAAATTATCGGTCCAATGCCGTCGCCGCCGCAAATGCCGATTATAATTTTGTCAAGCTTTTTATAATCGGTGTAGCGCTTATCCTGCTCCATTTTGCGCTCGCGCGCAATCTGCTCGTTTAAAAGTGTGCGGAACTGTTCAACCGCCGCGTCAATGTATTTTTCCATTTTATATCAGCCTTCCTTTTTAGTATATTCAAGCAGTCCGCCTGCTTTGAGAATTGCTTTCTGGCGCTCGGTAAAGGAGCATACAAGCGGTATTTCATCGCCTGTGGTTTCGTCCTTTAACATTATTTCGCCGCTGTCCATTCCGGCAAACACATTTGTAAGGGTTAATTTATCCGATTGATTAAGCTTATCGTAATCATCGGAGTTTTTAAAGGTAAGCGGCATAATGCCCGCGTTTATAAGGTTGGCAACGTGAATACGTGCAAAGCTTTTTGTAATAACCGCGCGAACGCCCAAATACATAGGCACAAGCGCCGCGTGCTCGCGTGATGAGCCCTGACCGTAGTTGCTGCCGCCCACGATTATGCTTTTGCCGAGCGCCTTTGCACGTTCGGGGAAGGTTTCGTCGCATACGCCGAAGCAGAACTGCGAAAGGTGCGGAATATTTGAGCGGTAAGGCAGAATTTTAGCGCCTGCCGGCATAATGTGGTCTGTGGTGATGTTATCGCCGACTTTTAGCACAAGCTCGGCTGAAAGCGTGTCTTCCTGCGGTTCGGATTTCGGGAACGGCTTAATGTTCGGTCCGCGCAGAACCTCTAAATCCTTAGCCTCTTCGGGTGTTGCGGGGGGTATAACCGCGCTGTCGTCAATCTTGAAGGCAGCCGGCATTGTAACGTGCGGCTCTTCGCCTAAAAGTCTCGGATCGGTAATTTCGCCCGTAAGCGCCGCGGCAACCGCGGTTTCGGGTGAAACTAAGTATACGCTTGCGTCTTTAGTTCCGCTGCGGCCTAAGAAATTACGGTTAAAGGTGCGTAAGGATACGCCCGCGGAATTAGGCGAAAAGCCCATACCTATGCAGGGTCCGCAGGCACATTCAAGCAGTCTTGCGCCGCTTGCTAATATATCGGAAAGCGCGCCGCAATCCGCAAGCATTGAAAGCACCTGCTTAGAGCCGGGCGAAATGGAAAGGCTGACATTGGGCGAAATGGTTTTACCCTTTAAAAGCGCCGCAACCTTTAGCATATCAAAAAGCGAAGAGTTAGTACAGGAGCCTATGCATACCTGATCAACCTTTGTACCCTTTAACGATTCAACCGTAACAATGTTATCGGGGCTGTGGGGACATGCAATAAGCGGTTTTAAATTATCAAGGTCAATATCTATTATTCTGTCGTAAACCGCGTCTGCGTCGCTTGAAAGCTCTACATAATCCTCTCCTCTGCCCTCGGCTTCAAGGAATTTCTTTGTAACCTCGTCGGACGGGAAAATCGATGTGGTAGCGCCAAGCTCAGTACCCATATTGGTAATTGTGGCGCGCTCCGGCACGGAAAGGTATTTAATACCCTCGCCGCCCCACTCGATAACAGCGCCGACGCCGCCCTTTACCGAGAGTATACGCAAAATTTCAAGGCTTATATCCTTAGCGGTAACAAAGGGCTTTAATTTACCCTTTAAATTAACCTTATACATTTTAGGCATTGTAATGTAATAAGCGCCTCCGCCCATTGCAACCGCAACGTCAAGACCGCCCGCACCCATTGCAAGCATACCTATGCCGCCGCCTGTCGGGGTGTGACTGTCTGACCCGATAAGGGTTTTGCCGGGTTTGCCGAAACGCTCTAAATGCACCTGATGGCAAATGCCGTTTCCGGGGCGCGAAAAATAAATGCCGTGCTTTTTGGCAACCGATTGTATGTAACGGTGGTCGTCGGCGTTTTCAAAGCCGGATTGCAGTGTATTATGGTCTATATAAGCCACGCTGCGCTCGGTTTTAACGCGGTCAAGCCCCATAGTTTCAAATTCAAGATATGCCATAGTGCCTGTGGCGTCCTGCGTTAAGGTTTGGTCAATTTTAAGCGCAACCTCACTGCCGACGGTCATATCGCCCGAAAGCATATGCGCCTTAATAATTTTTTGTGCAATGGTGTAACCCATATCAATCAATCCTTTCTCATAATATGCTTATAAGCGTTTTCAACATGCTCCGACGCATATTTAGCGGCAAGAGCGGTGTTCTTAGCTTCAATAGCCTCGTATATTTTGCGGTGCTCCGCAACCGACGCCGTTGCACGGCTTGAGCTTTCAAGCGAAGCGCGGCGGTATTTTTGAATTTTTTTATGTAACGGCACTAAGGTATCGTAAAATGCTGTGCTGCCGCTTAATTTATAAAGCGCCTCGTGAAAGCGGCTGTCCATAAGCTTAATTTGGTCGGGGTCGTTCTTGCTTAAATAAAATTCCTGAAATTCAAGCGTTTCTTTAAGGCTTTTAAGCTGTTCCTCAGTACGGTTTTGCGCCGCAAGCGCCGCCGCTTGGCACTCAAGGCTCTTGCGTATCATAAATATATCTTCAAGATCCTTCTCGCTTATACCTATTACTACCGAGCCTTTCCCCGATTCTTCAATAATATGCTCCTGCTCAAGGCGGCGCAGCGCCTCGCGTATCGGGGTGCGGCTAACGCCTAATTCCGCGCTTAACTTGCTTTCGGTAAGTATTTCGCCGCGCTTATATTTTCCGCTTAAAATATCGTTTTCAAGATGCTCAAAAACCTGATCCGCAAGTGATATTGTCTTATGTTCAATCATAACTGCACCTTCTTAAAATCTTCCGCCGGACAGCTCTTTTAAATGCTTTTCAAGCTCACTGTCTGATATTGCGGTCTGTCTGCCGTTTTGATATTCGGTATCTACCCATTCTTTAAGAGCGATAACCGCAGGGTCTTTTTTATCAACCTCGTTTTCACCCTTTAAGCCGTAATTGTGGTTTATCCAATAAGCTATGCCCGCAAGCCCGCTTGTTTTACCTACCGAAACGGAAGCCGGACGGTTGAGTATTTTCTCGGTATCGAAAATATTGTAAATTTCCTCGTCCTTTAAAAGTCCGTCGGCATGTATGCCTGCCTTTGTAACATTAAAGTTTTTGCCTACAAACGGCGTCATAGGCGGTATTTTATAGCCCATTTCCTTTTTGAAGTATTCAGCTATCTCGGTTATAGCCGTTGTGTCCATACCGTCAAGCGAGCCGCGAAGCGACGCATATTCCATTACCATTGCCTCAAGCGGAATATTGCCCGTTCTCTCACCGATACCAAGCAGTGAGCAGTTAACCGCCGAAGCGCCGTAAAGCCATGCGGTAGAGGCGTTTGCAACCGCCTTGTAAAAATCATTATGCCCGTGCCATTCAAGCATTTCACTCGGCACGTCGGAGTAATGCTGCAAGCCGTAAATTATGCCCGGCACGCTGCGCGGCAACGCAACCTCAGGGTACGGCACGCCGTAGCCCATAGTATCGCACGCCCTTATTCTTACAGGAATTTTAGCCTGCGCCGACATTTTCATAAGCTCGTTTACAAAGGGCACCACAAAGCCGTAAAAATCCGCTCTTGTAATATCTTCAAGGTGACAGCGCGGCATAACGCCCGCCTCAAACGCTTCAGAAACCGCCTCAAGGTACATTTTCATAGCCTCGCCGCGGGTTTTTTTAAGCTTTTTGAAAATATGGTAATCGCTGCACGAAACCAATATTCCCGTTTCCCTGATACCAAGGTCGCGCACAAGCTTAAAATCTTCCTTGCTGGCGCGTATCCAGGTGGTAATTTCAGGGAATTTAAGCCCTAACGCCTGACATTTTTCAATTGCTTCCCTGTCCTTTTTGCTGTAAACAAAAAACTCTGTCTGGCGGATTATCCCGTAAGGACCGCCCAGCTTTGACATCAGCTTGTAAAGATTAACGATTTGCTCTACCGTGTACGGCTCAACCGATTGCTGACCGTCGCGCAGCGAAGTATCGGTTATCCAAATATCCTTGGGCATACCCATAGGCACCCTGCGGTGGTTAAACGCAACGCGCGGCACGTCCTCGTATGTATAAAAGTCCCTGTAAAGATTGGGCTCTTTAACATCTTGCAACGAATATTTGTAATTATCCTGCTCAAGCAAATTTGTTTTATTTGATATCTCAAGCATAAATGTCACCCCTGTTTGTATCATTGTATACAATTATACACGCATTTTTGGATTTTGTCAATATTTTTATAGTATCATAGCTTTTAATGGCTGTACCATCCTACTTAACCTCAGTTATATTGCCGCTCGAATAGGTTTGGTTATAACTCTGATTGAATGGTGAATAGGTCAATAAGAAAGGGGATGGAGAAATATATAATCACCCCTTGTCTTTGCTAATCCGACCTCTTTAGCTAATTAATCTTGTTAATCGTTTTTCATCTTGAGATAATAACGAAAGTATGCTTATGTCGTTTGAAGAAACATAAGAATATCCGTCAAAAGAACCATATTCGTCAAAAAGCTTTATTTTTACGGTTTTATCTTCAATATTTTCAATAAGTCCTGTTATATCATTGTATCCGCTGTTGCAAAGTTCAATTGTTACAACATACTTTTTTTGAAAGGCATAGCATAACACGGAATATAATATTTCATCGTTTTCAAAATGAATGTCAAATGAAAGAATATTTTTGTCTGAAGATAATTTTATCATTTTTCTTGAATAAAGATTTTCATTGTCAACGCGTATGACCTTTTCGGTATTCATTACAATTATTCCATCATCTTCACCGTCAGGTGAAATCATATGAATGGCAATATTTTGGTCATTTACTGCGAGTACATATCCAAAGTGGAATTTATCGGTATTGTTAAAGTCGGTATATATGCACGATGGAATTTTGCGGTTGCATATGTTTTTCAGTAAATTAATCATATTCAATCTCCTATAAAATTTTATTATGTGTTTTCCCATATGATTTTTATTTAGGATGTAGAATTTTTGCCTGTATTTCCCCTAAGTTTTGAAATGTATTTTTTTAAATATTAGTTTAACGGTGTTTTCACAATCATAGAATAAAAACTCAAAACTTAAAAGTTGTTCATTTACTGCTGAAAATTCACCGGCTATATAATCACCAAATTCGCAATAACCGTCAAGTAGATTGATATTCATATTTATACTTTTCACATCTTTAAATATCAAAGAAAATTGTTTTCCGCTTTTTTCCCAGAGAGTATTCACATCTATGACAGTACCGTTAGTTAAAGCTCTTTTTACTATTTGTAAATCTAATAATATACTGTCATGCATACCCGCTTTAGTATAAAAACAAAAAAATTTTTTAGAAAATCTTGATTTTATTGATTCTAAATATGAATAGTAAAGATTCAAATTCTTTTGCCAAGTAAAGTCATCGTCTGTGTTTAAATCTAAATATTTCATTAATACCCCTCATTAATTATTAATAAGCAAATATTGGTATCGTATGATACGACGAAGGCGCAAAAGATGGAACCAAAAAACCATTTGGATTAATAGGATAAAAAAATATTGAATTCATAGGATCTTGAGTGAAATCTTTGCCGTGTTCTAATTCAAATTTTTCGATATTTCCGTCCCAATCCCATCCGAGTTTTTCTTTTAATGTTTTTTTCACGCTACTGGGAGGGCTGCCATTCGAACTGTTTCCATCATGTTTTGAACCATCTTCGTTTTGCGAATACCGAAGTTTACCCTTTTCTACATGTACATGCTTTTGTGTTTTAGTGTTATCGTTGGACCTGTCTATACGTACTGTCCATCCCTTTCCTACATTTATGTTTTTACCGGTAATAATAGCAGTGGAAACAGCTGTTGATACTTTACTGCTTTTAAAAATGTAGTCAGAAGTGAAGCCTTTTAAAAATCCTTTAACTTTTTCCTTGATTTTGTTCCATATCTTCCAATTGCCGCTTGGATCTGAAAAGTTAATTGGATTATTTGAACAGTAAGCAAATAGGTTGTAGCCAAGAATATCCTCGTTTGCGCCCAATATCC
>ERZ808240.356-NODE-356-length-61479-cov-14.100628_pt1 | contig 61479 bp, 38 predicted proteins | sample MGYA00521084_ERZ808240 | MGnify/ENA primary metagenome ERZ808240 (study PRJEB31516, sample SAMN03275571) | gut metagenome | biome: mammalia-associated habitat; material: feces | host: Papio cynocephalus | place: Kenya | collected 2012-08-06 ...
AATAACTGAATTATCTAAACAAAAAGTGCAAGACCAAATAGTTAAGAAACTAATGGACTTGCAAAACACACCTAAAACAAATACAAACTTAAATATGCTAATTAAAAGCAAAAAACAAGCCGAAACAACACTTAATAACATTATGTCGGCAGTTGAACAAGGCGTTGTGAATAAAACCACTAACAACCGAATGAAAGAACTAGAACAACAGATTGAAGATATAGAAAGACAAATTCTTGTTGAACGAAGTAAAACAACAATAAAAATAAGTGAAGAAGATATACGAAAGTTTTACATAGAAACATTGAAATTAGAACCACTACTACTAATAGACGCTTTAATAAAACAAATTAAACTTTATAACGATAAAGTAGAAATAACATTCAACACACCAACATTACAGAGTCCTAACGATAAGGGCTCTTTTTTAATGCTTAAAAATAGAATGAAAAAGATAATTCAAAACAAACCACAACCAGCATTTATTGATATGAGTGTTGAATTTTATGTATAGCCATTTAATCGTGGCTATTTATTCCATGGTGAACTTGACAACCGCCAAAATGATTTATTCTTGGCAATTAAGACAAAGAAAGAACAAACATGTTCTTTCTTTTCTCTTTTTTGATATTATGTTTCATTTTGTCTTATTGTCAAGCACCTTTCACGGCATAAACCGCCACTTATAATTGCATTTGAATAAATAAAAAAGCCTAAACCAAACACTTAATTAAAAGTATTCGATTTAGACTTTAATTGGTGCACCAAAGGATGTCGGCTGTTGCCGGCAATTTTTGTATAGTTTTATGAATATTGTTAATATATTTTTATTTTTACACATAAATATGTTAATATATTATATATGAAAGCAAAAAGAGTATTAGTTGTTATAATTTGTTTATGTATGTTTTTGTTGTGTGGTTGCACTGTGCCCACACAATACACTTTGGAACAAAAAGAAAATGGTGAAGTAACACAAACAATATATGCGCCATTTTCTGTTAATGAACTTGTTGAATACGGAATAGATAGTGAAACCGCAAAAGGTATTGGTGATGAAGTAAAAAATGAAATAGACAAAAGATTTGTAAATAGATATCTCAATTTCCAAACAAAACTTGCAAGTGATGATGGGCTTACTGATAGTGATAAAAGTTTGCTTGCATCATTTTGCCCATCGCAAGAAGATATGCTTGGAAAAGGTTTGTTGTTTGGTAATTCAACAAGCACTGGTATTACTTATGAATTCAAATTTAAAAATGCAATAGCATATTACTATTTTAACACTAATTATAAGTATAATGAACTTATTGAAGAATTAAAAAAAGATGATGCAAAAGTGGTTCATAACTTTTTGACAACCGACAAGGTTTATACAAACAAAACAATATATTCAGTCAATGTTGAATATGCAACAACTATGAGTTTTGCAAAATATCTAAACACAATTTCAAAAAAAGTTCTTGAAGATAAGTTAAAAGATAACACAATTTTAACCGATACACAAAAAGAAAAAATATATAACGAAGTCCCACCAAAAGATTTCTTGTATAGATATGGCACATCGTCAAGACGACTTCATAGTGATGCTGATAATATTAGGAATATCAATGGTATGTATTACCATGAATGGAATATGACAATAGATAATGCCGATAGAGAAATAACAACATGGAACACCTATGCAAATGCAAAAGCATGGTATGGCTTGGCATTGATTGCAACTGTTGTTTTGGTTGTTGTCTTAATGTTGTTTTTTGGAATTGATGATAAAAAGGTCGCAAAAAATGGACTATAAACAACTAAATTTAAAGGAAAATTCCCCAACGGTTGAACAAGCACTTGCAATATTTGAGATCGAATTGGAAACTTGCGAGTTGGAAGGGGTTAAACTTATAAAAGTTTTACATGGCTATGGTTCTCATGGTAGGGGTGGTGATATTTGCAAAAATTTAAGGCAATTATGCTTTAAACTTAAAAAAGAGAAAAAAATAAAAGATTTTTTGCTTGGCAACGAATGGGATTTGGCAAACCAAAAATGTTTTGATATTATAACAAAATTAAATGATTATCACGATGACAATGATTTGGGCACAAATAACCCCGGGATAACATTTGTTGTTTTAAAATAAACAAAAAAATTAAATCATTCATATATATTTTTTGGAGAATAATATGAGTGATTTTTTTAATATAGATCGTTCTTCAGTTGTTGACTCATCAGTTAAATTGACTGGAGAAATAAACATTGGGGAAAATTGTAAAATACAAAATTCAAGGCTAAACAATGTAACAATTGGCGATAATGTTACAATTATTGATAGTAATATTGACGGTGCAGAAATACATAACAATATTAACATTGGACCATATGCAAGAATAAGACCAAACAGCATAATAATGGATGGAGTGAGTATTGGTAATTTTTGCGAAATAAAAAATAGCTTTATCGGAGAAAGGTCAAAAATACCACATTTAAGTTATGTTGGTGATGCTGACATTGGAAAAGATTGCAACATCGGTTGTGGTGTTATTTTTTGTAATTATGACGGAAAAAACAAAACAAGAAGTGTTGTTGGCGACAGGGTTTTTATTGGTAGCAACTGCAACATAATTTCGCCGGTAATTTTGGAAGATGAAACTTTTATTGCTGCAGGAACAACTGTTACTGACAATGTTTCAAAAGGCGAATTTTGTATTGGAAGAAGTCGAAATGAAATAAAACATAGTGTGCTAAATATGTATTTGCAAAATTTTTCTAGTCCACTCAAATATTTTGGAACAGACGGAATCCGTGGTGTGTTTGGGGAAAAGTTAACTCTTGAACTTTGTCAAGAAGTTGGATTTTCTCTTGCGAAAATGACAAAAAATGCAAAGGTGCTTATTGGTAGAGATACGAGAGAAAGTGGCGAAAAGATATTGCAAAGTGTTGCAAAAGGCTTGGCTCAAAATGGAGCAGAAATTTTTGATGCAGGAATAATCTCAACTGCCGGCGTTGCGTTTTTAACCAGATTTTTTGAGTTCGACTATGGTGTGATGATAACCGCAAGTCATAATCCTAGCGAATATAACGGAATAAAGATTTTTAATAAAAATGGATATAAATTGAATGAAAATCAAGAAATTATGCTTGAAAAAGGTCTAAAATTGCAAAAATCAAATAAAAAACCACAAATTAAAAAAGTTAGCATTGATGCATATATTAAATTTTTAAACCTTGTTTGCGACAAAGATTTAAGTGATTTGAAAATATTTTTAGATTTGTCAAATGGCGCAGTAAGTTCATATGCAAAAGCAATTTTTGAAAGTTTGGGAGCAAAAACTGTTGTTGTTAATGATGGTGGCGAAATTAACAAAAATGCAAGTGTTTTAGATGAAAATATATTTATACAGAATATGAAAAAATCAAAATGTGATATTGGCTTTTGCTTTGATGGAGATGCTGACAGAGTTATGTGCATAACAAAAGACAATATTGTACTTGACGGAGATAAAATTCTTTGGATACTTGCAAAATATAAAAACGAAAAATATGCAGTTGGTACAATAATGACAAATATGGCACTTGAAAAACATTTGGAAAAAATTGGAACAAGGTTAATAAGAACTGATGTCGGAGATAGAAACATTGCAAAGATTATGAAATCAAAAAAGTATAATATAGGCGCAGAAACAAGTGGGCACGTTATTATAAGCGAACTTTCAACAACGGGAGATGGAATTTTAACTGCACTTTACTTGTTAAAGATATACAAAGAAAAACCTGAACTATTTGATAAAGCAATAAAATTGAATATGTATTCAACTGTTAATTTAAGCGTAAAAACAGAAAATAAAAAGATAATCAAGAGCGATGCTGTATTGCTTGAAATCAAAAGGCAAGAAAAAGCACTTGCAGGCAGTGGAAGAATTATTGTTAGAGCGAGTGGAACTGAACCAAAGATTAGAATAACGGTTGAATGTGTAGACAACCAAAAAGCACAAAAGATTGCAAATAAAATTAAAAAGACCATTGAAAGTTTGTTATGATAGATAATTTTGAATTTTTGCAATCAAGAATTGATGAATTAAAAAAATCTTATAAATGTTATGTTTATGGCAAGAGTATGCTAGGTCAAGATTTGATTGCTTTTCATATTGGAAGATATACAAGTAAGCAAATATTGATAACTGGGGGAATACATGCAAGAGAATATATTTCAACATTGCTTTGCTTGTATCTTGTTAAGAACATTAAAATTGATGTTGGTTGCTATATTTTGCCAATGCTTAATCCAGATGGAATAAGATTATGTCTTGATGGAACTGAATGGATAAAAGATGAACAGACAAAACAAATGATAAAAAGAATAAACAAAAGTCAAGATTTTAGTCTTTTTAAAGCAAATGCGTATGGTGTTGATTTAAACGAAAATTTTGATGCGGGGTTTGGAGAGGGGAAATTTATAAAATTTTTGCCCAATAGTAATGGCTATTTGGGAGAAAATCCTAATAGTTATGAGAACAAATATTTGCTTAATTTTGTTAAAAAGAAAAAGATTGCAGTAAGTTTGTCATATCATTCAAAAGGCGAAGTTGTTTATTATGGTTTTTGTAAATTAAATAAAAAACAACTAAATTTATCAAAAAAATTGGCAAAAATGGTGTCAAAATCATTAAAATATAAAAAAATAAGGTCAAAAAATAGTTTTGCAGGGTTCAGTGATTATATGTCTTATGTAAAAAATATTCCAAGTGTAACCATTGAACTTGGCAGTGATAACTATTCACATCCAATAGAATTTGATAAACTTGATGAAATAAAAAAAGGTCAAATTGATATGATAAAAAAGGTCGCAGGAGTTTTTTGTGATGCAAATATGTGAACTACATAATGATTATTTAACAGAATTAAAAGATAATAAAGAAATAAAAAATTATTTGCAAAATCAAAAAGGATTAAAGGTTTTGCTTTCGCCAATTTGGACAACAAAACTTAAAGATGTTAAGGCATTTGCATTTGATAAATTGAATTTAATAAAAAAATTAAATATAAATTATGATATTAAATTATGCTTTGAAGATATGGGATTTTTTGACAATGATTTTGACTTCTTAAAAAAAATAAAAACATTTTATGCCGGTCTTGTTTGGAATGATGATAACAAGTATGCTGGTGGAGCATATGGTAAGGGTAATTTAACAAAAAAAGGCAAAATACTTGTTCAAAATCTTGAAAATGAAAATATATATGTTGATACTGCACATATGAACATATGCACATTCAATTCGTTTTTGGCTGTAACAAATAAACCAATTTTTTGTTCGCATACAGGTTTTTATGATATTATTCCAGATAAGCGAAATTTAACGAAAAATCAAATTGAAGATATAGTAAAATCAAACGGACTTATTGGGCTTTATTTTGTTGGGAAATACATTTCAAAAAAACGAGTACAGATTAAAGATGTTGTAAAAAATATCAAGTATTTTGTTGATAATTTTGGATATAAAAATTTGGCTGTTGGTAGTGATTTTTATGGGACAACCGACTTGCCAAAAGGAATAAGTACATATAAAGATTTTTCAAAAATTGAGCAAGAACTTATCAAAAATGGTATAAATAAATCACAAATTGATGCAATTTTTTATAAAAATTTTTTAAATTTCCAAAAAAATTGTATCCTTAATTAAATTTGTAGTGCATTGTTTTATATGAAAATATAACAAAAAATACTCTCGTATTTCGAGAGTATTTTAGATTTCATATCCAAATAAATATTCCAAAGAAACATTGAAATATTTTGCAATTTTTATCAGGGTATCCATGTCGGGTTCTCGTTTTCCATTTTCCCAAAAACTTATGGTTTGATTAACCACTCCCAAATCTTCGCCTAATTTGCGTTGAGAGATTCCTTTATCGACACGTAACTCGTATAGCACCTTTCCAAATTTATTATCTTTCATAACTTTATATATACAATTATTTTCCTACAAAATGTTAATATCCTACAAAATGTAGGATATAATATCTAAAAAAGGAGAAAGGAAATGTATTGTAAAAAATGTGGGGAAGAATTTGATGATAATGCAACTGTATGCCCAAAATGTGGAGCATCCACAAATGAAGTTAGCAGTGACCCAAAGTTTAACCAATCAAAGACGGGAATGGGATTCGTTATGGGATTTTTCCTAGGACTTATTGGACTAATTATTGGCATTGCTATTTACCCAGAGGGGACTGTTTCAAGAAAAACATTTGTAAAAGCATGTTTAATCATCTATTTTATACGCCTTGGTATAATGATTATTTCTGCTATTGCCACTCAAGCCGCAGCAATTTATTATCATAAATAATTAGAATATTAAATATTTTATTTAATTATTTCATTAAAAAAATACTCTCGTGTTTCGAGAGTATTTTTTATTTGTTTTTTTCTGTTTTACAGTGGTAAATCTTTCTTTTGGAATTTGATTGAACCTGCAACATAGCAGATAAGTCCAACTACAATTAAGATTGCAAATTTCCAAATAAATGCTGTTGTTCCATCAAGTATTGATACAACATCAAATAATGAGATAAGTGATGTGTAGTTAAAGAAGTTAAGGGCGCTTAACCTAACAACACTTGGAAGAACTTTTGAACCGAATAGTCCTAACATTGTTGCAACAAGGAAGAACATATTAAGTCCACCACCAATACTCATTGAGTATTTTGAACGGTTAAACCAGCAAGATGCCAAGAATGATATTCCACTTAGTGCAAACATTGTAACAAATGCACCAACGTTAAGTAAGATAAGTTCGCCATATGTTAATGCAATAGTTTCAGATTTTACAATTGACAAGCATATTACACTTGTTATTGTTGTGCATGTGAACATTGCAAGAAGTGATGTAACAAGGAATGTTGCTTGTGTGAATACAACTTGTTTTCTCTTTGTTGAAGTTGAAAGTACATAAGCCATTGAGCCACTATCAACTTGACCTGCAATAAGGTTGTTTGCAACCATAATCATATAGATTATTGGAAGAAGTAATCCAGCCATTTTATAGAAGATTGAACCAACAATCAAACTATACAAATCCATTTGACCAACTTCTTCAAGAGCATCTGATACTTCTTGTGGAAGTGAATCTAACAAACTGTTTGAAAGGTCTTTTGTCAATTTTTCATTCATTTCTTTAACTTCGTTTTTGTATGCTTCACTTGTTCTTTGTTCAGGTGTGTATTTTTGATTGATTAAATCTAATTCATAATCAAATCTACCTTGGTAAGAAACAATTGTTGTTTGTGCTGTGTGATTGATTGAACTGAATGTGTAACCAAATGTTTCATATTTTTCAGGAGTAACTCCATAACTTGAAAGGGCATCAATTAGCGCTGTTTTGTTCTTTTCTGTTGTCATATTCCCAGCAAGGTAAACTGCACTAGATTTTTGTGCTCTTTCTTGCAAGTAAGAAAGTCTTTCGTCACTTGTTCTGTATGCAAGAGCGTCATTTTCGTCTGTTATATGAGCAAGAAGAGAATTTACATCATACATACTTGGTAATGTTTCGTTATTGTTTGTGTAAAGTTCTTTTACTGTGTCGTTAACACTTGGGTCAACTGCACATATGCTTGCACCAACAATTTCGTTTGATTCGTCAGAACCTGCAGTATAGTCTTTGTTGATTTCTAATGCTTTTGCTTGTTCATAAGTTTGCAAGTCAGCAAATGATGCTTTGTAAGCATATGTAACCAATTGTTCGTTTGTATTTGGTCTTTGTGCTTGCCAAGTTGCAAGTGCACTTGGGTCACTTGGCATTGCTTCTAACCATTCTTTTGTTGCAAGGGCATATACGCCTTGTGCATTGTTTTGATATTCAGGGAATTGTGGATCTCCACCGGATAATTTTTGGGTTAAATAGTTTGTAACAAGAGCATCATAAGTCTTTACAGATTTAAAGTTCTTTACAAAGTATTCATCAAATTTTTGTTCGCCATCAGTAGCGATAGAGTAGTAGTTAATACTTCTACTTTCCATTTGTGCATCTATTTCGCCAGTAATTATTGTGTCTTCAATAGATTGTTTCATATTGCCTATGCTTCCACTTCCTGAAATAAGCATAACACAGGCAAGCATAAAGCATACTGCAAATGTGATAATTGCCCACATAATGCCGTTTGCTTTCCATGATTGTTTATATAACGCTTTACTAAACATTTTTATTCTCCTTTTTTAATAAGATTTCTTTAAAATATTTTTCCAAAGTATACTTTACTTCGCTAAAGAATTTTACGTCATAGTTTTTTAAATCATTAAACAACTCGCTTGTATCTTCTTTCTTTAACTCAACAGTTACTTGGTTATATTCAACTTGGTCACGAATGATTTTGTAATCAAGTTTTTTAAACTTTTCATAATCTTCTTTTTTATTGAACTCGATTTTAAAATCTTTTACAGGTCTGTTTCTAATGTCATTCATATTTACAATGTCGATGATGTGTCCATTGTTTATTAGTGCAACTCTGTCGCAAGTGTCTTCCATTTCATTAAACATATGACTTGACATTAAGATTGTTTTGCCTTTCTTGTGTTCTTCTTTTATGATGTCCATAAAAGCAAGTCGCATAAGAGGGTCAAGTCCTGTTGTTGGTTCATCAAAAAGCAAAATGTCGGGATTGTTCATAAGGGAAGAAACAAGAGCTGTTTTTTGTTTCATACCTTTACTCATTCTCTTAAGGTTTGCCCTTGGATCAAGTTGAAGCTTTTTGATTAACTCATTTGCGTAACTCATATCCTTAAGTCCCAAGAACTCGGCTTGACTTTTCAAAAAGTTTGTACCGGTTTTTAGGTCAGGGAAGCCAATTTCGCCGGGAACATATCCAATATATTTAGTGTTCTCGCTTGCATGCTCATATGCTTCTTTTCCATTTACATATGCATGACCACTTGTTGGTTTAATGAACCCCATCATACTACGAATGGTTGTTGTTTTGCCTGAGCCGTTTGTTCCAACAAAACCCATCATTTCGCCTTTTTTGATTGTGAAGTTAAGGTCAAAAACTCCACGACCATCGCCATAGTCTTTTGTTAAATGTTCAATTACAATAGGGTCTACATTTGTTGTTTTGTTTTCCATTAAACACCTCCAAATTCCTTGTCTTCTTTATAGAATTTCATAAAGTAGTCTTCAAGAGATTCTTTTTTGTTGGTAAATTCTTTTATTTCGTAAGGGGATAAGATTGAAATAACTTTGTTTATATTTTTATCTTCTGTGCTTATAAATACCCAAGAATCTTTGTCATCTTTGTTTAAGACTTTAAGAACATCACTATTGCTATTTTTTGCAAGGAAGTCTTTGTATTCTTTGTCTTTTGCAAAGTCTATTTTATAAAATTTTGTTGTTGCGTGTTTTAAGTCATTGGCAACAAATTGTGAAACTATTTTCCCGTCTTTGATTATTGCAATACGATCACAGGTTGCATCAACTTCACTAAAAATGTGGCTGGAAAGAAGTATTGTTTTTCCTCTTTCTTTTTCTTCTTTAATAAAACTGATAAAAACCTCTTGCATAACAGGGTCAAGACCACTTGTTGGTTCATCCAAGATTAAAACATCAGGGTCACTCATAAATGCAGTCACAACTGCCAACTTTCTTTTTACACCCAAACTCATTCTTTTTGTTTCGCCTTTTAAGGTTACGTCATCAAGTTCAAAGAGTTTTAGCATTCTGTTTAATTGTTCTTCATTATGTATATGGGTTAAATCTTGAATCATTCTAATAAATTCCCAACCAGTTAATCCTTGTGGTAAAGCAATTTCGCCGGGGATATAGCCAACCTTTCCCAAAATCTCATCATATTTTAAAAAGGTATCTTTGCCGAATATTTTTGTGTCGCCACTATCTGGCTTACTAAATCCCATAAGGTGTCTTATTGTTGTACTTTTTCCAGCACCATTTGGCCCCAAAAAGCCAAAAACTTCACCTTTTTGAACATTAAATGAAACATCAAAAACTCCACGACCGCTTCCATAATCTTTTGTTAAATGTTCAACTTCAATTATGTTCATATTTTCTCCTTTTCTAAAAATTTAATTTTGTACATATTAGCCAATATTGTCAAAATTACAATTTTATACACTTGACTAATTTTGAATACGATGTTATTATATGGCAAGAAAAAATGAATGTTGAGTACAAATATATGTACACTATTCAATTTTGAACAAATAGTACATAATTGTGTAAAAGATTACATAATGGAGAGAAAAATGAAAAAGGAATATAGGAATAAAATCAGGTCAAAACAACTTATAAGAAATGCTGTTATTGAACTTTTGGACAAAAAAGGAAACTTGTCGTCTATAACAGTTTCGGATGTTGTTGAAAAGGCAAATATAAATCGTGGTACATTCTATAACCATTATAATAATGTTATGGAAGTTATAGAAGAGTCAAAGAATGAAAAAATGAAAATGTTTTTGGATGAACTTAAAGGCATTGCATCTTTTGAGGACTTTGAACAGTTTATAAATTTAATCGTAAAACATTTTAAAGAAAATGAAAATGTTTACAGAAAGGTTGTTAACGGTGTATCAAGATCAATGATTGATGACCTTAAAATTGAGTTTGTAAAAGAAGTTAGAAGAATAAACCCAAAGATTGATGCTTTTAATATGGCATTTGTTGCAAATGCAATAACGGGAATGTATCTTGACTATTTGCAAGATAGGTCAGATTTTACTTTGGAAGAAATGGGTAAAAAGATTATTGAACTTGTAAATCAATTCAAACTTTCCGAAGTATTTGACAAAAAATTAAGTAAATAAAAAATACCCCAAGGCAATCAAACCTTGGGGTTGTTTTTATATTCTAAAATCTGTATCAAATGCAAAACCATAACGGGCAAGCAATTCAATATTTTCTTTTGATAAGCTTATACAAGGTTTTTCATGAAGTTCATCAAAGTATAATGTGAATACTGTGTATCCATTGTATTTATCGTTTGCCTTTTTTATTATCTCAAATTTAGGTTCTAATTTTTTCAAAAATTTATCAATAATATTATATGTGTCTGGTGCATCAAAATTTTTTGTTTTGAACCATAATTTTGCTGTTTTATTTTTACCTTTGCTATCTTTTAACATATTTTTTCTATATGCCAAAAGACCAATTTCTTTTTCTAATTCGTCAACATTACAATCATCTTTAAATTGTAAATGTAGTGAAAAATGATATTTATTATACATTTTTATTTCCTTTTTATAGTTTGATAAATTTAGTTAAATTGTTCGCAAAAAGAATTTTGAGTTCGTGCATTGCTCTTGATGAGGCAACATAAAGTGCTTGTTTGTCAATTTCGGTTGAAAAGTTTTCGCTATCAGTGTCAACAAGTATAACTGCATCAAATTCAAGACCTTTTACAAGGAATGTTGATGAAAGTATTACACCTTCATCAAATTGATTACTTTCTGGTGAAAGGTAAAAATATTTCAACTTGTCTTTTAGCACTTGATTTAGTTCGTTTGATTGTTTTATAGATTTTGTTAGTATTGCCACAGATTTGTAACCTTTTTCCAACATCTTTTTTACTGATGAAATAATAAAGTTTAATTTTTGATCAAGTGAATTATATTTTGCAATTTGGATTGGTTCGCCATGTCTGTTTACAATTTCAACATTTTCTCTGCCGATTATTTTGTTTGAAAAACTTGTTATTTCATATGTTGAACGGTAACTCTTGTTAAGGGAAATAAGTTCATTATCTCTTGAAGTGTCAAGCTCCTTAAGATTTTTGAGCAAATCACTTTGACTGCCTGAAATGTTTTGAGAAATATCGCCAAGAATAGTCTTTATGCAAGGGAACATTTTTGAAAGTATATGATAGGTTAGCGGATTGTAATCTTGAAATTCATCAATGAGCAAGTGTTGAATTTTGTTAAAGCAAGTGTATCCATATAAGTATTGTTTTATATACAAAAGGGCAACTGCATCTTCAAATTTAATTGTATCTTTTAGGACAAAAGAAGAATTATATTTTTGTTTTAAAAATTCATCATAAATAGTGAAGATATTTGATTTTTGCATCATTTTGTCAAGTTGTTTGTTAATCTCACTTCTAGGAATTTTTATCTCGTATTCAATTATACCTTCATCTTTGATAAAATCTTTTAACCATTCAAATTTCATAAACACTGGTCTATCTTTGTACGAAACAAAATACTTTTCTTGCAAAACTTCTTTCTTGACTATGCAAAAGTTATTGTATACAAAGTCTTGCGGAATAAATGCTTTTTCAAAGTAGTCTTTGCAAAATTCTTGAATATTTTTACAAAAATCCATTGTATTTTTTACACTTGAAAGTTTTACTTCAAATTCATCATTAAGCAGTCTTTCAACTTGCTCGGTTTTTGTTTCGATTTTTTGCTCAATATTAAGCTCTTCTTTCAATATTTGGTCAAGGGTTGTTTCGGCAATGTTCTCTTCGCCAAGTTCTGGTAAGACATTTGAAATATAGTCCGAAAAGAATTTGTTTGGAGATAAGATAAGAATGGAATTACTATTCAAGGTTTTTCTGTGTTTATACAATAAGTATGCAATTCTGTGTAGGGCAATTGATGTTTTTCCACTCCCGGCAACACCTTGAACAATTATGTTGTTTTGTGTTTCTTTTCGTATGATTGCATTTTGTTCTTTTTGGATTGTGGAAACAATATTTTTCATTTTTTCACTGCTAGTTTTTGCCAAAACTTCCTGTAAAATGCTATCATCAATTTTTACATCACTTTCAAGTGCAAAAACCATTTTGCCATTTTCAATTTTATATTGTCTTTTCTTTTTAATATTTCCAGTAACTTTGTTCACGTCAGTGAAAAAATATCCATCACCAACATCAAAGTTGTAATATAATTCACTAAATGGTGCACGCCAGTCAACAACATAAACGTTTGTGTCAACCTTAATACCTTTTAGCCCAATTCTGTATGAGAGAAATTCATTTGAGTCAGCTCTAACAAAGTCTATGCCTCCAAAGTATGGAGATTTAAGCGACGCTCTGTATGAAACAAGCTCTTTTATGTTTTGTTGTTGAGTTGTGTCAAGCATTGACATTTGGTTTTTGACAAAAGCCCTTTCAGCACTGTCCATTTCGTAAATGCTGTCCCACATATACGACATATTTTCTTTAAGACTTTCCAAAAGTTTTTTGTTGGCATTTTCTGTGTCAATAATCTTTTTGTTAATAATATCGGTAACCATTGCAAGAAAGTCAAGTTCAGTTTGACTAATTTCCATTTATTTACCTCCAAAAGAATATTTTTTTATGTAATAAAAAAAGTCTTTTTGAGTATATCAAAAAGACAACATTAAAGTCAATACGAAAATCAAATTTTTTTATTAAGGTATTTTAGTATTTCGTCAAGATTATTTTCAAGCATAACATCTTGTTCGTGGAAGATTTTGTCAAGACTTTCTAGGTATTCATTTAGCACCGATTTACCTTTTGGGGTTAGGGAATAAAAAATTGAACGGTGGTCATAAGTGCCCTTTTTTGAAACAATAAGCCCGGCATTTATCATCTTTTTTGTAATAAGAGCAAGGTTTGTTTTTCTTATGCCAAGTTTCGAAATCAAAATTTGTGGCGAGCAGTTGTTATATTCGTCTATAAAATAAAGCAATTTCATTTCGGTTTGTGTTGCTTCATTTTGAGATAGGCTACATATTGTTTGGCATAATGATTTTGTTTCCAAAATTTTTCTTGAAATACTCATAATTCAATGTTAATGTTTTTATTTTTTATTGTCAAACAAAAAATGGGTTGCATTATTCTATAAAGAAATAGATTATTTTAAAAAAATGACAATAATATTTATAAAACTATTAAAAATTCAAAAGTTTTCAAAGTACATTTTGAAAAATGGTTGATTTTATAAAGTTTTAAAAGTATAATAAACTTAAAGATTGGAGAGATGTATGATAATAAGACAAAGATATTTAAAGAAATTGAAATCTTATAAGGATATGCAGTTAATAAAGGTCATAACCGGAATAAGAAGATGTGGAAAGTCAACTTTGTTAAAGCAATACAAAGATGTTTTGATAAATGACGAACATATAAACAAATCTCAAATTATTTTTATCAATCTTGAGGAAAAGGAAAATGAGAGTTTGAAGAATGTTGACAATTTGTATAGTTATATAAAACAAAAGTTAGTTCCAGGAAAAATGAATTATATATTTATTGACGAGATTCAGGAATGTCCAAATTTTCAGTCAGCAGTTGATAGTTTGTTTGTGAAAGATAATATTGATTTATATATTACAGGTTCAAAGGCACATATGTTATCGGGCAAATTTGCAACATTGTTATCGGGCAGGTATATTACTATTGAAATGTTGCCACTTTCTTTTGAAGAATATATTGAAAGTGTGGGAAGTGATAATATCCAAGAGAAATTTAGAAATTATTTGAGATTTGGTGGATTTCCATTCATTTTACAATTTAAAGGAAATGAAGAGCAAATAAGAAATTACCTTGACGGTATATATAACACCATTTTCAAAAAAGACATTATTTATAGGAATAAAATCCTAAATGAAGATGCTTTGGAGAATGTTACAAAATTTATTTTTGATAATATTGGCAATTTAACAACCAGCAAAAAAATTAGTGACACACTTTCGTCAAATAATTGCAAGGTGTCACAACCAACAGTGGAAAATTATCTCAAAGCATTGGTTGATAGTTTTATAGTATACAAGGTGTCAAGATATGATGTGAGGGGAAAACAACACCTAAAATCAATTGCAAAATATTATGTGACAGACCTTGGGATAAGGAACAACTTGCTTGGCTTTAAAAATATTGATAATGGGTATATTTTGGAAAATATTGTATATTTGGAACTCATAAGACGTGAGTATAAAGTTTTTATCGGGAAAATTGATAATGGCGAAATTGACTTTGTTGTGTTCAAGGGAAGTGAGTTGATTTATATTCAAGTTGCTGAAAGCATAAAAGATGAAAAAGTTTTTGAAAGAGAAATGAAGCCATTAAGAACTGTAAGAGATTTCAACAAAAGAGTTGTGATTACAACCGACTATGATGTAAACGAATCTTATGACGGAATACGACATATAAACATTTTTGACTTTTTATTATGGAAAAAGGAAATATAGAAAACAAAAAAGCTTAAGTTAGTTGCAGTTTTTTGTTATTTCTATTAAAATATAATACAAATGGTGCTTGAAGGAACAATAGAAGAAATTATTTTTAGAAATGAAGAAAATGGCTACACTGTGGCCATGCTTTCTCATGGAGAAGAATATACAACTATTGTTGGAAAATTCTTGTCTGTTAATGTTGGCGAAAATGTCCGTCTTGATGGAAAGTTTGTTACAAATGCAAAATACGGCGAACAATTTAGTTTTGATACAAGTGAAGTAATTTATCCAAACACAATCAATGGAATTAAAAAATATTTGGCAAGTGGGCTTATTAAAGGTATTGGACCCGTCACTGCTTCAAATATTGTTAATAGATTTAAAAAAGATACCCTGCAAGTTATTGAATTTACTCCAGACAAATTGAGTGAAGTAAAGGGAATAAGCCCAAAAAAAGCACAAGCAATTGGCGAGTCATTTTCGGAATTAAAAAAGATTCAAAACACTGTGATGTTTTTGCAAAGTTATAACATTACAACAAATATGTCACTAAAAATTTATGAGGCATACAAAGACAAAACAATCAATATCGTAAAAGAAAATCCATACAAACTTGTTGAAGATATAGACGGCATAGGTTTTTCATCGGCAGATAGAATTGCTCAAAGTATGGGCATAAAATATGATAGCCCATTTAGAATGCGCGCAGGCATTTTGCATATACTCAATGAAAATAGCGAAAAGAATGGGAATACCTATATGCCAAGACAAGTTTTGCTTGAAAACTTGGCAAAACTTTTGGGGCTTGACAAAGACGAAAGAGAGTCAGACTTTTTGGCTGTGCTTGACAATCTTGCTTTTGACAAAGTTATTACAATGTTCTTTAAAAAACCACATAATGTTGTTATGTTGACAAAATACTATTTTGTGGAAACAAGCGTGGCACAAAAATTGGCGTTGCTTTCGGTTAGTGCAACATTAACAGACAAAGATATAACAAAAGACATTGAACATTTTGAAAATATAAACAAAATTAAGTTTGATGGCGACCAAATAAAAGCAATAAAAACAAGTATTGCAAATGGTGTAAGTTTGATAACAGGTGGCCCCGGTACAGGAAAGACAACCATAATAAAATGTATTATGGAAATTTTGCGTGCGCAGGGCAACAAGGTTATGTTGCTTGCACCAACAGGCAGAGCGTCAAAAAGACTTAACGAAAGTACGGGCGAAGAAGCAAAAACAATTCACAGGGGGCTTGAAGTTGATTTTAGAGGTGGCAAAAACACTTTTGTCCATAATGAACAAAACCCACTTGATGCAACCGTTGTTATTGTGGACGAAGTGAGTATGGTTGATGTTATGCTTATGAATTCACTATTGAAGGCATTAAGGCGTGACTGCAAACTTATTCTTGTTGGCGACAAAGACCAATTGCCTAGTGTTGGGGCAGGAAATGTCCTTGACGATATCTTAAAAAGTGGCATAATAAATGTAAGTTTTTTAACAAAAATATTTAGACAAAGTGAAAAAAGTTTGATTATCTCAAACGCACATATGATAAATGATGGCGAAATGCCGGTTATTGATAACACTTCAAACGATTTCTTTTTTGACCAAAAAAATGACCTAAATGATATAAAAGACACCATAATTCAAATGGTTACAAAAAGAATACCTGCTTTTCAAAAAATTGATGTTTCAAGAATACAAGTTCTTGCACCATTAAAAGCTGGAGTTTGTGGAATTGAAAATCTTAATAGATGTTTGCAGGAAGAAATCAATCCAGCAAGCTATACAAAAATGGAGCAAATTGTCGGTGCAACAACTTTTAGGGAAGGCGACAAAGTTATGCAAACATCAAACAATTATGATATAGTTTGGAAAAAGCGAGATATGTATTACACCGAAGAAGGTGCTGGCGTGTTTAACGGAGATATTGGCTATATTCACAAAATTGATAGATTTACCGGCGAAACAATCGTTTGGTTTGAAGATGGAAGAGAATGTGTTTATCCACGAACTGAACTAAACCAACTTTCACTTGCATATGCAATCACAATTCATAAAAGTCAGGGTAGTGAATTTGATGTTGTTGTAATTCCTATCATTGCAGGAACAGGACTTATTCTTACAAGAAATTTAATTTATACAGCAGTTACAAGGGCAAAAAAGATGGTTGTTTTGGTGGGCGAAAAGAAAAATCTAAAGCGTATGATTTCAAATGTCTACACCCAAACAAGATTTACAATGCTAAAAGATTTTTTGATAACTGCAAATCAAAAAGTAAAGGAAATGTTTGAATGAAAAATAACATTATCCTAGATTTATTATATCCAAAACATATAACATGCAATGTTTGCTCAAAAGATATATTTGAAGAAGATGGCAATGGAATTTGCAGTGAATGTCAAAAGACACTTCCAAAAATTGTTGGCCAAGTGTGCTTTAGGTGTGGAACACCAATTCATTCAATTGACAGATATTGTGATTTGTGTAAGAAAGCAAAACCTTATGAAATGGCAAGGTCTTGTTATGAATATAGGGGCAAAATTGTGACACTTATTCATAATCTAAAATTTCATAATGCACAATATTTGGCAGAAGATTTTGCAAAAGATTTGTGCGAACTTTATAAAAATAAAAAATATGATTGCGATATTATTGTTCCTGTGCCAATGACAGCACAAAGGCTGAAATCTCGTGGATATAATCAAGCAGGACTTCTTGCAAATGAACTTGCAAAACTAATTAACTTGTCGATTGATGAAAATAATTTGTTAAAAATAAAAGACACCAAAAGCCAAGTTGGGCTTGACTTTCGTGAAAGAAAGGATAACCTAATTGACGCATTTAAAACAAAGGATAGAAAGTTTTTTAAGGGCAAAAAGGTTTTGATTGTTGACGATATTTTTACAACAGGTGCAACAATTGAATGTTGTGCAAGAGCACTAAAGAAAGGTGGTGCAAGTCAAGTTTTTGCAATCACTATTGCACATACAATTAAAGATTTTGACAAAAAAGATTAGAAAGCAAAAATCTTTTTGAAAAATGTTTTGATTATTTTTGCAAGTATTGTACAATAAAAAAGTTAGGAGATTATTATGGGCTTATTTTCAGGCGAAAAGAAAAGATTAAAAAAGTTGGAAAAAATTGCCGACCAAGTTTTGGCATTAGAAGATAAATACAAGGCAATGGACAACAATACTCTTGTTGCTCAAACAAATGCCTTAAAAGAAAGATTAAATAAAGGCGAAACTTTGAACGATATTTTGCCAGATGCTTTTGCTGTTGTAAGAGAAGCATCTGCAAGAGTTCTTAATATGCGACATTTCAAAGTCCAAATTATGGGTGGTGTTGCACTTCATCAAGGAAGAATTGCAGAAATGAGAACTGGTGAAGGAAAAACTTTGGTTGCAACCCTTCCAGCATATCTTAATGCACTCACAGGCAAAGGTGTTCATGTTGTAACAGTAAACGAATATTTGGCACGTCGTGACGCTGAATGGATGGGCAAGGTTTACAAATTCCTTGGGCTTACTGTTGGCGTTGCAATCAGCGGAATGAACGAACAAGACAAACGCAATGCATATTTAAGTGATATCACATATTGCACAAATAATGAACTTGGCTTTGACTATCTTCGTGATAACATGGTTGTTGACAAAAGACAAAAAGTGCAAAGAGGTCAAAACTTTGCCATTGTGGACGAAGTTGATAGCATTTTGATTGATGAAGCAAGAACCCCACTTATTATTTCTGGACGTGGAATGAAGTCAAGTGACTCATACTACTCGGCAGATAAGTTTGCAAAAACATTAAAAGAAGAAGACGATTTTGAAATTGATAAAAAGATAAAGGCAATTCACTTGACTGAACAAGGAATTGAAAAGGCAGAAAGATTTTTTAAAGTTGACAATTTGTCGGATGTAAACAATCTTGAACTTGACCACTATATAATGAACGCCTTAAAAGCAAATTTCATTATGAAAAAAGACGAAAACTATATCGTTAAAGACGATGAAATTTTAATCGTTGACGAATTTACTGGACGTTTGATGCAAGGAAGAAGATATAGTGACGGACTTCATCAAGCAATTGAAGCAAAAGAAGGCGTAAAGATTAAGGACGAAAACAAAACACTTGCAACAATTACTTTCCAAAATTATTTCCGTTTGTACCACAAACTTTCTGGTATGACAGGTACTGCAAAAACAGAAGAAGACGAATTTAATGGAATATATAATGTGGATGTAATCACAATTCCAGCCAACAAAAAGCCACAAAGAATTGACTATAATGATGTTGTATATCGTACCGAAAAAGGCAAAGTTGCCGCAATAGTTGAAGAAATAAAAGAAAGAAATGCAAAAGGTCAACCAGTGCTTGTTGGTACAGTTACAATTGACAAGAGTGAAGAAATCAGTGATGCACTAAATAAAGCAAAAATTCGCCACGTTGTTCTTAATGCAAAAAATCATCAACAAGAAAGTGAAATTGTTGCCCAAGCCGGAAGAATTGGTGCTGTTACAATTGCAACCAATATGGCAGGTCGTGGAACAGATATTTTGCTTGGTGGTAACCCAGAATTTATGGCAATAAAGAGAATGAGAGAAGAAAATTTTGATGACGAACAAATTTCATTCTCAACATCTTTTGCTCCAAGTGATGACGAGCATTTGCTTTCTGCAAGAGAAACATACAGAAAATATTATGATGAATTTAAAAAGATAACAGATGCCGAAAAAGAAAAAGTAATCGCTTTGGGCGGACTTCATATCATAGGAACAGAAAGACACGAATCAAGACGTATTGACAATCAGTTGCGTGGACGTGCAGGTCGTCAAGGTGACCCAGGGTCTTCTGTGTTCTTCCTTTCTCTTGAAGATGACCTTATGGTTAGATTTGGTGGCGAAAGATTGCAAAAGATTGCAGACTTTTTGAAGATTGACGATTCAACACCACTTCAAATGCGTATGCTCTCAAGACAAATTGAAGGTGCACAAAAGAGAATTGAAGCTCAAAACTTCGCTTCAAGAAAGAATGTCCTTCGCTTTGATGACGTTATGAGCAAACAACGTCAAATTATTTATGGCGAAAGAAATAAGGTTTTGGATGGTGTTGATGTTCATGAACAAATTATGGAAATGTATCCAGAAGTTGTTGGAAATATTTGCAACACATATCTTGATGCCGACAAACCGTATTTTGAGTGGGATTTAAAGGCTCTCAACATAGCACTTGAAGACAAACTTTTTCCAAAAGGAACAAACCTTGTAACAGAAGAATTTGTTAAAAACTGTGAAGTTAGTGATGTTGTTGACAAAATACTGAAAGTTATCACAGACAAATATCAAGTAAATGTTGAAAAAACAAAAGAAGTTGGGGTTGACTTTTCTATGTTTGAAAGACTTATTTTGCTTCGTGTTGTTGATTCACTTTGGATGGATCATATCGACCAAATGCAAATATTAAGAAACGAAATTGGTATTCAAGCATATGGGCAAAAAGACCCTGTTGTTGAATATAAACGTCAAGGTTTTGAAATGTTTGACCATATGGTAGACAGAATACATGAAGATGTGACAGCATTTTTGCTTAACACAAAAATTGAAATTGAAAGAAAGGTTGAAATGCCAAAACAACACGTATTCAAACCAGCTGATATTGTGGACAATGCTCCACCAAAAACGGTTGAAAAAAATGATAGGGTAATAAGAAGAAACGACCCATGCCCTTGTGGAAGTGGAAAGAAATATAAAAACTGCTGTGGCAAAGATAAATAAAACAAAAGATCTCTCAAATATATGAGAGATTTTTTAATAATTTTTATAAATTGAAAATATTGCGATTTTATTCTTGACAATTTATCTTATTATGGTATTCTATAACCAAGGATAAATTTTAGGGGGAACAATCAAATGATGACAATAGGGGGTACTGCACATATATTGATGTTAGTTGTCACCCTACTTATTGTAGTTATTTTAATGTTTGTTGTGGCAAAATCAAAAAAGATTGTCCAAGACATTATAATAACTTTTTTTATTGCTCTTGGCACTTTTGGAATATTCTTTTTGCATGGACTGCATAGGGGAACTCAATTTGATATTTTAAACTTGCTTAGGCAAATGCTTCAAGTGTGTAATTTTAACTTTATTTTATTGCCACTATGTTTGTTTAAGAGAAATGAGTTGTGCAGGCAATATCTATTTTTCTTTTCAATGCCAGCGGCGCTGTCAACATTCGTGGCATATCCAAGTGACGTCCAGCAGTCAATGTGGTATAGTCTTGTTTGTCTAAATTTTTGGATTGACCATGCGTGTATTGTTATTGTTCCGTTGCTCATGATTGCATCAAAAAGGTTTAAGCCTGAGCAAAAATATGTAAAAGTTATTCTTATTTGTGTTGTTGCATATTTTTTAATAGCATTTGTTGGCGATTGGGTACTCAATGGTTTTAGCTTTGAAAATATACATTACAACTATTCATACACGATGAATGATGGTGGAATAATGGTGTTAAAGCCAATATACAAACTTATACCAATTCCATTTGTATATTTGTTACCACTTGCTGTGCCGTTGTATTTTATATTTTGGCTTGAAACTTATTGTTTTAGAAATTACAAAACAACAGATAGGTTTGGATATGAACTAAAAAAGAAGAAAGAAGGGGAAAGATAATGTTTTATAAGTATTTTGTTTTAGCGTTGGTTGTTGTTCTTTGTGCATATGTTTTGTGCAAGTATTTGTTTTTTAAGAACAATGAAAAATTTGATAGGGTAATGACAAAACTCCTGAAAATTTTTGTAATTACATATTGTGCTTTGGTAATTTTGTCAATATTACTGCCAGATGCCTTTGTTAGAAGTTATGACCCAAATGAGTTAGATTTTTCGTACAAAAATGTATCATTTGCACTTGTAAGGTGGTTTTCGGCTCTTGCTTTTATAATGTTGCCACTTGCAGTGTTTTTCAAAAATAGGACAATAAGAAATATTGCAATATATTTTTGTTCAATTATGACCATTATTTCAATAATATATTATCCAACATATATTGAATATTTTACATCAACTGCGGGCAGGGGGCTTAATAGCATAAGTGTATTCAGTCAATCATTTAAAAACTTTCTAATCAATTCAACATTTAGAAGTTTTGTTATTGGCTTTATGTGGTTACTTGAATTAACGATCGTAATTGTTCTTGCCGTTCAAGAAAAGCATATATTCAATGTAAAAGATAAAAAAGAATATCTTAATTTCTTTATGGTGCTTGTGCCATCGCTTATTTGTTCAATTCCAATCTATGTTCCACAACATTTATTTGGATATTCAAATATAATTTTTGATGCATGGACTGTTCCACATATTTTTTGGATATTGTGTGTTATTGGAATGATTGTTGCACTTTTCTATATTTTCAAAAATAAATCTTTGGAAGAAAGAACTTTATTGTGCTTTGTTTTGGCACTTGCATTATTTTATCAGTATAACCAAATGTTTGGGGCAATCTCAATAAGTATAAAAAGACTTCCTTTCCAACTATGTAATATTGGTGCATTGTTAGTATTGTTGGCTCTTATAACAAAAAATAAACATATCTTTAACTTTACGGTGATAGTAAATGTTGTTGGTGTTGTATTTGCATTGGCAATGCCGGACTTGGATGGGAAAGGGTTATTTTACCTATACAATATGCACTTCATTTTTGAACACACAAATGTTTTGGTTGTGCCTGTTCTTGCTTTGCTCTTGCAGTTATTCCCACGACTTGACAAAACGGCACTAAAAGATTGTATAATCGGTTTTTCAATATACTTTGCATTTGTTTGGGTTGTTGGAACATTATTCAATACAATCGCATCAATAACAAATGACGGCTTTTATAGTGCCAATTATTTGTTTATGTTCGACCAAAATGTTGCAGCAGGATTTATTCCTTTCCTTGGAAAATTATTTGATGTAAAATTGAATCTTGGTTCACATATCACACTTTACCCAGTAATTCAATCTTTAATATATATTGTGTTTTTGGCATTGTGTGTTGGAATGTATTATTTAATAAGACTAATATATTTTACCAAAGATAAAATACAAATAAAAAATCAAAATAATATTCAATAAAAAACAAAATCTCACAAATTTGTGAGATTTTTTAATGCAGTAAATGGCATTTTTTTACATGCTGACGAAAAATACTATTTTTTTAAAAGTGAAATAAATTAATTATTATCTTATTATTATTTTTTGCATAATTAAAGAATTTTTTTGCCCTTGAATATTTTTTATTTTCATTTATATAACAAATTAAATATTGGCATTTATCTATCATTTTTTTATTAGAAAATGTGATAATATTTTTGTAATAAATATCTTCAATATCAAAAAAAATATATTTATAATATTCATTATTATTTTGATATTTATTTTTTTAAATATTAAGGTTTGTTTGAATAACAAAAATATTAATTCTATCAAAAATTTCCTTTTTTATAGAAACAAGTGTTTGCAAAACGAGTTTGTCAAAATCGCCATGAGTACCAACATAAAAATCATAAATGCCAAACATAATCAATTTTAATATTATATCTTTTAACTCATTCTCAAGTTTAGAGTTTGACAATATTAAAGAATGACCTATAAATGAACAAGATGTTTCTTCCATATGTATATTATAGTACAATATGAGAGATATGTCTCTTATAAATTAAAAATTGTTTTGCTAAACTTTGCACAGATATATCTCTCAAAGGGAAGGATATTTTTATGAAGTTGGAAAATGCAATAACAAATAGAATATTATATTTATGTAAAGAAAGAGAAATAACTCCAAACAAACTTGCAAGTATTGCAGGTTTGCCATCGTCAACAATTAGGTGTATTAGGTGTATATTTTATGGAAAAAGTAAGAGCCCGGGCACAAGAACATTGCTAGATATATGTGACGCTTTGGATATCTCTCTTTATGATTTTTCAATGACGAAATGTTTAAAGATAAAACACTTGAAGGTAGTTACTAAGCAAGGCAATTTGCCTTGTTTTTTTGTTTTTATAATAACAAAAATTGTAAGTCTAGAAAATAATTGCGTCAACCCGTAAAAAAGTTTTTTTAAGTGGTTGACAAATTTGACTAAATCGTGTATATTTACTTCGTAAATGTTTTTTCATTTGCAGTCAAAGTCCTAATTTTGCTAGTTAGGCCATATTAACAAACAGCAGGTAGCAATTAACTTTGTTTTACCGAAACTACACAAATTGGTGTATATGCGTGTTGTGTTTAATACTTAATAAGTTGAACACGGTTGCAATGCGAATTTGTCAAGTTTAGTAAAACATACTTTGATAGATTCGCTTTTTTGTTTATGTGAAATAGCAAATTTTTATAAAAGGAGAAAAATATGCCTACAATTAACCAGTTGGTTCGTAGTGGAAGAAAGTCTTTTGACAAAAAAAGCAAATCACCACTCCTTGAAAACTGCCCACAAAAACGTGGTGTATGTTTGGCTGTTAAAACAACAACACCTAAAAAACCTAACTCAGCTCTTCGTAAAATTGCCAGAGTTAAGCTTTCAAATGGTCAAGAAGGAACTTGCTATATTCCAGGAATCGGACACAACCTTCAAGAGCACAGCGTTGTTCTTGTTCGTGGCGGACGTGTAAAAGACCTTCCAGGTGTTCGTTATCACATCGTTCGTGGTGCACTTGATTCTTCAGGTGTTGCAAAACGTATGCAAAGCCGTTCAAAATATGGCGCAAAAAAACCTAAATAAAAAATTTAACTAAAATCTATTAAAAGGAGAAACTAATCACTATGCCAAGAAGAAGTGGTGTGCCAAAACGTGACGTATTACCAGATCCAAAATTCCACAACAAACTTGTTACAAAATTCATTAACCAAGTTATGTATGACGGAAAGAAAGGTATTGCTCAAGGAATCGTTTATGGTGCTTTTGACATTATAAAAGAAAAGACTGGTTCAGATCCAATTGACGTGTTCACACAAGCAATTGAAAATGTAAAACCCGTTCTTGAAACAAAAGGTCGTAGAGTTGGTGGTGCAACATACCAAGTACCAATGGAAATCAGACCTGAAAGAAGACAAACTCTTGCCATTCGTTGGATTGTTTTATTCGCAAGAAAGAGAAACAGTGAAAGAACAATGGAAGAAAAAGTTGCTGGCGAATTACTTGATGCTTATAACAATCAAGGTGCTGCAATTAAGAGAAGAGATGAAATGCATAGAATGGCTGAAGCTAATAAGGCTTTTGCTCATTACAAATGGTAAAATTTTTAATTTTTGTGTTGAAATACTTCGTTTCTGCTTGACAAAATTTGCATAGTCATTTAGATGAAACTAAACTCCTACGCAAATTTATCAAGCGAGCCTCGTCTTTCTTAACAAAAATTAAAAATTTACAAAAACAATTTTTAGTTTTACAAGAATGTGCCGATTTAGAACAAAACCTAGCACTCCTTGTTAAAAATTAAAAATTTACGTAAATCAAAGTTTTTGTTTTTGATATAGTATCTCTTATTGACAAAATTTGCATAGTCATTTAGATGAAACTAAACTCCTACGCAAATTTATCAAGCGAGCCTCGTCTTTCTTAACAAAAATTAAAAATTTATAAAACAACATTTTGAGTTATTGTTAATTTGATAATAACTAATAAGTTTTTATTATAAGAAAAAATATCTTATGATAAAATAAAAACAACATTTTGAATAATTAAAATTTCAAAATAAATACTTTTTAAATTTATATAAATATTTCGCTCGAGAGTTATATTTATTAAATAATTTTTGTCGTTTTTAGCAAAAAATGAATAGTTTTATTTAATTTAGAAAAAATTATTTAGATTAAATTAAGGAGAAAATTATGGACGAGAATTTAGCGTTAACTCGTAATGTCGGTATTATGGCACACATTGATGCCGGCAAAACCACAACAACCGAAAGAATTCTTTTCTATACAGGTATCAACCACAAAATTGGTGAAGTTCACGACGGTGCTGCAACAATGGACTGGATGGAACAAGAACAAGAAAGAGGTATCACAATTACTTCTGCTTGTACAACTTGCCACTGGAAAGGTCACAAGATTAACATTATTGATACACCGGGACACGTTGACTTCACAATTGAAGTTTTGCGTTCATTAAAAGTTCTTGATGGTGCCGTTTTGGTACTTTCTGCAAGAGATAAAGTTCAACCTCAAACAGAAACAGTTTGGCGTCAAGCAAACGAATGTAAAGTTCCTGTAATCATCTTTGTTAACAAAATGGATAGAGATGATGCATACTTTGACAAATGTGTTGAATCTGTAAGAGATAGACTTCGCACAAAACCACTCCCACTTCAAATGCCAATTGGAATGGCTGAATCATTCAAAGGGATTATCGACCTTTTGACAATGAAAGCATATATTCCAGAAGACGACTTGGGAAAAATATTGGACGAAGTTGACATCCCAGCTGAATATCAAGAAGAAGCAAAGAAGCGTCATGACGCTCTTATCGAATCAGTTGTAGAAACTGATGATGCTTTGCTTGAAAAATATTTTGCAGGAGAAGAAATCAGTATTGACGAACTCAAAAAAGCAATAAGAAAGGCAACAATCGCAAAGAAAGTTACCCCAATGCTTTGTGGTTCTTCATACAAAAACAAAGGTGTTCAAAACCTTCTTGATGCAATGGTTGATTATTTGCCAAGTCCAACAGATGTTGAGTCAATCAAAGGTATTAACCCAGAAACAGGCGAAGAAGAATTTAGACACCCAGATGCAAATGCTCCACTTGCAGGTCTTGCATTCAAAATTGCAACTGACCCATATGTTGGATCATTGACATTCTTCCGTGTATACAGCGGAACACTTAAAGCAGGTTCATATGTTTACAATGCGAACAATGGTAAAACCGAAAGAGTTGGAAGACTTATTCGTATGCATGCAAACAACAGAACAGAAATACAAGAAGTTAAAGCAGGTGATATTGCCGCTATTGTTGGACTTAAAGACACAATAACAGGACACACACTTTGTGATGAAGATCACCCAATTCAACTTGAAAGTATGAAATTCCCAGAGCCTGTTATCCAACTTGCAATCGAACCAAAAACAAAAGATATGCAAGAAAAAATGGCTCTTGCCCTTGCAAAACTTGCAAGAGAAGATCCATCGTTCAGAGTACAAACTGACCAAGAAACAGGACAAACTCTTATTTCTGGTATGGGCGAACTTCACCTTGAAATTATTGTCGACAGATTGCTTAGAGAATTCAAAGTTGAAGCAAATGTTGGTAAACCACAAGTTGCTTACAGAGAAACAATAAGAAAAACTGTTGAAGCAGAAGGTAAATTCATTCGTCAATCTGGTGGTAAAGGTCAATACGGACACTGCTGGGTTAAGTTTGAACCACTTGAACCGGGTTCTGGATATGAATTTGTTGATAAAACAGTTGGTGGATCAATTCCAAAAGAATTTATTCAACCAGTTAACAAAGGTATTGATGAAGCAAGAATGAATGGTGTTATTGCCGGTTATGAAACAACAGACTTTAGAGCAACTGTATTTGATGGATCATACCACGATGTAGACTCTAGTGAAATGGCGTTCAAAATCGCAGGAAGCCTTGCATTCAAAGAAGGTGCAGCAAAAGCTGACCCAGTACTTTTGGAACCTATTATGAAGGTTGAAGTTGACGTTCCAGACGATTATCTTGGAACCGTTATGGGTAACTTGACATCAAGACGTGGTATACTTCTTGGAAACGACTCTATCCCAGGATATCAAAGAGTTAGAGCAGAAGTTCCACTTGCGGAAATGTTCGGTTATGCAACAGACCTTCGTTCTCAAACACAAGGAAGAGGTACATTCGTTATGGAACCACTTAAATATCAAGAAGTTCCAAAATCAATTACCGAAAAGATTGTTGGAGAACGTAAAAAATCTAACTAATAATTTGCTTGCCCGTTTTTGTGTTTAGCGAAAGCGGCAAGAATGGGCAAAACAAATAAAACTTTTTAAGGCGGACCCAACAGCCAACAAAAAGTTGCGTGATGTAACACATTTTTATAAAAATATGAAAAATGTTTGTCAATTATCAAAATTTGTGTTATTATCATAGAGATTAAAAAAATCAAATAAAATAAAGGAGAATTAAAAAATGGCTAAGGAAAAATTTGACAGAACTAAGACTCACGTTAACATTGGTACAATCGGACACGTTGACCATGGTAAAACAACTCTTACTTCAGCAATTTGCCAATATAGTGCTCTTAAAGGTCTTGCAGAATCAATGAAATATGCAGATATTGATAAAGCACCAGAAGAAAAAGCTAGAGGTATTACAATTAACACAGCACACGTTGAATACCAAACAGCAAAGAGACACTATGCACACGTAGACTGCCCAGGACACGCAGACTATGTTAAAAATATGATTACAGGTGCTGCACAAATGGACGGAGCAATTCTTGTTGTTTCAGCAGCAGACGGCCCAATGCCTCAAACAAGAGAACACATTCTTCTTGCAAGACAAGTTGGCGTTCCATACATTGTAGTGTTCTTAAACAAAATGGATCAAGCAGATCCAGAACTTGTTGACCTTGTTGAAATGGAAGTTAGAGATTTATTAACATCTTATGGATTCCCAGGAGATACAACTCCAATCATCAGAGGTTCAGCACTTAAGGCTTGCGAAGCTTGTGAAGCTGGAGACCTTAATAGTGAATGGTTAAAACCAATTCAAGAATTACTTGACACTATTGACTCGTATATTCCAGACCCAGCTCGTGAAACAGATAAACCTTTCTTGATGCCAGTTGAAGACGTATTCACAATTACAGGTCGTGGTACAGTTGCAACAGGTAGAGTAGAAAGAGGTGTTGTAAGAATGAATGATACCGTTGAAATCATCGGTATGAAAGATTCTGGTAAACAAACTGTTATTACAGGCGTTGAAATGTTCAGAAAACTTCTTGATGAAGCAAGAGCAGGAGACAACGTAGGACTTCTTCTTCGTGGAATCAACAGAGATGAAATCGAAAGAGGACAAGTTCTTGCAAAACCAGGTTCAATTCACCCACACACAGAATTCACAGCTCAAGTTTACGTTCTTAAGAAAGAAGAAGGTGGACGTCATACTCCATTCTTTAATGGTTACAGACCACAATTCTACTTCAGAACAACAGACGTTACTGGAACAATCAAACTTCCTGATGGTGTAGAAATGGTAATGCCAGGAGATAACATTTCAATGGAAATCTCTCTTATCACACCTATCGCTATTGAAGAAGGACTTAGATTCGCTATCCGTGAAGGTGGCAGAACAGTTGGTTCAGGCGTAGTTACAAAAATTATTAAATAATTTGAGTAAACAATTTTTATCTATAATCTTAACCCAATTATAGATCTTATATAAGAAAAGCAGTTTAACCCGACTGCTTTTTTTATGCTCAAAACGGCATTTTTATGGTAAAAATTTAATTGAATATCTATTCAACTGTGTAAAAATGACCAAAAGGGTTGATTTTCCGCTCAATATGTGTATAATAATTGTCTACAAGAAAAAGGAGAAGAAATGAATATTTGGACTGATATAAGAAAAGAAAGAATCACACCAACAGATTTTGTTGCTTGCATAGAGATTGAACAAGGTTCAAAAAACAAATATGAATTAGACAAAGAAACTGGATTGATTATTTTGGATAGAGTATTATATACATCAACTCACTATCCAATGAATTATGGGTTTATTCCAAGGACAATTTCTGGTGATGGTGACCCACTTGATGTTTTTGTTTTGTGCAGTCAACCAATTGAAAAAATGAGTTTGGTAAGATGTTATCCTATTGGCATTGTTCATATGCTTGATAGAGATGAAGTTGACGAAAAGGTTATTGCAATTCCTTTTGGCGACCCACAATATAATTTGTTTAAAGATATTTCTCAATTGCCAATACATTTGGTTGATGAATTAAAGCACTTTTTGACAGTATACAAACAACTTGAAAACAAAGTTGTTGAAGTTACAAAAATTGAAGGTTATGAAGCAGCTGAAAAGGTAATTGCGGAGAATATTGTAGATTTTGAGAAAAAGTTTAATAAATAATAAAATTTGACTGTAAGAATAATTTTCTTTACAGTCATTTTTTTGTGTTATATAATATCAGTATGAATAAAGTATTGGAAGAGATAAAAGTTAGTTATAGTGAAGATAGAGCAAAATTTAACAAAAAATTAGTTCCAACAATTGATATTTCAAAAATGTGTGGGCTGACTATTCCAAAATCAAAAGAAATTGCAAAAAAATATGCGAACTTAAAAGACGGATTTGATTATTTGAATAATTGTAAATTTTCAACACTTGATGAAACAAATATTTATGGACTTATTCTTGGATATTTGAAAGTTGATATAAATGTTCTTATGCAGTATTTGACTATATTTTTAAAGCATTTGGACAATTGGTTGAGTTGTGATATTACTTGCTCAAATTTGAAAATTGTAAATAAAATGCCGGAATTTTTCAAAAAAAATATAAAAAATTGGTTAAAAAGTGATAATTTTTATGAAAAACGCTTTGCTGTTGTAATTTTGCTTGATTATTATTTGGATGATAATTTTGACAAAAATGATTTGAACTATTTGGCAAATTTTGATGTTGACGATTATTATTTTAATATGTCGCTTGCTTGGTACTTTAGTGTTGCAATGGTAAAACAATATGACCAAACCATCAAGTTGTTTGAAAAGCAAATTATAAAAAATAAATTTGTACATAATAAATCAATACAAAAATGCGTTGAAAGTTTTAGAGTTAGTGAAGAAAGAAAAATTTATTTAAAATCACTAAAAATTTAATTTTATCGGTATTTTGTTTGCATAGATTAGCAAAATTTAGTAAAATAAAAATAATAGTAAAAGGGAAGTTATGAAAAAGTTTTTGGTATCAATTTTAATGGTGTTTTGTGTTTTTGCTCTTGCTGGCTGTGGCGGTGTGACTGATTCTATTTTTATGGAAACAAGTTCTGGTATTTACGATTTTTATGTAAATAGTCTTTTGTCAGCAAATAATAGTTACAAAACTGATGTAAACAGATTGGACGTAGACAATTCACAAAAAGAAAAGGTAAATTTTGCATGGAATGGTCAAAAATATCTTGAAGTGGAAGAACTTGCAATTATTTCATCTTTGGAATGTTATAGTTTGGTTTCACAAACAACAAAAGAATGTGCATTGAATGGTGTTAATGGCATTGGGCTAATCACTGTAAAACAAGTCAAAAACAATTATGAATGTTCATTCTCAAAAGACGGACAAGAACTAAAATATACTTTCTCTGTACAAAGAGATGCATCATCAACTTACAAAGTAAAATACAAACAAACAATTTTGGGCGAAGAAAAAGATTGCTCATCAACTGTACTTTTTGACAAAACAAAAAGCCATTTAAAAATTGATTCAATTTCTTATTATTCAACAAATGAAGAAACAATAGAAAAAATTGAAGTTTCAAAAAACTTTTATAGTTTGGTAAATAATCACACTGCATGTCAAATAAACTTGATTTTTGGTAGTGGTAACAATGCATTGTTGTATTCTTTTGATATATACAAACAGGCAATTGACTCAAATATAAAGATTGCAAAAAATGAAAGAAAAGAAACAGATGCTTTGGAAAGCAATTTGTCTTTGGAAAAATTTGCTCAATCAACAGATAATGATGTTTGCGGGTATATAGTAAGTTATAAATCAACACAAAACAAAGCAGAAACCAAAACTTTTGGCGATATGAGTAAGTGGTAAAATGAACGAAATTGAAAAACAAAAAGAACAAGAACACTTGGATAATGTCCTAAAAGAAATTGATGGACAAATAGATAACAAAAACAAACAAATTGAAGATTTGGAAAATGAGATGGCTGAACTTAACCATCATTTTTCTGACCAATATTATTTTTTGGATGACGAAGAAACTGTTGTTGGTGGGAACGAGCTTGACGAACAGGAAACACTTATAAACCAAACAAAAGAACAATACTACAAATTAAAAAAACAAAGACTTTCCCCATATTTTGGAAAAATTTCTTTTAAGGAAGAAACTGATAGTGGTGCAAAAGATTATTACATTGGAATCTTTAACTTGACAAATGGAACAGATGTCCCTGTTGTATGCGATTGGCGTGCTCCAATTTCCACAATGTTTTATGATTATGAAATTGGAAAAGCAAGTTACAGAGCTCCAATTGGTTTAATTTCGGGAGATATAACTAGCAAAAGACAATTTAAAATAAAAGATAGCAAAATGGAATGGTGCTTTGATTCTTCACTTACAATTGATGACGATATTTTGCAAAAAGAACTTTCACAAAACTCTTCTCAAAAAATGAAGAATATTGTTTCAACAATTCAAAGAGAACAAAACAGTATTATTCGTGATGAAAGCAATATTCTATTTGTGCAAGGTGTTGCTGGAAGTGGAAAAACTTCTATTGCATTGCATAGAGTCGCTTATCTTTTGTATAAGTATAGAGATAAATACAAGTCAAGCGATATTTTGATTATCTCGCCGAACTCAATATTCAGTGAGTATATTTCAAATGTCTTGCCATCTCTTGGGGAAGAAAATATTGTAAATATTTCCTTTATGGACATTGCAAAAAATGAATTAAGCACTTTGACAAACCAATTGGAAACAAGAGAACAAGCTCTTGAAGATTTGACAACAAACACAAAAAGACTAAACGAAGTTGCATACAAAAATTGCTTTGAGTTTGCTGACAGCTTAAAGCAATATCTTAATGCGTATGTAGATTTTTCATTTAATCCAAAAGATTTTGTCTTTGGCGACCTAAAAATCAAAAAAGAAGAAATTGAAAAATTGTATAGTCAAAAATATAAAGACAAAACTCCGGCAGTTAGAATAAGTTGGATTGCAGACTATATTTTGGACAAGATTGATGTTCAAGACGACAAGGGCGAAGTTTATGCAAGAATTAAAAAAGTTATTTACCCAATGTTTATATCTCAATCATTAACCGAAATATATGCAGACTTTTTGGCAAACATTGGTCTTACGTTTAGTTATACAAATCAAAACAAAGTTAGATATGAAGATATTGCACCAATTTTGTACATAAAAAATTACTTGCTTGGGCTTTCAAAATTGAGCAAAGTGAAATACCTTGTTATTGATGAAATGCAAGATTATAACCCACTTCAATTTGAAATGTTTGACGAAATATTTGCTTGTCCAAAAACAATGCTAGGGGATATGAGCCAATGTATTGAGAAATTGCTTGATGAAAATGATTTGGATAGAATTGCAAAAATCGTTGAAGCAAAAGAGATTATTACATTAAACAAAACATACCGCTCAACTTGTGAAATCACTCACTTTGCCGATAGTATAAAAGGTATACATTCACAAACGGTTGATAGACATGGCGAAGAACCACAAGTTTTCACTTTTGATAACATAGAGAATGAATGCAAAAAAATTGTAAGCCTTGTAAATGAAAATGCTTCAAAGTTTGATAACATTGCAATAATTTGTAAGAATAAAAAAGAAGCAGAAAAGTATTATAGTTATCTCTACGAACTTGATGATTTAAAACTTATGGATGATGGTAGTTTGCTGTCAAAAATTATGATAATGCCAGCATCAATTTGCAAAGGTCTTGAATTTGATATGGTAATTTTGCCAAATGTTTCAACTCAAAATTATAATAACTTTTTGGACAAAAATTTGCTTTATGTTTCTTCAACAAGAGCATTGCATAAACTATATTTAACATCAGTAAGTGATGTATCAAAATTTATTAAAAATATAAATACAAATAAATAATTATTTTAATAAAAATAATTAAATAAAACAATTTTAATTGATTTTTAATATTAAAAAATATATTTTTATTTGTTATTTTTTAATAACAAATTATCCTTTAAAATGCGGGATATAAAATAAAAATAAATAAAAAAATAACAAGAAAATTCGCCTAATTTTCTTGTTTCTTTTTTTTTGGAGTGTTGCCATATTATAGCACATCAATTCTTTTTGTCAATACTTATTTTAAAAATTACCAAATTTTTTCTCTTTTCTTATTTGAGATGATTATTGATGCAGTGCAAATTCCAATAAGGGCAAGTACTGCAACCAAAATGTATATCCACATATGAGTCGCTTGCATTGACTTTGCCTCAACATTTTTCCAAGTTAAACTTTGGACGGGTATTCCTTCACCATTTACTAATTTTACTTCAACTTTATAGTCGTTTGCAATCGTTGGGTTGAATACAATTTCACTTCCTGTGCCTTGGGTTTGACCTTCAATAAGCCAAACAATATTTTCTGGTTTGTAATAGTCTTGTAAGTCAACAGAGAATTTAAATCCCTCAACGCCAGTACTTTTGTTGCTATATTTTTCAACTTGGATTTCAAGAGTTGGAGCAGTTCTTTCTTTTGGGTTAAGTTTTATGCTTATTACATTTGAAACATATTCTTGATTTTCTATAATTATCCTTGCAAAGACGCTGTAATTTCCCGCACTATATTCAAGTGGATTAAATGAGTATGTTTGATTCGTTGTTGATTGTTTTTGATAAACATTACTCTTTGGAGTAAGGACATACCAGTTGATGGTTGCTTTGTCTGGAATTTTTACATCACTTTCGTTATTAAGTGAAAGGCTTGCTGATATTGAAAGTTGTTCCAAATCTTTTCCAATTGTTTGTTCAAGTTTTCCTGATGTGGAAATCTTTATTGAATAAGAGGCATTTGTTGTTATCTCAATTTCAATGCTGTCTTCTTTTAAACTAGAATTATCTAACTTTACAAAGAACTTCATTTTTTTGAGTTCAAGCATACTTTTGGTAACAACCAAGGTGTTGGATGTTTCTGCAAGCTTGTCAACTTTGTTGAGTGAGTTTTTGAACCAGCTGAATGTGTAATGAATGTTTGGGTCAAGGTAATCTTGATAGTTAAGAACCGCTTTTAATGTGATTTGGCTATATTCTTCATATAATTGACTTAAACTGCCTGACGGAACGATTTTTATTTGTGATGGGGTTGCATAATCACTTACGATTGTTATTGTGTTTGAATCAAAGCCACGCAATGAATTTTTGATTGTAAATGTTTTTGGAAGTTTTGGTGTAAATTTTATATCTTTGCCTACCAATTGAACTGTGTATTCATTATTATCAATTGCACCATTACTAAAGCTTAATGTATTGCCATTGATTTTCCAAGCAATTTCATTTATTGTTGATTGGTCAATTAGTGAAGTTTGTGGGTTTGTTGAAATGTTTGACTTTATTACAAAGGTTGAATAGCGAGGGTCGGATTCCTTTGCAGTGTTTGTTTTGAAAGGTGCATGATAACTTTCGTTGGCATCTTTTGTTGGTTGAGTGTTATCTTCATTAAAAATATCAATTGAAATGCCAATAACAATGTAAGAATCTGCATTTGCATTTTGGCCAAAGAATGGAATGCTTACGCACAAACTTAATGTTATCATCAAGCAAATAATAATTCCCCAAAATTTTTTCATAAAATACTCCTACGTTTAATTTACCACAAAATAAAAAAAAATAAAAATAAATTTTATAATTAAAATAAAATATTTAATAAAATATTAAATTTTTGCACTCAATTGTTATACAAAAATAGCGTTAATATATTTTATATATTACATTTGCCAAAAAATAGTTTATTTGCTTGTGTTTATTTGAATAAAAATATATAATAATACTGAAAATAATAAGGATGGTAAATTATGAGAAAGTCCAACATTTCTAAATTAATTTTAAGTTTTGCTTTTATTCTCTTGGCATTTGCAGGTCTTGGGGGAATTTTTTTGCAAACCGCATCTATGCAAAAATCAGAGAGTGTATATGCTGCTGGAAGTATAGAAGCAATTGGTTCCGCCGATGCTTTGGCACAACTTGCTGAAGAAGTAAATTCTGGAACAAGTTACGCTGGCAAAACTGTATACTTGACACAAGATATCGACTTGTCAGGTAAGGCATGGACACCAATAGGGAAAAATTCATCATATTCATTCAGGGGGACATTTGATGGTCGTGGATTCACAATTAAAGGCCTAACAATTTTGAGTGAAACGACTCCAAACTTAGACTATGTTGGATTGTTTGGTAATGTTTCATATGCCACCATAAGAAACGTTACACTTTATTTGGTTAACATTGATTATGGTTCAAATCCAACAGGAGTTGGTGCTCTTGTGGGTAGTGCATATAAAACAGATATATATGATTGTGCAACATTTGGTGCAATAAAGGTTTCATCGAATGCACGCACTGGTGGAATTGTTGGAGATTTTGATAGCTATGGGACGATGTCAAATTGTTACTCATATGCAAAAGTTGATGGCTCAAATTATTACGCCGGTGGTCTTGTTGGATATGCGGGTGCTAGCTATGATGAAGACGAATATCCTTATGCACCGGATATAAAAAATTCATTTTTTGCTGGCTCATTATTAAGTGGATACTCGGCGGGGATATATGCAAATGGTATTGCTAATGTATCCGATTGCTACACAATTGGATGCTTGCCTTTGTATAATAGTTCCAGTGGCTTTACAAAAGTGGTAAATGGGTCATCTATACAATACAAAAAAGTAGATAATGTTTCATCTTGGATAACGGATACAAGTAGTATGATGTCACATGGCTCGGGTATCCAAGTGCTTAAAGGTGTTGGTAACATTGTATTGGAACAAACAAGATATGTCTTTAATAAGTCAACAGGTGAATATACCGTTTCAAGTAGTTCCACAAAATTTGTAGGAGTAGTTATATATGACACATCGTCGATAATAACTGATACCACAACAAAGATAACTGCAGGTGCAAATAATATATTTACGTCGGTAAGATATGAAAGAGTTGTTTCAAGCGAAAATCAAAATCAAATTATAGCAAATAGAGGTTCATTCTTTAATAATGGTAAAAGTGGGGGGAATAACAATAACACATTTATTATTGGCTCAGAAATGAATTCGGTTTTGCTTAAAGAAGGTGGCTTTACAATTACATTTAGGGCGGATGGCGATTTTTCTGATAATTCATCATATAAACCTGAAACATCTTACAACATAACTTCAAAAAATTTTTATGTTCCAAAAAATTTGCAAGGATATTATAAAATTGAAACAAGAGAAAGGGGTAGACTTGTCGCTGTACAAAGCAATGCAAAAACTTATGCAAACCCAAGCAAAACAGCACAAAGTTCAACAGGGTCAAAGTTTGAAATATCAAATTATATAACTATGACAATTTCTGCTTGTCATAAGGATGAATTCAACTCAAATTATACTGATTTAATAAGTGAAAAGACTGGAAAGAATATAAAACTTTTCTATAGACCTTATGGAGAATCTTACACCGTTACTTTTGAAAATAATAAAAATACAACAAACGGGTTTGACTATCTTGGAAAAGTTAAAGGTTACAAGAGATATCTATCGGCATCTGTAACACCGTCAAAAAGTAATCAAAGTGAAATAAATTCAGCAGACAAGTCGGCAGACCAAAATGTTAAATTAACATCATTATCAAAAGAGTACTCAATTACCGAAAGTTCAGGAGTAACAAAAGATTGCGTTATAAACTATTATTTTGACAATGTGTTTGATGTTACAATAAATGACGGCAGGGCTGAATCTAATTTTTCATCTCAAATTCAAAAATGGTATTCAAATTACAGCACTCAAAATGGTGGAGAAAAAATTGTTGTAGGGGTAATGCTCTATGAAAAAATCTCCGACAAGGGCATTGGCTATAATGGTTCAATTATAAAAAGCATTCGTGAGGGAGATAAGTTATACCCATTCTGGAGTGATTTTGCTTGTGATGGAATTGTAGAAAAAGTAGATAGTGGCGATGCTGTTATGCATTTCCAACAAAGTGGAAATGTTTTAACTCCAAACAGCAGTGCAAACAAATGGGAAGCAAACTCTCTTGAATGGTATCCAGTTTGGAAATCGAAAAATCAAAACATAATAATTGTTGCAAACACACTAAAAAACAGCAAGAATGAAGATGTTAGCACAGTTAATAGCATAAAATGTAACAATGGGATCTTGTCTACAAATAGTGGGGTGATGAACCTTAACTCAACAACCGACCAAGTACTTTACACTTTTACAGTTGAGCAAAAGGGTGGACACAAGTTAAAATCAGTTACACTTACTATGAAGATTTCTGGACAAACTCAAACATTTACAATTGACGACACAAAATTGGATTATGAATATTATGGTTGCCAATTGTCATACAATGCCCAAAACAACAGATATAAAGTAAAATCACAATTTGGCTATTCAATAAGCCAAGAAAGTGGAAACTATAATTTTGATTTTGCAACTTTGATTGGTGTTGAAAAAATTGAATTTAATTTCCAAAAATATGAATATGATGCAGTTTTAAAAACAAATATCAAATCTTTAATAAATGGCTATAATGAAGCTCCTATAACAATTAAAGGTAAAGATATAACAAGAGATAAGGGAACTCGTTTGTCAGAAATATTTGCAAATGCAAGCAACTTGCAAGACAATGAAAAGTTATTTAGTGTAAATGACACTATCTTAATAAAAGACATCAGGGTAAAAGAAGGTTACAAGTTGTATTCAATAACATTGCCAACCGAAACATTAAGCAAGAACCCTGTTGGAATATCAAAAACAGATATAAAACAATTGGCAGACGGAAGTTATAGTGTTGAATTAACATTAAACTCAATTGGTTCAAAAGCATTGTATGTTGACGATATTGAAATTGTATTTAATGTTGACAGAATAAGCAAAGACTTTAAATTTTCACTTAATGATGTTGACATAAATAACGATGATTGGAAGGATTTTGAATTTGGTATAAACGTTTCAGTTGACGGGGCAAAAACCGATAGGTCAATCCAACCAAGGAAAATGAACCAACTAAACACAAGTGTTGTAACCGATGACGAAGTGACATTAACATTCAACGGACTTCCATACAATATTAAATTAAGTGCAAGCGATATTACTGTAAAAGGTATTCGTGATGGATATATAGTAGGAGCAGGAAGTGAACCAAACTCGTTTGTAATTTCAAATATTATTATCGATGAAAATGCAGAAGAATATAGTGTTAGTCTTAGTTGTTCAGTTCCAAAAGTTGACCTTGCAATAATTAACCAAAGTGTTTCAAATATTAGTGGACAAGAATCAGTAAAAGAGTTAAGTACAAAAAATGTTACAGTACCTTATGGCTCGGTGCTAACTGTAACAAAAAATGCTGGAAGAGATAAACTTGTTGTAACAATTGCAAGTGAAGCTCAGGACATTAACGAAGTATTTGAATATGACTTGGACTCAAAAATGATAGAGCAACTTTCAATACTATTTGAGAATGGTCAAGCATCAAACATAAAATTGACATCAAGCACTATTGTTGATTGGAAGATGTATTTGACATATTCAAATTTAAGCAAGTATGACGCAACAGACACATATAAGCTCTATCTAAAATACACAACAAAAGCGATAAGTGTTCACACAGGCGATGCCTTTATAAAAAATGGTTCAACAACAATTGACGATTTTAAACTTGACACAAGTGATAATCAAATTGCAGGAACTATTGATACAGTTTTGGCTGATAGCGTTGTGGGATACAAATTCCTTGGATTTTATGTTATTCAAAAAGATTTGAATGGAAAAGTTTTGGGAGATACCTTTGCGAGTTCTTTGTATTCAGGTAACACAAGCTTTAAATATTCATTAAATACATCAAGTGCAAATGCAACACAAATTACAATTGACAAGTCAACTTTGTACATTGTAAGAGTTTATGAAGCAAAAATACTTACGGCAATTTTTGATACAACATTAAAAGATGAAGCAATAAATCAAAATATCAATGTAACACTTTCAAGCACAAATAAAGTTGAAATTGAGTTTAATACATCTGTGTTACAAACCATTTTACCAACAGTACAAATTGATGGGATGTATGAATTTGTATGTTGGCAAAGCAATACAATTCAAATAAACAACAGAGAGTTTAAAATTGATGACAAATATGCTGTTGATGACAAGAACAACACTGTTACATTCACAATAAAAGCAAGTCCATCAACTGTAAGCCTAACTTTGTATAGTGACCCAAGTACTGAATTTTCGACTGTAACAATAAGTTATGGAACAACCGATTATTCAAAATTGCCACAACCATCCAAATTTGGATACAAACTTGTTGGTTGGAAATATAAATACAAAGAAAGTGATGGCGAAATTAACAAATCAAAAGACGGGCAAGTTTATGTAACAATCGAAAATGGGAAGATTGTTAAAAATTCTTGCAAACAATTTGATATCCAATCAAAAACTGTAGATTTTGTTGCAGTTTATGATGCAAATATAATTTCAAACATTATATTTAGAGCTGGTGGAATCAATAACGAAGGTCAATTTGTTAGCGGACAAAAAGAATATACATCACAAGTTAGATTTGGAACAAGCGACTATCAAAGTGAATTGTTTAGTTTGTCAACTTTTGTACCAACATGGCAAACCGATTATGCAACTTATGAATTTGCTTACTTTATCTTTAATGGAAACAAAAATAAAATCTTTGACCCAAACAGCACTGACGAAGCAAGAAAATATGTTATTCAAAGTAACGAAATTAGTGGCGAAATGATATTTACTGCTTACTATAAAGTTACTGACTTTGTAACACCTACAATTGTGGGAAATGAAAACAATTGGACATATGATGCTCAATCAAGAAGTTTGTCAATTGATTTTGCTGGAAAACAAAATACAAATGTTTTAACATACACATATGCATGGTATAAAGACGGCAAGGCTCTTGCGGGACAAACAGAAGTTATATTGGACAACATCAAAAATGTTGTTGACAGTGGCAAATATACTTGCAAAATAAAAGTTAATGCTCAAAACGAATATGCATTCACTGAAAGTCAAATTGAAAAAGAAACTCAAGAATTTTCAATAACAATTTCGCCAAAAGAAATTTGGTTTACTCAAAATGGCGAAATTACAACAGAACTTGTAAAAGTTTTTGACAACACAAACAAGACGGATAGTACTGTTGACTTTGCTGGTGTTTGCGGTGGCGATTCTATTACTGTTATTGTAATTTATGATAATGTTAATGTTGGAACAAATATACCAATGACAGTTACAATAACATCAGTTGGTTCAACAACAGATGTAAGAAACTATACATATCCAAAAGATATAACAGGAAAAATTACTCCATATGAACTAAACTTTGTATTAAAAAATAAATCAAATAACTATATAGTAAAAAATGGCGAAGATAATTTACAAATAAATATCAAAGAATATTACACGATTACAAGTGATGATTCAAGTTTTATACAAAAATATGGTTTCGCAATTGACTATGAACTAAAAACATCACAAAACATTGTTGGGGGATATTCTTTCAATAGTCAAAATGCAAACAAAATATTACTTGAATTTACATTAAGGTCAGGCAACAAGAACAACTTTGTTGGAACAGTTGACGATGATTTCTTTATCAAAGATTCAGACGAAAACAGTGTTACAATCAGTATCAAAGTTTTGTCAAATGATAACAAATCAAATGAACAAGTTGACAGCAGTTTAGCATATATCACTGCAAATTCAATAATAAGTTCCGACAGTGATAAAGGACATATCTTTAATATTAGTAATAATAACTCTTCAAATATTACAATAATTGAAAAACGTGATTATTTGTTAAGAAATCCAAGTATAAACTTAAAACTTATAATAAATGAACAATCAAAAGATTATGGTTATATTTATTGGATAGAAAGTTGGCAAATTCAAAATGACGGCAAGGTTGTTGATAACAATTTTGCAGACAATTCAAATATTACATATATTCTTGAAAATAATTCAGTAAAGCAAATTATCATCAATTGTTACATAACAACATTGTCAAGTGTGGAATATGACTATAACTTGGCTGATGGCGAAAATATTGATGGCAAAGTTGCCTTAACAAAATTTGCATATGCAAAACCAATCAGTTATAGTGTTGAAAACTACAATGCAAGATTCCCAATTCCAACAAGAGATGGTTTTGATTTTATCGCATGGACAAATGGCACATCAAATGTTACAAGCTCAACAATATGGGATAAAAAATATACAAAACTAACAGCTGTATGGCAATTGCAAGACATCGCAGTTGACAATGATGATATAAAAGAAAATTTTGTATATGATTCAGTAATGCATCAATATACTTTCACAATTACAAACTCAAATGCAAAAGCAATTGAATATACATACAAATGGGCAAGCACAGCAAAAATTGCTGGCTCACAAGCAGGCTCAACATTAAGGGTAAAGAATGTTAAGAATAGTGGCGTATACACATTAACAATAACAGCAACAAGCAAAGGTGTTTCAAAATCTTTAACAAGAATTGTTGATGTAACAATAACACCATGTGATTTGCTTAAAGATATCATTGAAATTTCAAAACAATATGATAAAACTGCAGTTATGTCAACACTAACATTGGATGGTGTTGCTGGCGAAAAGGTATATGTATCAGGTTCATACAAGGACAAAAACGCAGGTTCATTATTAGACAAATCTTCTCTTAAGTATGTTATAAAGAATGGCGATTTGGAAATCGAAAGCAAGTTTAATGACAACTATAATTTTGATTTATCAAAAATTAGTGACCAAAGTAGAATTACCCCAAAAGACATTTCAATCACATTTGAAGATAGATCAAAAGTATTTGACAAGTTACCTTTGAAAGTTACAGGTGATTTTGTCGAAAAGGATATCGCTTTTAGTTACACAATAAAAACTGCAAAAATTATAAACGAAGTTTTAACCGAATGTGGCGATGTTGGAACATACAACCAACAAAATGGCAACCTAAAAGTAGAAATCAAAAACGAATTGTTATCTAACTTTAACATTACTATGTCAGGAACTCTTACAATCAATTACAAGTCAATATTTAATGGCGATGTTGAATGGGTTGGCGATAAAAATGTTGTTTTTGATGGAAAAGAGCATATATTAACACTTTCTGACGAGTTTAAAGATGCTATTGAAAGTTATAAATATGAAAAAGCTAGCGTAACACTTTCTTCTTTGCCAGTAACTGTTGGCGAGTATAAGGTTATTGCAAAATTTAAGGAAAATTGTGGTTATGATGTTCAAGAAGAAATCCAAGCAACATTAACAATCACTCAAAGAATTTTGAACATTACTTATGATTCTTCAAAAGGCAAGATAGAAAAATATTACGATTCAACAAACACAGTTACAAAAGATATAAGCGAATTTAATATAGAAACAATTGTAAGTGGTTATGAACCAGCATTTATCTATAACTATAGAACAGTAAATGCCGGCGATAATATTGCAATTGACATATTATTAGATGAAAATAACGAGAATAACAAGAACTATATCTTGGCATTCCCAAATGGAACAATATTTGGAACAATCAAAAAAGCACAAGTTGAAGTTATGGTAAATGGTGTTTCAAAACAATATGATGGAACAAGCATATTTGAAGTTGAAGCAAAGAACATACAAGCAACTGGACTTGTTGCCGATGAAGATGTTGACGGAAGTGTTAAGTTTATTGTAAAAGAAGTAGGAAAGTACACAAATCAAAACAGTACACTTGAAATAAACAAAGATGCATTATTATTTGGGAACAAAGTGTATAGCACAAACTATGAAATTACATCATTTGCCTATGATATCGAAATTATCAAAGCAAAACTTAACCTTGCTTGCAGTCCAGCCAGTCCATACACATATAATGGGCTTGCAATTGATATAACATATGAACTTACAAGAAGTGATAATCTTAAGAATGCAAGTATGCCAGAAACACTTGAAAAAGTTTATTATATCAAAAATGGTGCAGAATATTCTCAAATTGATTATCAACCATTGCAAGTTGGCGATTATCAAATTGAGTTTAAGTTAAGTGAAAAAGATGCAGTAAACTTTGAAATTATTTCAACTCAAACGCAATTTGATTACACAATCACACAAAGAAAATTATCAATCAAATTCCAAACGGAATATGAATACACTGGAGATAAAATTACATACAAGGTTGACAAAGCACAAAATGATATCTACATTTTGTCAAAAGATATAGCAGACAACACTTTGGGTGCAGGCGATAGTATTTCTTGGATTTTTGTTACAACAGACAAAGATTGTGGGACTTACTATGTTGCACAATCTGCACTTGTTGACCCTGCAAAGATAACAATCTGCAAAGGTAATGAAGATTACACACATAACTATGAAATAATTATCCATGCCGAAGCACAAATTATTATCAAACAAGCGGGAATTGATAGAAGTCAAGTTACAATTTCAAGCAAAGAAGATGTATATAATGCACAAGTTTATTATTTGACATTCAGTGTAAACGGGATTCAAGAAGACTACACATACAAATCAATAAAACGTAGTGGGGTTTTGGTAAATGGCGCAGATGATATTAAGTATGCTGGGGAATATTCACTAGAAATTGAACTCAAAAACTACAAAATTGCAAACAACAAACCATTTACTTACACAATAACAAAGAAAGATGTTGATTTAGATTTACTTGAAATATCAAAAATATATGATGGGAAAACAAATGTTGAAGGTTCAGACTATAAATTTAAAGATAACTTTGGTATTTGCCCAGAAGATGAAAATCTTGCATACATTGTTGCCACATATGACAATAAAAATGTTGGGGAAAAGAAAAAAGTTAAGTTTGAACTAAAAAGTTCTTCCACACTTATTGAAAATTCATATAATCTTTTAACAACATTTGGTTATGGCGATATTTTAAAATCAGACCAAACAATGACATTAAAAACAGACTATTCAATTTTCTATAATGGCAAAACTGTTGAAATTGATATTTCAAACTTCATACCAACAGAACTTGTAAATAGAGAAGTTTTGAGTGGGAAAATCTCACTTAACATAAAAGATGTTGGAACTTATGATTTATCAACAAATGCAATTGATTTATCAAAATTAAAAATTAGTTTGGCATCTGGAACAAGTGAGGGCCTAGATAATTATAATTTAAGTTTCAATGGAACAATTGAAATAAAACCAGCACTTGTTACTGTTAATGTAAAATTCTTGCAATATGTATACAATGCAAAAGAACAAACGCCAGAGTTTGAAGAGTCAATCTATGATTCTATGGGCGAAATTGTTGATGACTTTACATACAATGTAGAGTATTTGAAGAATAACATAAGCGTAAGACCAATCAATGCTGGCGAATATAACATCAAAATTAGTTTGCCAGAAAACAGCAACTATAGATTTGTAAGACTTGACAATGGTCAACCAATTCCGCAAACTGAACTTATCTTTGATGAAAAACTTAATATTGCAAAAAGAAAAATTGCAATTGACGTTGGTGACACCATTACAAGAAGATATAAAGAAGGAATCAATGCAACATATCAAGTTGAAGCAAAAGATATAATCGACCCAACAGCAGAAAGAACGGAAGGTTTGCTTTCTATTCACAAATTGGTTGCAACACTTTCAACAAATGACAGCATTGCAAAAACCTATCAAGTTGATGGTTTGCCAAATAATTTGGTATTTGACAAAACGAGTGAAATATATATTCAATCGCTAAAAATAACTCAAACAGAAGAGGATGTAACCGAAAACTATAGCATTGAAGCATTAACTTGCACAATCGTTATATCAAACACAAGTGAAGAGTTTGACACCGAAGCATTAGAAACTCTTGTGTATAATGGTAAAGACAAGTTTGCAGATGGCGAAGTTTATGTAATATTCTTAATCAATGGAGTTGAGAATAGATTTGATGTAAACAACAATACATACGAAGGACAAATAGTAATTAGTGATATTACATACAAGGGCGAAAGCACAAACAAGATTATCAATGCTGGAAAATATAGCATAAGATTAAGAATAGCTGTTAAAGGCTTTAATCCAATTGACACAACTGTTGAATTTGATGTAAAGCAAAAAGAAATTCTTGTTGTTGATTGCGATACTTCAAAAGAGTATGATGCAACAAGCAAAGTTTTGGGAAGTTTGACTTCACAAGATATTTGCTCAAAAGATGGCAATCAAGACGATGTTACAATTGAGGCAAATTACTATAACGATAATGGCGAAATTGTAACAGGTGTTGGAGACTATGTAATCAAATTTACAATATCAGGACAAGATAGCTCAAACTACACAATTGATGATTTAACATTGAAAGGCGAAATCAAAGCAAGAAAAGTAAGTTTAAAGGTAAAAGACGGCTACACATTAACATTTAACAATGAAATTCAATATGTTGATGTTGCAAACTTGGAAATTGTTAGTGGCTCAATTGTAAATGAACAATCTCTTGCAGGAAGAATTAAGATAAACAATCAAAATGCAGGAAGTTATGAATTAAATTTAGCAAATATTGATGTGCAAGAGTTAAAAGTTAAAAATGAAACTGATGACTTTACAAGCAATTATGAATTTAATTTTGAAGGCGATGTTACAATAAATAGCAAAAATGTTGACATAGCAGTTAAAAAGTTCAATTTAGTATACAATGGTCAAGTTCAAACAATTAACGAATATTTGACATTTGATAGTTTGGAAGATGAATTGCAAGATGTTGCAAAAGTAGCACTAACAGTGTCATATGACAAAGAAGTTGTTGATGCAGGTAGCTATGAAGCAACAGTATCTTCAAATACAAACAACTTTGTATTCAATGTTCTTGATCACGCAGATAACAAAATTGAATTCAAAGTGTCAAAACGTGCAATTATATTTAGTTTGGGTGACAACCCTATAGAAAAAGTTTACAATCCAACAAGCGACCATAGATCAAAGATTGAACCAGAATTTGTATCTGGATTGATTGATGGACAAGAACTTAAAGGCGAATACAGATTGTCAAAAGTTGGACTTGGTGTTGGCACTTACACACAAAATCCTAGCGATAATAAAGATGGATATGTAATATTTGAAAACCTAGAAATTATTGCAAAAGGCGAAAACATCATTGACAAAAACTATGATGTTATAGGAAAATCTGGTGCAATAGAAATCGTTCCTTTTGAGATATCAAAAAGTGACGCATATTTAAGTCAAACACAAATTGTATATTCAAAGGCTGAAGCATTGGATAGTTTGGCATTCACATTCTTTGATACAAATAAACAATTGCAAACAATCACGACAAAAGATACAACACTAGGAACAATTAGTTTGGTTGAAGATAGTGCAATCAATGTTGGGACATACCATGTCAAAGTTACAATCAACAACTGCGAACTTGTTGATGGCGATGAGTATGAATTTGAAATCATACCATTTACAATAACCGAAGTTGATTATTTGAGTGAAAAAGAGTATGACGCAACAAGTAGTGTTACAAACATCAACAACAGTACAGTTTTAAGTTCATCACAGGTATTTGCTGGCGATAGCATTGAAATTGAAGGTACTTATGTTGACAGAGATAACATTGCAGTAAAAAATGCAAGCCAAGATGAATATTCAATTGTCTTTGCGATTAAGAATGCAGACACACTCCCAGCAAAGAACTATATACTTAACGTAACCGGCAAGGGGAAAATCACACAAAGAGTAATCACACTTAATGTAAATAAGGAATTATCTTACAAGGCAAGTGGCGAATATGCAATTCCATACAAGGAAGAAGACTTTACAATGGTTGGAACTATTGTTAGTGGTCAAACATTGGAAGGAATTGTAAAATTCAACAAGCAAGACACTTTGGGAGCTATTGACCTAACTCAAATTGATTTGTCGGGACTTACAGTAATTGATAGCGAAAGCATAAATCAAACAGCAAATTATTTGTTTAAGTTGTCTGGGAATGTAAGCATTGTTAAATCAAAAATAAAAATAGATTTTACTGGTATATCTTATATATATATATATAGTAATAGTATAGTACAAATAAAACCTATAATATCATATGTTGACGAAAGTATCCAAGAAGCATTGCCAACATTAACATACAACTATAAATCAACTGAATATAACAGTGAAGAAGCACCAAAATATGTTGGAGAATACACTTTCACTGTTGTACTAAATTCAACATTCTATGAATTTGCAACAGACAATACATTTACATTTGAAATACAAAAATATGACTTTGTTGTAAAGAATGGCGATATTCCAGCTGATAAATTTGGCAAAAACTATGGTAGTGCTGACCCACAACTTATATTTACAATTACAACAGATTTGAATGAATCTATCAACTTGTATTTCACAAGAACTCCGGGCGAAGATGTTGGATTATATGATATTCAATTGGAAAATTGTGATAACAAAAACTATAATGTAACACTTGAAAGTGGAAAAGATTTGTTCACAATCAAAAAGGCATTAAGTACAACTGTTATAATTCTTTCAACCGAAAAGAATATAAGAATATTGCAAAAGCAATATGATACACAAAATATTAGCCCAGTTGATATAACATTATTAGACTACGATGCAAATGGCGAAATATTAACAGGAACAATCACTTTTGAAGATGGAGTTGATGTTGGTTCATACAAAGTTAGCACTTGGACACTTTCAAGTTTGAACTTTGAACAATTTGACTTAACAAGTGAAGTGGAATATGTTATAAGTAAAAAAGATATTATTCTCAAAGGCGAAAACCTTGACAAACCATATGACAAATCAACAAAATTTTATGGAACAATCACAATTTTGGATAGCTCAAATGTTGAACTTGACGAAAACATTTATCATTTGAGTGCATATGGACAATATGAAGAACAAAATATCAGTGACAATGCAAAAATCATTGTAAACTTGGCAGGTGGAAATGTTTCTAACTTTAATATAACAAATTCACTTTTTGGCAAAATTACAAAGAGAAATGTAAAGATTGTTCCAACAAGTGGGCAAGAAAGTGTTTATGGAACAAACAATTTTGATATTTTGTATTCTATTGAAGATTTGGAAACAACAGACTTTAACGGGGACTATAATAGCGAAGTTAATGGTGCATTATATATTGAGTTCTTGTCAGGAGAAACAAAGTTTATTGTTGGCAATTATCCAATAAAATCAAATATAACGTCAGAAAACTTTAACCTTTCATTTGATGATAGTGTACAATTCACAATAAATCAAAAAGAATTAACAATCAGCAATTCAAACAACTTTATTAAGGAATTTGACGGAAATAACATTGTTTTGGGTGAATTTACAATCGAAAATGGGCTGGCAAGTGGCGATGATGTTGTAATCAGTGCAAAATACTTTAATAGTGATTTGGATGAAGATTCAACAGTTGGAATAGACAAAATTGTTAGATTTATATTGTCAGGCAAGGATGGTAAAAACTATTTTGCTGGCGATGTAAAAGGGGCAATCACAAACAAACTTGTAAAACTTAACTTTGTATATTATGTTACAAATTCTGGAATGATTAACCCAAATCTTATTGAAGATAATGGGACATCAAACTATGATTTGATTTACGACAGAAAGATTAGTGAAACATACACATTTATGCCACAACCAAGACACGAAGGTTATACATTTGTTGGTTGGTTCTGGGATGAAGATTTCACAAATCAAATTACATTGAACACAACAATTGATTCTTCAGTTTGGTCAATTGACGAAGCTGAAAGATCAGCATATGCAAAATGGGAAATCAAAACATTTGATGTAAAACTTGTTAATGTTACAAAAGTTAATGGTGTTTATAGCGATGATGCTTCACTTCAAGGTGGAACAACAAGTGTAATAGACGGCAAATACGAATATTACAGAGTTATATCATTAAATGACATTGCAACACCAAAGAATGGTTATGTATTTGTTGGATATAGCGATGATATAAATGCTTCAGTTAATGAAGAATTTGCAAACGTTGGATACACAGTTCTTGCAAAAGACAATGTAATTTATGCAAAATATGATCCAAAAACAGTAAAATTAACATTATTTGCAAACGAAGGTCAATTCACAAATTCTCAAAAATGGACATTTGAATCTGGTAACACTTATGCAATAATTGAAATTGACTTTAACAGTAAATTAAGTGATTATGGTATAACAATTCCAGATGCAACAAGAGATGGCTACACTATGAGTGGGTGGCAAGACCTAGACGGCAACAATGTTTCATTTGATGCAAATACAATTTTGGGTGAAAATTACTTCCCAGAGAAAATATTGTATGTAACTTGGACTGCACGAAACTACAAACTTGTTTTAAGTGCAAACGGGGGAACATACGGCGATTTTGATACAAACATTTGGACAGTTGAAGAAAGAGATCAAAATGGAAATGTTGTAAAAGTATCAAAAGAGGTTAGTTATGATAGCAAACTTGGAGAACTCATTGAACCAACAAAGAAAGGTTGGACATTTGATTCTTACACAAATTCTATTACAACTGATTTTGTATTCAAACAATTAAGTGACCTATCTGCCGATGCACAATACACCGAAAATAATTATGTTTTGACAATTATTTCAAGGCATCATGACATAAAGATTGAATTAAGAAACAAAGAAAATGTGCTTATTAGCAATCATTCACTCACAGCAGGTAGTAGCATAACCATTGATGTTATGACAACAAACAATGCGACAATAACTGCAACAGACACAATGGGATATATCTTTAAAGATTGGACATCAACATATAACTTGACCGATAAAACAAGTCCAACAATTCAAATTTTGGAATTTATGCAAGATGAAACACTTACTGCAAACTATGACTTTAAAGAAAATACAATCACTTTAAAAGTAAACGACAAAACAAAAGGTTATGCATATAGTGGAGAACATTCAACACAAGGTGTTGGCGAAGTAACATTTGTTGCAAAAACCGAAAGTGTTGTAAACTTGGCAGCAACTTCTTTTGAAGGTTATCAATTAAGTGATTGGGTTGTTGATTCAAACGGAATTAACTTTAACTTGTCAGGAAGTGACGCTGATTCAATTCGTGAGTTGTCAAACTTTATTTGCGATATTACTATCACAGTTAATTTTGAACCAAAAACTGTAAATATCACAATAATTGCTGATGAAATGAAAGGTTCAATAAGTATCGACGGCGTTGTTAATAGTGTATATTCATATACATATGGAGCTTTGGTTGATAGTAACTTTACATTCACAGTAACAGCAAATCATGGCTATTCAGTTGACACAGACACAGCAAATTGGAATTTTGAAACAACATCAACAAGCAAAGGCAACTTTGTGATCAAACAAAATGGAAATGTTTACACAATAACATTTACAAAATTCTATGAAAATGGAACAATTACCATCCCATTTACAACAAATAAATACAATGTAAAATTTATTGCAGTTTATAGAGATGAAAACACATTTAGCAGAGATTTGGATGCAGAAAGTTTGATAACTGTGCAAAGAAGTGGTCAAAGCGATGTTGTGCTTAATTCAAACACTCCATATGAAGCAATATATAAAACACAGGTAAAACTTATTCCAAGACTAAATGTTAAAGAGGGTTACACATTCAGCAGTTGGTCAAAGAGTGGTTCAAGTGAGTATATGCTTTCAAGTATGGAAGGTCTTGTTGCAACATACGAAGATGATTCAATTGATTTTGAGATTATTGACAACATAACAGTTTACTTAATCTATACAATCAATACATATACAATCAAATTCTCTGTAAACGATTATCAAAAAGGTAATATAGTTTACAACGATGGTATTCCACAAACAAACTTTGCAGTAACAGTAAGATACGGACACAACACTCAAAAAGTTGAAGCACAAAACAATGAGCATTTTGTCTTTGAAAAATGGGTAAAGGTTGTTGATGGTGTTTATCAAGATTATTCAACTGATGAAATGTTGCAATTAACAGACGTTAAGAGCGATATGGAATTTGTTGCAATGTTCAAAGGTCAATCAATTGTAATCACAGTAAAATTGGTATTGCCAGAAGAGGAAATATTGGAACCAGTTACTGATTTTGGAGAACTTGAAGTAACCGAAAATTCAGTTACAAAGTTAATCAAATCAGAAAAACAAACAAACTCAATAATTTATGAAATTTCAACACTTGCAAGCGAAGTCGTAACATTAAAATATTTGGAAGAAAATGGATTTGTTCTTGCAAACAACAGTTCAACAGATAACAATATTACACTTTCAAACATTTTTGAATCAACAGAAGTTGTGATAAGTTTAAGAGCAAGATATAACGCTGTTCTTGTTGAAGTTATCGGCGATGTAAAAGGTGCAGAACTTACATACGATAGCAACACAACTCAAGGACTTATTACATATAGAGATTTTGGAAATCAAAGGTCATTTGAATTTAGTGTAAGAACCGGTGGTAAAGTTGGAATGCAACTAAAAATCAATCCGGGATATATGTTGGTTTCAAATGAATACTTCACAACTCCAACAATTACTCCAGATGGTGTAACTTCACTTTCAAAAGGACTTGTTTCAAACATTAAAGGCGATATGGTAATTAGTGTTCAAATAAAAGCGTTCACATATAATGTAACATTCAACTTTAATTACGAAAATTGCCCAGAAAGTGCAACGGGCACAATAAAGAGTGGCGAATCAGTGTTTAACCCAGCACTTGCATCATCAGTAATGAATCCAACACGAGCAAAATATAACTTTGTTGGTTGGGGATTGCAAAGTGGTTCTTTGGATGCAAGTTATGTGTTTGAAAATGGAAACATCTACTACTATTCATTTGATGGACAAGCGAGAGTAAAGACTTTGGGATTCTATGGTTCTGAATTCTCCGAAGTGTCACACACAGAAGGAATAGATTATGAATGCACATTGTATGCAATGTGGGAACTTGTTACATACAAAGTTGACGTTGTTCTTGTTCCATCTTCAACATTAAGCAAAATTGTATATGACGAAGTGTTCCCAGCAAAAGAAGGAAGAAAACCTGTATACAGAGATTTGCAAAAATATGAAGTTATAGGCATAAGATATGAGCCGGGCTCACAAGTTATTATCAATGCTCCAATAGGAAATCGTGGTTATAGATATTATGGTTGGTCATATGAAGAAGGAATAAAAGATAGAACTTTACTTAACACTGAACAATTCAGTATTGAAATGCCGGAAGAAGATATTGTTGTTTACTTGTATTATACTTTGGAAGTTTCAATTGAATCTTATGGCAATGGCGAAGCAACTATCTCAACACAAGAAGTTTTGTATGGCGAGGCTATAACAGTAAATGCAATTCCAAATGATGGTTATACATTCTATTATTGGACAGTTAATGGTTCAACAATTCAAGATTCAACAGCTCAAATGAGTTTTGTAATTGAACAACCAACAACTATATTTGCAAAATTCCTTGGGAAAGAAGTTGATGTAAGACTAAAACAAGTTAACAATGCAACACTTTCCATTGAGTCAAAAATTCAAGATGTTGAAGGCAAATTTAGAGTTGGAGATACAATTGTCTTTGGTGTAAAAGATATAACATATGGATATTACCACAAATCTTGGGATGGCGAATATTCTGGAGTTATTGGAAATCTTACATACAGAATTACAAAAGAAGATGCTGTAAGGGGATATGTTAAATTCTCTTTGGTAATATCTCAAAAAACAGTAAGAGTTGAATTTATTGTTGATGGAGCCGAAGGTGGTGAGTTTGAATTTGATGGTCAAAAATCAATTTCAGTAACAAAAACATTTAACTATGACAACTATTTGGATATTGTTCTTTTGACATCAAAGAGATATGAACTTGTGTCATTAACATTAAATGATGTAACCATTGATGCAAATACAAGACAATTGCTTGTTCACAAAGACAATGGTTTTGATGCAGATTCAACAAACACAATAAGAGCAAAATTCTGTAAGACACTTTGGATTGAAGTTTATGAAATGTTTGCTGGTTATGGAACACAAAGTGATCCATATGTAATTTACAATGAAAGACAAATTGCAGCAATGGCATATTTGATTAACAACAATATCCCAGCCGAAACAACAATACCTTATGCACAAGGATATTATGTTCTCAAATCAGATATGAACCTTGATGAAAGATTCTGGCAACCAATTGGAACAAAAGAAAATCCATTTGATGGAACATTTGACTACATAGACAACAGTGTAATAAATCTTGAACTTGACCAATATTACGAAGTTATAAATCAAAACGGCTTGTTTGGATATATAACAGAAAATGCAAAATTCATAAGGTCACAAGCAAACTACACTTTGGCAATTGTGTTAATCTCAAGCATAATTTTGTTAATCATTCTTATTGTCTTGATTCTTTGGTTATGGACAAGACACAAGAAGAAAAAAATGGAAAAACTTGCAACTATTTCTTCAGTTGCTCAAAACCAAAAGATGATGGATGAAATCTTAAAGTCAAATAAAACTGCCGAACAAAATCAAAAGGCGGAAATTGATAACAAAGATAAGAATAATTCAAAAGGTGGCTAACAAACAAAAAAGTACAAACATAGGTTTGTACTTTTTTTGTGTATATGTTAAAATGTATCTATGGAAATAGCAATTATAGGTGGTGGGGCAAGTGCCCTTATGTGTGCAAGTTTTTGCACAGGCGATGTAACAATTTTTTCAAATGAAGAAAAATTAGGTAAAAAAATTTTGCTTACCGGTAATGGTAGGTGCAATCTTACGAATATAAATTATAACAACTTTTCTTATAACACAAATATAGAATCTTACTTGCAAAGATTTGACTATAAAAGCACACTTGATTTTTTTGACAAGATTGGGCTTTTGACATATGTTGACGATATGGGCAGAGTATATCCAATATCAAACACAGCAACAAGTGTTGTAGATGTATTTGCAAATTATTTAAGTAAAAAAAATGTTAAAGTAATTAGCTCACAAGTTCAAAAAATTGAAAAGCAAGGCAATGGATTTTTAATTGATGGGCAATATCATTTTGACAGGGTGGTTATTGCCACAGGAAGCACACCAAATTTGCTTGACAATATGAATATAAAATATAACAAATTCTATCCGTCACTTGTCGCATTAAAAACCAAACAAAACACAAAAAGATTATCTGGACTTAGGTTATCAAATGTTGAAGTAAAATTGAAAGGCTTTTGTGAATATGGCGAAGTCCTATTCAAAGATAATGGATTAAGCGGAATTTGCATATTTAATTTGTCAAGTTTGCTTGCAAGAAGTCATAACTATGAAAACATAATTTCAGTTGACCTTTTGCCAAAATATTCAAAAGAAAAATTGGAAGAAATTTTAACGAATAGGTTAAAAAATAACTATAAAAATATGTCAACATTTATGCAGGGTATTTTTCATAAAGAAATAAATAAATATTTATTAAATATTTGCAAAATAAATGAAGACGAAAAACCAAATAAAAACGACATACAAAAACTAGTTAAAAATATAAAATCACTTGAGTTTAATATTGTTGGAACTTATGACAATAACCAAGTAAATAATGGTGGTGTTGACTTGCATGACTTGACACAAGACCTTGAATATAAAGAGCTTGGCGGGCTTTATTTTATTGGCGAAGTGTGTGATGTTGATGGGCTTTGTGGTGGATACAACCTGCAATGGGCTTGGACAAGTGGCAAAATTGTTGGAGAAAGTTTATGCTGAAAATAAATAATATAAAAATGCCAATAGAAAGCTCAAAAAAAGACCTTAAAAATAAATTAGAAAAATTATTAAAAAATGAAATAAAAGAAATAAAAATATTAAAAAAATCTATTGATGCAAGAAATAAAAATAATATTTTTTATGTTTATTCGGCTGGGGTTGATTTAAAAAATAAGGATAAAGAAAAATATCTTAATTTTGAAAAAATAGATTACAAAATAGAAGGAATTAAACTTGAGAAATTAAATAAAAAAACAAAACCTATTGTTGTTGGCTTTGGACCAAGTGGAATGTTTTTTGCATTATGTCTTGCAAGAATGGGGCAAGAGCCAATTGTTATTGAACAAGGTGAAGATGTCGATTCAAGACAAAAAAGTGTTCAAGCATTTTGGAATGGTGTAAAGTTAAACAAGTTTTCAAATGTCCAATTTGGCGAAGGTGGAGCAGGAACTTTCAGTGATGGAAAACTTAACACAAATGTAAATAATGAATTTTGCAAAATTGCAATTGAAGAACTTTATTTGCATGGTTCGCCTGAAGAAATTTTGTATGAGGGTAAACCTCATATCGGGACGGATAAGTTAAGGCAAGTTGTAAAGAATATAAGACAAGAAATTGTAGACCTTGGTGGAACAGTTTTGTTTAATACAAAACTTGTAAATTTGGGGATTGAAAATGATGAGATAAAGTATGTTGAAACCAAAGATGTTTTAACAAACAAAGTTGAAAAATTTAAAACTGATTTGCTTGCCCTGTGTGTTGGGCACAGTGCAAGAGATACATTTAAAGTTTTAAAAAATCATAATTTTGATATGGCACAAAAACCTTTTGCAATGGGTGTTAGAATTGAGCAAAAAGCAGAAAATGTTAATGTTATGCAGTATGGTAAAAACTATAACAAAAATTTGCCAAATGCCGATTATAAACTTGTAAGTCATTTAAACAATGGCAGGGCAATGTTCACTTTTTGTATGTGTCCCGGTGGTTATGTTGTTGCATCTTCAAGTAGGGAAGGCGAAATTGTTACAAATGGAATGAGCAATTTTGCAAGAGATAACAAATATTCAAATTCAGCATTGCTTGTAAATGTAAATCCAAGCGATTTGAAATCAGATGATGTTTTGGCAGGAATGTATTTTCAAGAAAAATATGAAAAATTGGCATACGATTTGGGTGGCAAAAATTTTGGTGCGCCAGTTCAAACAGTTGGTTCGTTTTTATATAACAAAACAAATGCTGGCGAGTGTTCTTATAGACCATTTTACAAATTTGTTGAGCTAAAAAACTGTTTGCCAGATTTTGTATATGAAAGTTTAAAACTAGGGATTTTGGACTTTAACAACAAATACAAAGGATTTGCACAAGATGATGACATCTTGATTGGTGTTGAAACAAGAAGTTCAAGCCCTATTACAATAATTAGGGATGAAGATTTTTGTAGCAATGTAAAAGGTGTTTATCCTTGTGGTGAAGGTGCTGGATACGCTGGTGGAATTATATCAAGTGCACAAGATGCGATAAAAATTTGCTATCATATTTACAAAAAATTAAAAGGAGAATAAAATGTTACTTACGTCAACACTAAATTTAATATCGTGGATAATAGGTGGAATAACATTGGCAGTTTCTTTTGTTGCACTGATTATTATGCTGATAAGTTATTTTAGAACAAAAAATGAATTAAATAAAAGAATAAAAAAACTTGAAGAAGATAAAGAAAAATATAAAAATGAGAAAAAAGATATTTAGCAGAGGCTAAATATCTTTCTTTGTTTCTATATTTGCAATGTTAAGAATTATATCAGTTAAATTTGTTGTTATTTCTTCAAAGTAATTTATCACATTAAGATAGCAGGTCAATTTGTCAAAGTTGCTTGTATTGTTTTCTTGTATGATTGATTTTTTTGCATCGACTTTAAGTGCTGTAATTTTTGCCATATTGTCAACAATTTTTTGCACGTCGTTTTGTTCAATCTTACTGCCATTGGTAAGAGAATTTGAAACAATGGTTCGTGATAGTGAAATATTTTTCAAAACGACTTCCTGCATTTCGTTTAATATATTTTGCTGGCTTTCATTAAATTTTACTTTTTTGTTATTATATTCACAAGAATTAACCAATTTTTCAATATTTACATTCGCTTTTTCAATTCCAACAAACATATTGTTTATGTCATGCTTTTCTTTTTCATTTTCAAAAGAAAAGTCACCACCAAGTTCAAAAAGTTTTTTGTTCATTTCTTTTGACATTACAATCATATTATCTGCGTGTTCAAGAATTATATTTTTTCTATTTTTTGATGAGTGTTTTGTGTAATCCATTGCATATTCAAGAGTTCGGCAAGTTTCTTTAAAATAAGAAATCGAATTTGAACCAAGTTGAATATAACCAAGGGTTGGAAGCGAAGATATATTTTCAAATTTATCTTGCTTTTTATCGGGTATAATTTTGTCAAGAAGTTTTGCAATTTGATTTGTAAAAGGTAACAAGATTAAAAGTGTGGCAACATTGAAAATAATGTTTACAAAAATGATTTTTAATGTTGGGTCATATATAAACGAAGTTGCTGGCGTAATCCAATCCCAGATTGAAACAAGACAAAATATAATCGCACCAATAATGTTGAATAAAAGGTAACTTAAACTAACTTTTAGTGATTGCTTATTTTTGCTTGTAAGCCCAATCAGAATCAAAGTGAAACATGTTCCGACATTCATTGCAAAAATTATATAACTTGCATTATGAATAGACAAAAGTTCCGGATTTGATGTCATAATTGATGCAACAATTGCAGTTGTTCCAAGCGAACTGTTAAGTAGGGCAGACAAAAGCAAACCAAGAAAGAATAATATCCATGGGTTGTTTATTTTAAAGAAAAAGTCCACAAATCCTTGACTTGAACTTAATTCTTTTGTTGCAATTCCCATATATGCCATTCCGCAAAATATAAGTCCAAATCCGCAAAGACACATTCCAAAGTTTTTCATTGTGTTTGATTTTGCAAATAGCTTTATGAAAAATCCAATCACAATCAAAAGCCCAAAATAACTCACAATATTAACACCTTGAAGTGCAACCCACAAAACCGAAACTGCACTTGCAATATTTGTTCCCATCATAATTGCAATTGTTTGTGCCAAAGTTAGAACCCCAGCACCACACAATCCCATAATAAGCGAAACAGATGCTGTGCTTGATTGCATAACCATATCAAGACCAAAACCAATCAAAGCGTTTTTTACTTTGCTGTTGCCATATTTTGAAATTTTGTGTTTAAAGTTTGCACCACATAGTTTTTCAAAGGATGAACTCATAACGCTTACGCCAAAAAGCAATATTCCTATTCCACATAAAAATTGTACAATCATAATTTGCTCCATCCATAAAGTATTGTAATTTTATTATATAAAATATGTTAAAAAATAAAAAACAAATTTTGCAAAAAATATTTTGAATTTATTGTTTTTTGTCTATTTATTTGCAATTTGTGGCGTAATAGTCTATAATTCAAAATAGGAGATAAAAATGTTAGACATAAATAGAATTGTAAATGAAACAAAATATGTTCACGATGCATTAACAAAAAAAGGTTTTGATGTTGATTTTACACCACTTATTGGTATGTATAATCAAAGGAAACAACTTATAGTCAAAGCCGAAGATTTAAAGAAAGAAAAAAATCAATTATCAGCAAGCGTTCCTGTAATAAAAAAACAGGGTGGAAATGTGGAAGAAATATTTGCAAAAGTAAAAGAAATGAATGTTGAAATTGCAAAGTATGATGAAAAGTTAAAAGAACTTGAAGATGGCATATTTAACTTTATTGCACCACTTCCAAATATCCCTGACGATGATTTACTTCCAGGCGAAAAAGAAAATAACAAAGTTTTAAAAATGTTTGGCGAACCAAGAAAGTATGATTTCAAACCAAAAGACCATGTTGAACTTTGTGAAAGTTTGGGACTAATTGACTATGACAGAGCGGCAAAAGTAAGTGGCAGAGGCACATGGTTCTATACGGGACTTGGTGCAAGACTTGAATGGGCTCTTCTTAATTATTTTATTGACACACATATTGCAGATGGTTACAAATTTATTTTGCCACCACACATTCTTAATGAAGAAAGTGGATTTGTTGCAGGTCAATTCCCAAAATTCAAACAAGACGTTTTTTGGCTTGAAGGTGTTGAACCAAAGAAATTTATTCTTCCAACAGCAGAAACTGCACTTGTAAACTATCATAGAAATGAAATATTAAAAGAAGAAGATTTGCCAGAAAAATTATTTGCTTACACTCCATGCTATCGTTGTGAAGCAGGTTCATACAGAACAGAAGAAAGGGGTATGATAAGGGGTTATCAATTTAACAAAGTTGAAATGTTCCAATATGCAACAGAAAAAAATTCAAAGCAAAGTTTTGAAGAATTGGTAAACAAAGCTTGCAAATTGGTTGAAGGTCTTGGACTTCACTTTAGGTTAAGCAAACTTGCAGCTGGTGATTGTTCACACTCAATGGCAAGAACATATGATATTGAAGTTTGGATTCCAAGTATGGGGATTTACAAAGAAGTTTCATCCGCAAGCAATGCAAACGACTATCAAGCAAGAAGAGGCAATATCCGTTACAAAGACAAAGAAACAGGAAAAATCAAATTCTGTCACACTCTTAATGCTTCAGGACTTGCAACAAGCAGAGTTTTGCCAGCAATTGTTGAACAATGCCAAAATGCAGATGGCAGTGTAACAATTCCAGAAGTATTGAGAAAATATATGGGTGGGATGGAAAAGATTTATCCAGTAAAGAAATAATAATCACAAAAACACACAAAAATGTGTGTTTTTTATTTTAAAAACATTATAAAGATTGACTTAATTGGGATTTGATGATAATATGTTTGTAAGTTTTAAAGGGGAAATAAATGAAACAGCAATTTGAATTTTTGATGCCAATAAAAAAGTTGAGTGGGAATTATAAATACAATTCAAATTACTATTTGGATATTCCATGTGCACTTACAGCACATAGGCTTGATATTGCATTAAATTTTACAGCACTTTTTGACAGAGATGATTTCAAAAAAATTATTGCAAAATATAATTTTGATATTGACAAAGTAAAAAAAATGCTTGGTATAAATGGTGAATATGTACATTTTGACGAAGAGAATGGAAAAGATGTAATAAAACTTAATGAGTCAGCACTTTCATTGTCGGTTGAAGAAATGGAAAAAAGGGCAAAAAAAATTTATGATAAATTATTGTCTGAGTTTTTGGCGTTAAAAAATATTGAAAGTACAAAGGCTGGCATTGTTATTGTTCAAATACCAAATAGTGAATATGAGAATATTTCTAAACAAAGCAAGAACTTTAATGAATTAAACCTTAAAGATTATGATGATAATGAGCAATATATAAAGGAACTTAATAAGTCCATTGAAAAAAATAGATACACATTCGTTCCAGCAAATCTCATAAATTATTTAGAAAGAAACAAAATTGCATATATTATTGTTTGTAAAATGTCGGATGCAAAGAAAGTAGAGAAAAAAGCATCGGGCTATATAAAAATGATAGAACTAAAAGAAGGTCAAACGTTGCAATCTTTGATATTTTAAAATTGAC